>Ga0315294_10001556_pt1 | contig 25094 bp, 14 predicted proteins | sample YL17G13_40_MG_FD_203626 | JGI IMG/M metagenome (GOLD analysis project Ga0315294, IMG submission 203626) | Sediment microbial communities from Yellowstone Lake, YNP, Wyoming, USA - YL17G13_40 | ecosystem: Environmental > Aquatic > Freshwater > Lake > Sediment | place: USA: Wyoming | collected... | reverse complement strand
TTCGGGACTGGGCGGGCCCGCGGCGCCGGCCCGGGTCGAGATCCCGGTGCCCGCGCGCGCGGGGCCCGCCGAGGCGGTCTCGACCTGGGTGTGGGCGGACGGCGCGGCCGTGGACGTCTCGCTCGAGGTGACGAACGTGCAGGGACTGGTGCGGGAAGGTTCGCCGCGCCGCCGCGTGGCGCCGGGGCAGTGGATGCTGGTCGCGTTCGACCTGCCCGCGGACGCGGCAGGGTCGTCGCTGATGAAGCTGTGCCTCGTCGTGACGGGAGCCGAGACGGGGCCGGTCCAGTCCGGCGGGTTCTCGGTTGCCATCGACCGGGTGGAGGTCTGGCGTCATGCGCGATAAACCTGCTACGCTGAATACGATGCGGCGCGACTCTGAAGCGGGCACTACCCTCATCGAGATCTCGTTGATGTCCGTGATCTTTACCATCGCGCTCATCGCCATCGCGACAGCCATCCGGACGGCGGTCAAAGGGACGCTGATGTCGCGGGAACAGACCCGCGCGATGATGCTCGCGCGGGATCAGCTCGAGAACGTGAAGAACATGGGTTTCAAGGCTCTCGTGGGCCGGTTCTCGAACTACCCGTATCCGGACAGATTCGACTCCGCCATGCCCATGTACCAGAAGAAGGATGCAGTCCCGTATCCGACCGATTACACGCCGAATGCTGTCGAGGATCCGTGGACTGCGGAGGATATCCTGGTCGGGGGCATTCGCTACTGGCGCCACGTCGTCGTCAAGTTTGTGATCGAGCGTGGAGACGGAGTGCTGATACAGAATCCCCCGCCCGACCTCACAGCCACGCCCCCCGTTTTCGGGGGCCACAACTCGGGGTCCGGGCTCGCGTTCATCGAGGTGGACGTTACCTGGTACAACCGTCGGACGGGCCGGATGTCCCAGGTACGCGTGACCAGCCTGCTCGCGGACACCTCGGTCTCGAACCGGGCCCAGGGCCAGATAAACGGTCGTGTGATCGACGATGGTGCGGGCACCGGTGCGCCCGTGGGCCCGCTACCGATTCCTCTGGGCGCCGATGACAGCGTCATCACGACCGGGCTGGTCGTGACGGCGGAGAACGCGGTGACGCACGACGTCTACACCGTGAAGTCGGACACCAGTGGGGACTACCATTTCGGGGACCTGCCTGACGGGACATACTCCGTCAGGGTCAGCGGCGCGCCCGCCTACCAGAACAGCGAGTACACGAGCTTCAACAAGGGACTCTATGCGGCCACAGGGAAGTCGGTGGAGATCAACGACACGTCGCTCACCCTCAACAACGTCGACATCTATGCGATCAAGGTGAAGAAGGTGATCGTGAAGGCCAAGATAGATGCCGGGGCAGGGAGTCAGACCGTCGTGGTCTCGATGAACGACGGGGTCTCCCTGCCCTCTCAGACCACCGTCGACTGCGCGCCGTGCGAGGTGACGCTCACGGACGTGGCGGTGCCGGGTCTGGGGAACAGGAAGTACCTGCTCCGGATCGAGAACAAGACCACGCCCGGCGTGGCCGGGGCCACGTTGTGCATCGACTCATCCACGGCGGAGGGAAGCATTTGGTACGTGGGATGGGGCGGGATTCTGCCGTTCGGCGGCAACCCGTGCGCGGGAGGGTGCGCGGGATTCGGGGGCGGGACGTGCGTGGACCCCATTGCCACGGGGCCGGCGCTGACCTTCACGACCACGGGGATGACCACGGCCGACGTCGGGTTGCGGGTCAAGGTGCAGGAATGCGCGAACTTCTCATGCGGGCCGCCAACGGCGCCCGGGCTGGTCCGCGTGTCCTACTTCGGCAAGACCACGGGGCTTGGGGCCACGCTCATCGTGGATGCCGACGGGATTGCCACGTTCACGGGCGTGCCGCCCGAACGGGCCCGGGACCTGGTGGTCACCGCGCAAATGACGGTGACCGGGCACTCGTACGACCAGTACGAAGTGCCCGTCGATCTCTTGTCCGGGATGAATTACGACCTCGACGAGAACAACGGGAGCAAGTACAGCGCGGTGCCGACGGTCGATAACCGCCACAACTTCCAGCTCATCCAGGTTTCGGCAATCAGCGGGACGGTCTTCAAGGGAGACGGGACCGGATTCGGTGGCGCGGTCGTCCGGATCGCGAGGACCGAGTGGTCGACAGTCGTGACGGCCAACGACTCGGGGCAGTTCAAGTATGCCAACGTTCCCGTCGCCACCGGCACGTACACGGTCGCGCCGGTCGTCGGGGCCGATTTCTCGTCTCAGCCGGTGTCTCTGACGGTCGCCGTGTCGGCGAAGGGCACGGAATACCGGATCGGGAACGTCTCGAGCCCGCCCGCGTTCACGGTTGTACCGATCAACGGCAAGCTCTGGGGGTATGTGAGCTACGCGGGCGAGCGGCTGAAGACGGGGGCGGTCGTGGTGGCGTGCACGATACCATGTCTCAGCCCGTTTCCCGACACGCTTCCGGACCCGGCGCTTCTGAACCACAGCACCTACTCGACGGTGACGCTGACCGACGGCAGGTACTCGCTCGACGTGGTGGCGGGCCTGAGATACTGCATCTACTCTTACGTGGTCAGGGATGGAAACGCACATGTCTTCACGTCGGATCCCGCTGACGTGCTGGTGCCGGCCGGCACTGATACCCGCTACGACATCACAATCCCATGATTAGGCGTCGGGCCGGTCGCGCGGCGGCGGGGGAGCGGGGGTTCACGCTGGTCGAGCTCATGATCGCGGTCGCCCTGCTCGGGATCGGGACCACGTTCATGACCATGCTGTTCCTGAAGAGTTTCCAGAACTGGAAGTGGAACTTCGATTCCCTGATCCTGCAGAGAAACATGCGCCTTTCGATGTCGACGGTGACGAAAGCCCTGCGCGAGGCGAAGCCGGGCACAGTCGTGATCAGTACGCCCACTTGGGGCGGAGTGCCGGCGCCGAAGTGGAGTTCGATCGCGTTCCTGGATGGCCGGAGCCAGAGGTGGTGCATCTACCAGAAGGGCGTCTCGGTCTACATGGTGATCCCGGGCCAGAACGGGCTGAGCGCGACCAGCACCGTGGCGTCGGACATCGATGCGTTGTCGTTCGTGTACCCGAGTTTCCAGGACTTGTCGCTGATCGCCGTCGGGATCACGGGGCGGAAGCTCACGGTTCTTCGCAACTCCCCGGCGCCCGTCATCTTCCAGCTCGTCGAACGCGTGATGCTCCGCAACCCGTGAGACCGAGGAGGGGAACATGAACCGCTTCCACCCGCGCGAAGGGGAGTCCGGCCAGGGACTCGTCTACGTTCTTATCATCAGTTCCGTTCTGCTCGTCTTCCTGATAGCCCTCGTCGACATCTTGAAGCGCGAGAGCAAGTGGATCGTGAAGCAGGACAAGGGCCTCTCACTCCTGCACGCGGCGGACGGCGCGGTCGATCGCGGGCTCTACGCGATCCAGCGGAGCGGGAACTGGGACGGCATTCCGTCCGGTGCGGTTTCCGGATACGACGGGAAGGCAGTGTACCAGGACAGTCCCGCGATGCTCTACACGATCAAGATCCAGGAGGGGAACTGGACGCCGGGCTACATGATCGGGGACAAGGACACGGAACGTACGATCACGGTCTTCGTCACGAACACGATGACGGGGGAGCACAAGAAGGTTCAGGCGGTCGTGATCAAGTCCACTCTGAACTCGGCGCTCTTCTCGGGGGGCGGGATCGCGATCGGGGGGAACTCGGAGATTCACTGGGGACCGGTCGTGTCATACATGTCCGGCCCGAACACGATCGTGAATCCTTCGCACGGTGACGATCATCCCGTGTTCATGTCGCGCGGCGAGATCATCGTGCCCGGGCTCACGAACTGCTTGTCTCCCTTGGCCGGGGTCTGCTACCTCGAGAAGGCCACCCCGCTGGAGCTTGCCGATCCGCCGCCGGTTGACTTCGCGGGGTGGCGGCAGACCGCGGTAAACCAGAGCGCAAGCGGGACCACGCATTACTTCGACCCGGCGGTGCTGGGGACTGCCTGCACGAAGGTGGGGCCGTCCGGAGGGCCGCCGGCGGGGGCGTACGGTCTGGATAACGTGTTCTTCTACGACACGTGCGACCATCAGGACTACGTTCCGCCCGCCACGGGGTCTCGGCTGTGCGAGGTAACGTGCAACTCGATCAACAATGGTGCCAAGGTCCAGTTCAACGGAGGATGCGGCCAGGGAACGCTCGTGGTTCTGGGCGATCTCACCCTCAAGGGTATGGGGGATTGCGGCCCCAACATCCTTCTTGCGCCGCCACCGGACTGCAACACGTACGACAAGGATGGGAACACGTGTCCGCCGAACCAAGTCAGGGTCGACAAGCTGTTCTGGGACGGGTTCCTGTATGTGGCGGGCAAGCTCATCTCCACGGGCACGAAGGACATCTATGGGTCGATCTACGCAAACAACACAGCCGACGTGGGCGGCACCTTCACGGTCTGGTACAAGGCCAAGAACAACGCGCTGTCGGCGCTCGGCAAGTCCATCTTCATGAAGGTCTGGATGGAGCGGGCGCCCAAGCTCGGGGACGTGTTCCCGTAGGCACATCCATGCGGAGGTCGCAGTCGGCCTCCGGCCCGGTGCTCGCCTTCCCGATCGTCGCTCTGCTGGTTCTCGCGTGCTACGCGACGCCTGCGTTTCTGGGTCGAGACCTTCCCGCATCGTTCGCCGTGTTCTGGATCATGCGGCCGTGGCATTGGGACTGGCCGGCAATCCTGCTTCTGGCCGCGCACGCGGCCGCGTTCCTGATCGTGATCGCGGGAGCCGGGGCGGCGCCCCTGTGGCTCCTGGGCCGGGGGATGGCCGGGACGGCGGACCGGGTGCTGTTCCGGTGCGGGGCCGGGGCCGGAGTCCTCGGAACTACCGTGCTTGGGCTCGGGCTCTGCGGACTCGCGACCCGGCCCGCGATCCTGGCGGTCTACGCCGCCTTGGGGCTGGCCGGATTTCTCGCAACCCGGCGGGCGGCGCTGACCGTTGAGCGGGCGGCGAAGGCGGGCCGACGGATCGGGCCGGTCCGGGGACGCGGGTGGGCGCCGATCGCACTGGCGGTGACCTGGGTGGCCGTGCTGGGGGCGGCCGATCTTCTGGCCCCCGAGAACTTCCCCGATGCGCTCGTGTACCATCTCGCGGCTCCCCGGCAGTGGCTCATGAACGGCCGGATCACGAGCCTGGATCCGTTTGCGACGCACTTCCCGCTCCTGATGTCCATGCACTACCTCGTCGGGCTCGCCGTGGCGGGGGAACGGCTGGCCCGGGTCGTGAACGTCCTCGCCGCCGTCGGGATCGTGGCCGCCGCGGCGGCGCTGGCGCGAGGGTGGCTCGACGCGGCAGCGACGCGCTGGGGCACTGCTCTTGCCCTCACTTCTCCCATCCTGGTCCTGATCGCGCTCCACGCGGGCGCCGATTGCGGGGTCGCGTTCTTCACGCTCCTGGCCCTGCTCGCGGTCGTGCGCGCGGTCCCACGGTGGCCGGCGAGGCCCGTCCGCCGAAGCTGGCTCGTGCGGGCGGGCGTCGCGGCCGGGCTCGCGGCCGCGGCGAAGCCGCAGGGGCTGGCCGTGCCCGTCCTCCTGGTCCTGTTCGTGGCGGGAGCGGGCCGGGAAGTGCGGCGAGGGTGGCTGGTGCTCGTCCTCCCCGCGGCGGCCGGTTGGGCGCCCTGGGGAGTCAAGAGCTGGCTGTTGACGGGGAATCCCCTGTTCCCGTTCCTGGACGGGGTCTTCCCGAGTCCGATCTGGACCGATTTCAGCCGGCACGCCTACGTGGAGGAGCTGGTAAGCAAGCGCAACCTGTTCACGGCAGCCGATGTCGGAATCTTGGGCAACGCAGGCGGGTTCGTGAGCCGGTTCAAGCTCGGGCTCGTGGGGCCGGTCCCCATGCTCGCCGCAGTCGCGCTGATCCTGGGCCCGTGGCCGGTCGCGATGCGTCTGCCGGCGCTCTTCGCGGCGGCGCTGGCGGCGGGGTGGGCCGTGACCGTTCCCGTCTGGCGGTTCATGGCGGCCGGGCTCGCGCTCTTCCCGTTTCTGCTAGTACGCCGGGACGAGACGCGGGCAAGACGCGTGATCATGGCGGTGGCGCTCGCGCTCCAGCTCGCGTGGATTCCGCTGGTACTGGACGTGAACGACCGCCCGTGGGGGGCCGCCCGGAAGGGGGTTGCGCCCACCGCCTACTACGCCGACATCCACATGAACTCGGATCTGGACGCGGTCGAGATGCTGGAGAAGTTCGGGGGAACGGCTCCGCGGAAGCGCACGGTCGCGGTTGGGGACGTCTACGGTTTCCTCCTGCCCCGGTGGGCGATCACGGCGGGGTGGTTCGAGCCGTCGCCGTTCCTGCGGTGGGCGGCGGAATCCCGGGGGCCCGAGCGGCTCCGCGTCCGGTTGAAACAGCGGGGGGTCCGGTACATTCTAGTCAACCCGGGCGAGGTGATCCGGCTCGTGGTCTGGATGCCCCTGATCTGGGACGGCCCGAAGCCGTACCGGATCATGCGCGCGTTCTTCACCCGGCACACGGCGCTCGCCTACGCCCGGGCGAACGGATGGATATACGCGGTGCTGGACCGCGCCCCCGGGGCCCAACTGCCCGAGTGCCTGGACGGCGGACTGGACAAGGGATACCGGGTCGCGACGATATGCGTGGAAGAGGCGCGGGCGGCGCTGATGGCCGGAGACAACGCGCGGGCGATCCGGTTCGGGTGGGCGGGGGTGGCCGCGGCGCCCCATTCCGGGATGGCTTGGGCAATGCTCGGAGACTGCATGTACGGGGCGGAGAAGTGGGACGAGGCGACGAACGTCTATCGGACGGCCGGCGCGTTCGGGTGGACGACCTCCGTGCTCTACCGCAACTGCGCCCTTGCCTACGGGAAGGTGAACCAGTGGTCGCAGGCTCGGCAGGCGATGGGCTATGCGCTGGCGCTGGATCCCGCGTCGCGCCGGGTGCAGGAGGATATCTATGCGATCCACGACCGGCTGGACTCGTCCATCCGCCGCGCCGGGGAGAGGGCACGGGCGGCCGCGGCGGGCCGGGGACCCTAGATGCGGAAAGGCCGGCAGATCGCCGACCGGCTGTCGGCTTGTTGCTGGCTCGCGCTGGCCGGGCTCCTGCCGGTCGTGTTCTTTCCGGACGGCCGCGACTCGTTCGGGCCGGCCAAGCGCGACGTCTTCTGCATACTCGCGATCGGGCAACTTCTGCTGACGGCCGTCCGCTGGGCGCCGGAGCGGCGCGAGTTCGTGCGCCGCATGGCCCTAGCGCCGGCGTTCCTTCCCGCGTGCGCGGCCGCCGTTGTCGCCCTGGCCGGGCAGATAACGGGGCTCGGGGGCGGGAGTCCCCCCGCGGACGCGCTCGACGTGGTCCTGGGAGCGGGCCTGTGCGTCTGTCTGATCGCGGACTCCGGGATCGCGCCGGCCGGGAAGATGATCGGGATCACCGCGGTCTCGACCGGGCTGGCCGCGGGCTACGCCATCGTCCAGTTCCTGGGGCTGGACCTGTTCACATGGAAGACCGGGTTCGCCGGGGGCGCGCCGGGCGCGACCTACGGGAACCCGCTCTTCCTCGGAGACGGACTCGTGCTCGCGTTGCCCGCCGCGGTCGCCGGCGTGCTGGCCTTGCAGGGAGCCTGCCGTGCGGCGTCCTTCGGCCTTGCCTGCTTGCTTGGACTGGCCTTGCTCGCGACCCAAGCGCGCGGGGCCTGGATCGGGTGCGCAGTCGCGCTGGCGGTTCTCTGGTGGGGGATCCGGACCCGGCGGTTCCAGGTGGAGGCGGCCGGGTACCGTTGGATGGCGGCCCTTGCCGCAGTCGGAGTGGTTGCCGCAGTCCTCCTGGGCGTCCCGGGGCCGCACAATCCCGGGAAGGCCTCGGTCGCGGAGACTGTGCGGTCGATGGGCCACCCCGGGACGTCCGGGCTGGCGGGACGGCTGTTGATATGGGAGGCGACGGCCCGGATGACCCGGGATCGCCCGATCGCGGGCTGGGGACCCGGGAGCGTCAGGATCCTCTACGGAATCTACCAGGCTCCATTGCTGGCGGAGCCGCGGTACGCGCCTTTGCCTTTCCACTCGACGCTCCACGCGCATGACGATCTCCTGCAATCGCTCGCCGAGCGCGGGATCGCCGGGACGGGCATCTTGGTCTGGCTGATCGTGGCCAGCATGGCCGCGTGGGTGAAGGGGCGCAACATCTCGCCGGCTGTGATGGCCGCGGGATGCGGGCTCATCGGCTGGCTCGTGGACGGAGTCGTGAACGGGCCCCTGCATCTCCCGCCGTCGTCGATGCAGGTGTGGATGCTGGTGGGGCTGATCGGGAGAAGCGGAGAGGCATCCCGTGCGGTCGAGAGAGGGATGACCCGGGGCAGGACGGTGTTGGGGATCATCGTTGCGGTCGCGACGATCGTCCTGTGCCGGCCGTTCGTCCGCGACTTCCTGTCCGAAGGCTGGTCCCGTGCGGGCGCCGACGCGCTGGACCACGGAGTGGCAGGCGAGGCACTGCCGTGGCTGGCGCGGGCGGACGCGTTCGCGCTCGAGGATCGCCGGCACCAATACCAGGTCGGCCGCGGCTGGTTCATGCTGGGCCGCTGGGCGGACGCGGCCGCCGCATTCCGGGAAGACGCGGCGCGGAACCCGGGCGCGCACTCGGCCTGGTTCAACCTGGGGGTCGCGGAGTGGCGGGCCGGGCGGCCCGGCGAGGCGCGCCGCGCAATCGAGTACGCGCTGGTGTTGAAGCCCGGGGACGCCGAGTCCCTGCGATTCCTCAGGAACCCGCGATGATACAATAATTCAAATGGGGCGGCGAGCTCTCCTGTTCCTTGTCCTGATGGTGGCGGTGGCGGAGACCGCCTCGGCCGCCAGGACGCTCCTTTATCTGCGCGTGGCGGGGGGGGTCAGAAGCTTGAGCTTGACCGCCCCCACGGAGTCCTCCGCCAATCCGGTATGCCCCGGCGGGTCGTCGGGATGCACCCAGGGCTGTGCCTACGTGAAGCCGGAAGGGGACCTCGACTGCGGGCACGACATCAGCGACCCCGCGACCCTTGCCCAGGACCAATGGACCAGGTTCACGTACGTGACCCCGGAGGCCTGGGGGCGCGACCCCGGGGCCAGCCAGACCAACCCGACGGGGTTCAGCTACTACGCGGGGTTCTGTGGGCCCGGCACGTGGGCTCAGCCGGCCCTCCGGATCACGTACGTGGCCAACGATGGGTCCAACGGCGGCGCCGGCTCCGTGGTCCAGGATATCCAGGGCGTTCCGTGCCCGAACTGCCAGTCCACGAAAGGCTGTCAGATCGACACATTCACGGACCCACTCCAGCTCGTCAAGAGCGCCGGCGGAAACATCTCGACGGCGAGCCACAACGTGCTCGGGCTCCTGCCGTTGACCCTGCCCGTGGGGAGCACGATCATCGTGGATGTCTGGAACGCGAACGGCCAGGCCCCCGGGATCCTGTACTCCTACGCGACCAAGCAGTCGTATATCGATGTGCCGTACTCCAAGAGCGATCTCTCGATCCGGGGCGCGCTCTCGCCCCAGTACCTCCAGCCCGGGGTCGCCCGGACCTTCACGTTCACGCTCGACAACTCCCTGGTCGGGTCGCCGACGCTGACCAAGCTCGAGATCACGATCCCGGGCCAGATCGCGGGCACCACGCTCTACTTTGCATCAGTTTCGGACCCTCCGTCGGTTTCGGACGCGCTAACGCCGACGCGCACGGTGGCGGGAACCACCGTCGTGCAGGCGGCCGGACTGCCGAGCCCGGCGCAGGGCAAGATCACGATCGACTTCGGGTTCAACACGGTGGCCGGATCCACCGTCTACGTGACGTTCACGGCGACGGCTCCGGTTTCGACCATCCAGTCCATTCGCTGGGACGCGGTGGCCTACTCCGGGACGGACCCCTACCCGCTGGCGGACCTGACCCCCGACTCCTTCTACACGGCGGTCTTGCGCCCCCCTCCGCCGCCGTCCGGGCTGACCGTCGTTCCCCAGAACGTGGACGCCGGGGGCCAGGGGCTGAAGCTCACGTGGACGGGTCCCGCTGACCCGAACCTGTGCGGGATCACCTCCTACGTCGTCTACCGGCCGACCTACACGCAGGTGGCGACGGTGCCGCCGCTGGGCGCGTACCAGATCGGGAACTCGAGCTGGGATCCCACGACGCGGATCGTGACCCAGGTGAGCGGGCTGAGCTGGACCGACGGGTCGCTCGTGAACGGCCAGTGCTACTGCTACGCGGTCGCGAGCGCGAATCCGGTCGGGCAGAGCGCGCTGAGCGCAACGTACATGGTCTGCGCCACGCCCTACGCGGCGCCGTCGGTGCCGGCGTCGGTGACGGCCGGGGTCGCTTCCGGCCGGGTCCGGCTCGACTGGGATGCGGTCAACAACGGGACCTACGCGACCGCCGGGTACGAGGTCTGGCGGTCGTCCTGCGCGGCGTGCTCGGCGACGCTCTACCAGACGATCCCGGTGCCGACGGTTACCTACAACGACAACGGGCTCTCGAACTCGGCCTCCTACCGGTACGTGGTCGTGCCGTACGACGTCCAGGGGCACCGGAGCGGGTTCACGGGCACGGTCACGGGCCGGCCCGCGGTCAACCCGCCGTCCTGGCTCACGCCGAAGTACGACTACGCCTCATCGGGGGTGTGGCTGAACTGGCTAACCTCCACCGCGAACCTGAACACGCCGTTGGGGTACAACGTCTACAGGTCGGAGTGCTACGCCTGCTCGCTCGTCAAGCTGGGCGGATCGCCGACCGTGCCGTCGATCACGGCGACCGTCTACCTTGATATGGGCGTCACGGTGGCCAAGCTCTACTACTACGCGGTGAGCGCGCTGACGAACGAGTCGGGGTCCACGGAAGGACCAATGACGGCGCCGGTCAAGATCCTGGTGCCGCCGGCGGCCCCGCTGACCCTGACCGTGCTTCCGGCGGCCGGCAACGCCCTCCAGGTCCAATGGGCCATCGCGCCGAACGCCATCGGGAACGTCGACGGGTACAAGCTCTTCCGGGCCACCTACGCCGGCGTGCCGACGGTCGTCTGGGTGAACGGCACGGTCAGCCAGACTTCGACCACGATCACGGACAGCAGCGGGCTCAGCCCGGGGATCAGGTACTACTACCGCGTTACGGCTTTCCTGCAACGGGGCGACTACGCCGAGAGCCCGCCGTCGCCCGAGGTCGCGTTCGTCGTGGAGCCGGGCGCGCCCACCTGGCTGACCGACACGCCCGGGGACACGACGGTCCGCATCACGTGGTCGAACACGGGACTGCTGGCCCAGGAGGTCGACCACTACAACGTGTACCGGGCGTCGTGGTCCGCGGCACTGCCGTTCGTCTTCGTGGGCTCGACCGCGTACACGTTCTACGACGACCCCGGGGTCGTCAACGGATTCCGGTACTACTACCGTGTGACCGCGGCCAACGCGGGCGGGGAAGGACCTCCGGTGGAGACGACGGTGGGCGCGATTCCGTACCGGCCGCCGGGGGCGCCGGGGCCGTTGGCCGGATGTGCGTGGCGCAACCGGGCGTACGTGGCCTGGGGCCCGGCGATCCCGACGACGCACGAGATCGCGGCGTACCAGGTCTGGCGGTCTGCGGTGGCATCCGGCGCGGAAACGCTCCTCGCGGCGACGGGCGTCTCGGTATCGTTCTACAGCGACCCCGGGGCGGTCATCATCGGAAACCCGTACTACTACGAGGTCTTCGCCGTCGACACCGAGGGCAACCGGAGCAATCCGTCGAACGAGGTCATGCTCATACCCGCGATCCCGCCGTGCCCGCCGTCGTCGCTCTCCGCCACGGTCAGCCTGACCGCGGTCGATCTCTCCTGGCCGCCGGTGGACAAGTCCTCGTGCAGTCCGGCGTACACGCTCACGCTCACCGGGTACGGCGTCTACCGGTCCACGTTCTCGGGCGGCGGGTTCCAGCAGATCATGTGGACCCTGAGCTCGACGGCGCCGGAGTATATCGACACGACGGTAACCACCGGGCTCGTCTACTACTACGCCATCCGGTCCGGCGACAACTGGGTGCCCCCCAACCAAAGCGTCAGCGCGACGGTCTGGCCGTACGAGGCCCCCGTGTATTCCCCCCAGGTCCTGGCGGCTCCCCGGAACCCCGCGGGGCCCCCCTTAAGCTTGGCCGTACTGCCGGGGGCGACCTACGAGCACGACGGGGCCGTCAAGCTCACGTGGCAGTCCGCGGTCCCAGGCAGTTTCGACGTCATCGGGTACGACGTCTTCCGGTCGACCACGGTGGGAGGGCCCGAGACCCACTTCTACGTCTCGGGCTGGGCGGCCGACACGTTCCTGGATACCGGGCTCACGAACAAGAAGTACTACGGGTACCGGGTCGTCTCCGTGGAGGAGAACGGGTTCGCGGGCGGGTCGGCCGCCCTCGCGGCGACGGCCTACCGGGATCCGAACCCGCCCGGCGGACTCACGCTCGCGATCACGGCCGGGCAGGTGGTGCTGAGCTGGACGGCCGCCGTGGCGACGACGTACCCGGTCACGGGCTACCGGATACTTAGGGCGACGTTCCCGGATGTCGCGGGCGCCGTGGCCGTGTCGCCGGACCCGTGCTTCGCGACCACGCTGACGGACACGACGGCGGCGAAGGGAGCCCTGTACTTCTACCACGTCCAGACCTACGACCAGCTCCTGCACCTGTCGTCCGGGTTCTCGAACGAGGCCTCGGGCACGCCCTTCGACCTCCCCCAGACTCCGGGCGGGTTCACGGTCGCGGCGGGCAGTCTCTCGATCGGGCTCTCGTGGAACGCCGCCACGGCCGGAACCTACGGGATATCGGGCTACGCGGTCTTCCGCGCGAGCTATTCGGGAGTGGCCTGCGGGGGTCCGCCGTTCAAGACGGTCTGTTGCGGGATGCTGGAGTATCTCGACCCGGTGCTGAACGACGGCAAGTTCTGGTTCTACCGGGTAGCCGCGTTCGACTCCGTCTCGACGGCGAATCTTTCCCCGTGCACGGGCGTCGGTTCGGCGTCCGCGTACCTGACGGTCAACCCGCCCGGGGCGGCCGCGAACCTGGCGGGGACCGGCGGCGACACCCGGGTCGATCTCGGCTGGCAGGCCGGAACTATGGGGACGTTCCCGGTCTCGGGCTACGCGGTCTTCCGCACGACGTACGCGGGCAACCCCGCCGTGGTCGGGGCGTTCGAGCAGATCGCGAATACCTGGGGCGGCGCCGGGGGCACGGCATACGCGGACCAGGGAGTCACGAACGGGTGGGTCTACTACTACCGGGTTCGGACGCGCGACAACGCAGGGTCGCCGTCCTACTCGGTCCCGTCGAACGAGGCGGTCTCCTTCGTGGCCAAGCCGCCGCCCGGGCTGGCGGGCGTGCCGCTGGGGCAGAACCGGGTGTGGCTCTCCTGGTCGGCGCCGGCGGTTCCCGGGCCGCTCCAGGTGACCGCCTACCGGATCTGGCGGGGGACGGGGGCGACGGGGCCGTTCACGCTCGACACCGTGACGCTCGACATGGCCAACCTCACGGCGACCGTCTACGCCTTCGCGTCCACGTGGTACCGGATGGGGGCGGTTCACGAGGGCGGCCGGGCGAGCGGGCTCGCGGCCGCGGTCAACGTGGTGCCGCTGGGCGGCCCGGCCGCGCCCGTGGTCGCGGCGGATCCCGGGGACGCGTCCGTGTTCCTCTGGTGGTCGCCGGTGGCCGGGTACTTCCCGCCGGTAACGACGTTCGTCGTCTACCGCGGCACCTTCGCGGGAGCCTGGTCGCCGAAGACCACGAAGCTGGCCACGCTGACGGGCGCGCCCCCGGGTCCCACGATCTACCTCGATGCGGCGGCCGCCAACGGCACGCCCGCCTACTACCGGATCGCCGCGATCGACAGCTCCGGCCTCGGTGCTTCGGCCTATTCGAACGAGGCGTTCGGACTCCCCCTCGGGATCGCGACGGGAATGGCGGCCTCGCCCGGCGACAGCAAGGTCTTTCTGCGGTGGACGCGTCCGGCGGTGACCGCCGGGATCAGCGGCTACTTCGTCTACCGGCGGTCGCTGACGGAGGCGGAGGCGATCTCGGGGACGGCGTGGGGAGCGACGGCGACCGCGTACCAGGACGCTCCGGTCGTCAACGGCACGCTCTACTACTACCGGGTGGCCGCGTTCGACGGATCGGCGCCGCCGCGGAACGCCGGGGACGTCTCGGCCACGGTCACGGTCCGGCCCGGGCTGGCCCCCTCCGCGCCCACGATCACGGGCGTGGCGCCCGGCAACGGCCGGATCGGGCTGGTCTGGTCGCCGCCATCCGTGCTGGGGTCCAGCCCCCTCTCGTGGTACTGGGTCTTCCGGTCGTCGGCCGGGGGCGGCTACGCCCGGCTGGCGGCGCCGGTCACGGCCAGCTTCTTCACCGATACGCCGCTTCCGAACGGGATTACGTTCACGTACCAGGTCGTGGCCCAGGACACGGGCGGGGTCGAGGGGCCGCCGTCCAACGCGAAGTCCGCGACCCCGTACGTGGCGCCGAACCCCCCGGGCAACCTGGCGGTCCAGCTCCGCAACGGCTCGCTCTTGATCGGCTGGTCGACCGTGTACCTGTCCGGGTCCTCGACGGTATTCATCCAGACGACCTTCACGTGCACGGGATTCCAGGTCTTTCGCTGTACGTCGTCGAACCAGACTCCTCTGCCGGCGCCCATGCTGACCTCGGCCACCACCTACTACCTGGATACCGGGCTCGTGAACGGGACGACGTACTTCTACAAGGTGGCGACCGTGGACAGGTGGGGCCATGTCTCCTCGACCAGCCTGCAGGTGTCGGGGGTTCCCTACGCCCCGCCCGGCGCGCCGCAGGGGCTCGCGGCGACGCTCGGGAACCTGGCCGTCGTGCTCACGTGGCGGCCCGGAACCGCGGGGACCTGGACTCCGCTCTCCGGGTACCTCGTCTACCGCGGTCTCGGGTCCGGGTCCGAGACGTTCCTCGCGGGCCCCGTCTACTCGACGTTGTACGTGGATTCGAGCTCGATAACTAACGGGCTGGACTACTGGTACTTCGTGCGGGCCCGCGATGCGCTCGGCAACACGGGTGCCGCATCCGCCGAGGCGCACGGGATTCCCAGCGGCAGTATCGTGAACCCGCCGACGCTGGTGACGGGCTCGATGGGGGCGGGCGGCATGACCGTCTCGTGGGGGAGGACTGCCGCCGGCGAGCCGACCGGCGGGCCGACGGAGCAGTACGTGATCCTGCGGTCCACGTGCGCGTCGTGCAGTTTCGCCGCGTCCACGACGTCCACGTACGTGGGCGGGACGACGTTCTCGTGGACGGATACGACCGCCGTCCAGGGCCTCTACTACCGGTACACGGTCCGGTCGGTGGCGCTGGCGTTCGGATACGCCGAAAGCCTGGATTACCCGTACACGATGATCGAGCTCGGGAGCGCGTGCGGCCCGCCGAACGCGCCGGCCTCGATCGTGGCGACCGCGGGAAGCGGGGCAGTTAGCCTGGAGTGGCAGCCTCCTTCCACGACCTTCGGATGCCAGCGGCCCCTGTCCTACCGGCTTGCCCGGAGTGCGGATGCCGGCGCGACCTGGCTCACGGTGACGACGACCGGGGACCTCGTCTACCTCGACACCACGGCGGTCAACGGGACCGCCTACCTCTACCGGGTGTTCTCGGTCGCGGTCACGACCCTCGAGAGCCTGACGGGCGCCACCAGCCAGTCGGTGACCCCGGCGGCGCGGGCCTCGTCGGCCTATCTTTCCGCCAACGCGTTCGCGCCCGTGCGGGGCGACGTCCTCGAGATCGCCTACACGATGGACCAGGCCGGCCCCGTGTCACTCCGCATCTTCACGATCTCGGGGCTCAAGGTCTACGAGAAAAGGATCGACAACCAGGCGGCGGGCCCGCCCATGGGGACGTACTACTGGACGCCGCCCGGGGGGTCGCAGGGCTGGGACGGCAGGGCGGACGACGGCAAGTACGTGGCGTCGGGCGTCTACCTGCTCATGTTCGAGGCGGGCTCCTTCAAGCGCGACATGAAGGTCATCGTGATCAAGTGACGAAGCGCGCGGTTCCGGTCGCAATCGGTCTCGTGATCCTCGCGGCCCGCCTGGGTCAAGCGGCGGGCGGCGGGTCGTCGGGCGCCGAGTTCCTGCGCGTCGGGATGGGGGCCCGGGCGGCGGGGCTGGGCGAGAGCTTCACCGGGCTCGCGGACGACGTGACCGCGGCCGCGTGGAATCCGGCCGGGCTGGGACAGCTCGACCACGGCGAGTTCTCGGCCATGCACCTCGCCTGGTTCTCGGACATCTCCTACGAGTACCTGGCGGCGTGCTACCCGGTGGCCGGCAAGGGCTCCATCGCGGTCTCGGCCGCCTACGTGAACATGCCTCCGTTCGACTCGACCGCGGCGGGCTCGGGGGCGGCCAAGGGAACGGCGGCCGACGGGGTGGCCGGGATTTCGTGGGGCAGTCCGATCTCGCTGGCCTCGCCGGAGGAACCCTCGCTCGGGGGGGTCTACTACGGCGTGACCGCCAAGCTCATCTACCGGTCGCTCGGCGGGTACACGCCGGCGGGGGGCTCTCCGCAGACGTACACGGCGATGGGCGCGGCCGTGGACTTCGGGCTCCTCTACAAGACCGCCGAGACCTTCACCATCGGGGCCTCGTGCCTGAACCTCGGCGGGCCGCTCACGTTCCTCAAGGACCAGGGGGACGCGCTACCCATGACCGTGCGCGGGGGGCTCGGCTGGCGGGGGTACGACAAGGGTCCGCTGCGGGTGACGGCGCTCGCGGACGTCGCCAAGCCCGTGGACGGCGACGGCGGCACGTTCGCGTCCGGGGTGTGGGGCGGCGCGGGGATCGAGGTCACCGGGTACGGCCTCGTGACCCTGCGCGGCGGATACCGGCTCGGTCCGGACGGCGGCCGGGTCGTCGGCGGCGTGGGGTTCACGTACCGCACGATCTCGGTCGACGGGGCGTTCGTGCCCATGGGGGACTTCGGCACCACGTGGCGGGCGGGGATCACGATCCGGCTCGGGGTGGCCGAGCGGCGCCTGCCCGCGGTCCAGGAGGCCGAGGCCATGGCGCTGCCGAAGGGCAGGATCGGCCTCACGTGGGCGCCCGTCTACGGCGCCGCGGGCTATCACGTGGACATCCTGACGCCCGACGCGGACGACTACCAGCGGCTGACCGAGGCGCCGACCGAGATGCCCGAGTTCGCGGTGGCCAAGCTCAAGGCGGGCGAGCGGTACCGGTTCCGGATCGTCTCCGTCTCGCCGAGCGGAGTCGAGGGCGAATCCGCCGACGTGGACTACGAGACGCCGCCGGAAACGCCGCCGTTCCCGGCCGCGCCCGTCAAGGTGGCGGCCAAGGTCATGGGTCCCGGGCGGGTCGCGCTCACCTGGACCGAAGTGCCGGGAGCGACCGGCTACCACGTCTACTCGCGGCCGAAGGGCGGCAAGTGGGTGAAGTTCACGAAGACGCCCGTCAAGACGCCCTCGATCACGTACTCGAAGCTCAAGGGCGGGATGACCGAGTTCAGCGTCGCGCCCGTCGGACCGAAGGCCAAGCTCGGGAAGGCGCGCGGGGCGACCGTCATGGTCCCGAGCTCGGATCTCGACGCCTTTTAGCAACCGCTCTGCTACAATGCTCCCTCAACCATGGCAAACATGACGGGACTCCGGATCGGCATCGTTCACTCCCAACTCTACCCGCAGACCATGAGCGGGGAAGGCCCGCTCATCGAAACGGTCGCGGCGCTGGCGGCGGAGACCTCGCTCTCGGTCATCGAGCTCGGCCACGTGCGCGACGAGCTGACGCGGGCGCGGCTCAAGATCCTGCTGGCCTCGAGCGGCCTCCGCGTCGCCTTCAACGCGGGGCCCGAGATCCTGCGGCACGGCTGGGATCTCGGCGCCGAAGACGGCGCTGCGAGGGCTGACGCCCTCGCCGGGGTGCGGGCCCAGCTCGAGGAGGCCAGCTTTCTCGGGGCCCGGCTCCTGACCGTAATGTCCGGCCCGGACGTCGCGGCGGAGAGGCGCGCGGCGGCGCGCGGCTGGCTGGTCGAGTCGCTCCAGCGGCTGGGCGACGAGGCCGCGCGTATGGGAATCTCGGTTGCGCTCGAGCCGTGTGACCGGGAGGTGGACCGCAAGCGGCTCATCGGGCCCGTGGCGGAAGCCGTCGACGTGGCGAAGCAGAGCAAGCGCGAGAACGTGGGGCTGACGCTCGACCTTGCGCACCTGATCCTGCTCAAGGAGAACGTGACCGACGCGGTGTCGAACGCCCGGAACTTCCTCCTGCACGCGCAGATCTCGAACTGCGTCCTCGCGGACGGCCACCCCGCCCGGGGCGACCAGCATCCCGCGTTCGGCACCGAGGGAAGCCTGGCGGGCATCGAGCAGGTGACGGTCTTCCTGAAGGCCCTCGACCGGTACGGGTTCTGGAAGAAGCCGAACGGCGGCTGGCTGACCATCGAAGTGCGTCCGCGCGAGGAGGAATACTCCTCCGTCGTGCTCGCCGGCGCGTTGCGCGTGGTGCGGGAGGCGGCCGCCGGACTCTAGGCCATGGACGCCGGGGAGCGGTTCGGTCGCCTCCGTCCGGCGCTGGCGGTTCTCCTCGTCTCCGGTTGTGCGGTAATCAGTCCGAAGCTCGCCCCCGACGAGATTCCCGCGGCCGTGCACGACCTGGGGGGAGCGGACCGGAAGGCCCGCGTGCTCGCCTCGCAGGCCCTCCTCCGAACGGGTGCTCCCGCGGTCCCGGCCCTGGTGGAAGCGCTGAAGAAGGGGAACGAGACCCAGCGGTTCCGCGTGGCGCGGGCGCTCGGGCTGATGGGGCCGGCGGCCGCCGAGGCGGTCCCGGCGCTGGCCGGGCTCCTCCGGGACGAGACGGTGACGTTTCCTTCGACCGTGGCCGACGCGCTGGGCGGCATCGGGGCGGCGGCGCTCAACTCCGCGACCGAGGCACTGAAGGACCGGGCCGAGAGCGCGCGGTACTGGTCGGTGGCCGTCCTCGAGCGGCTCGCGCCGAAGGAGGGGGCCGCCCTGGACGCGCTCGTGCCGGCCCTCGGGGACGACAGCGCGGCGGTCAGCGCGCGCGCGGAGGCCGCGCTGGGCCGGCTGGGGCGGCGGGCGATTCCGGCCCTGGCGCGGGGGGTGACCGGGGAGGATCTCGACGTGCGGAACGCCTGCGGGCGCCTGCTCGCGGAGCTGGACGATCCGGAGGCCCGCGCTGCCCTCTCGGTCCAGACGGACCGGGCGGTCCAGACGGTCGGCGGCAACGCCTCCGCGACGGTGACGGCAGCGCTCGTCTCGTCGACCGTTGCCGTGGCCGGGCCGCTCCACGTGGCGGTGGCCGACCTCGGGGCGCAGGGCGTGTCCCCGAGCGACGCGGCCATCGCGAGCGACTGGCTCAGGAACGAGCTCGTGACGGCACGGGCGTTCGTCGTCGTCGAGCGCCAGCAGATGGAGCGCGTGCTGGCGGAGCAGTCACTGCAACAGACCGGGTGCACGACCGAGTCCTGCGCGGTCAAGCTGGGTCGCCTCCTGAACGTCCAGCGCATGATCGTCGGGAGCTTCGGGAAGTTCCTGGGCGTCTACGTGATCAACGTCCGGGTCGTCAGCGTGGAATCGGGCGCCGTGGTCTGGGCCGGTCAGGCGCGCGGCAAGGACGACCGCGCGCTGGGCAAGGGGATCAAGGACCTGGCGGCCCGGATGGCCTCCGAGGTCCGCTAGCAGCTACCCCTTCAGCAGTTCGTTGACCTTGGCCATGACGGCGAAGGCGTCGGCCACGTAGAGCACGTCGGCCTTGCCCTGCGCCCAGCCGCAGGAGGGGTCGAGGTTGACGGCCCGGCGCTCGTTCACGAACCGCCAGCCGACCACGTGGGGCTCCTCGCCGTGACAGCACGTGGACAGGCCCTTCGGGTGCCGGGGCGTGGCGCCGGTCTGGCCCACCTGGTTCAGGTGCGTCATGAACTTGAACGCCGTAGTCCCCTCGCCGCTCATGTCCACGATGGACTTGGACCCGCCGAGCGACGCCTGGGTCTTCTTGAGGAAGCCCAGGATGAGCGCCTCGGCTTCGGGGACGTGCGTCTGGCCGTCCGGCTGCTTCTTTGACCACCCCGCGCCCGCGACGAGCAGGAGCTTCGCGTCGGGGCGGATCGTCTGCTCGCCCGCGGAAGGAGCCTGGACGCCGGTCACGGTCGTGCGTTTCGCCTCAGCCGAGACGGCGACCATAACATCCTCGGGCGTGGCGGCAGGCGTGGGGGAGCCGAGGGAGCCGCCGGCACCAGTCCACGGGGCGTGACAGCCGGGATCCAGCATGATCACCCACGGCCGCTCGGACCGCGAGAGCACGGCCTCGAACCGCTGGCGGTAGTACCAGCGGGTGACCGAGAGGCTGCCCGAGTCCGCCTTCAGGGCCGTGACGTGGGAATCGGAGCGTCCGCCGAGCCGGTGGGCGACGCCGGAGAGGACCCGGCACCAGCGCGACGTGGCGGGCGCCAGCACGATCGTCGCGCCGGCCGCCTTCGCGATCTGCTCGGCGGCGGCCGCGTCGGACCCGTACCGGGGCGTCTCGAGGCCGGGCCCGGAGGCGGCAAGGAACCGCTTCGCGCCGCACGACGCCACCGTTCCGGCCGCGGCTTTCGCGTCGCGGCCGACGATCCCGACCGTGAGCACGGCTCCGCCGAGGGCGGCCGAGGTGTCGACGGCGGCGGCCAGGGCTTCGAGCGCGGACTTGGCCAGCCGCCCATCGGCTTCCGTATGGAGGAGGACGAGGATGGTGTCCATGGCGTTCCCCCTATTCCGAGATCCACGCGACGATGTCGCGCGCGATCTCGTCCACGGGAACGTCCTTGACGATCTTCGTGGTCCGGCGCCCGGCGGGCAGGGCCACGGTTGTATACGCGGGCGCGCCGCCCAGCGGCACGCGGCTAGCCTTCTGGAGCGCGGGCATGACCGTCCGCATGTTCGCCATCCCGACCTGGGGATTGTTCGGCGGCTCGGGCAGGGATCCGGTGGCCCAGCCGAGGACGGCCGGCGGGGCGGCCAGGGTCGAGACCTGGTGCTTGCCGCCCTCGATCCGTTCCAGGATCCTGAACGAGCCGTCGGACTGGATCGCGAACTCGTCAACGCCCTGGAACTGGTTGAGGATTCCCAGCCGCTCGCCCACGATCTCGAGGACGGCGCCGGAGCCGCGCGACGCGGACTCCCAGCCGCCGAACACGAGGAGCTTCGTTCGATCGAGCCCCGGGATTGCGGCAATAGCTTCCGCGATCGCGGCCGCCACGGCGGCGGCATCCGCGAACCCGCTGGCGGGGCCGTCGAGCGGGATGAGCTCGAAGGCGGCCTTCTGCGCGGCCGTCATCATGACCTGCTGGAGTTTCGCCTTCGGGGCCATGGAGACGAGCCGGAGCTTCGACCCGGGCGCCTTCTTCACGAGCGCGGCGGCCTCGTAGAGGGCGCAGGCGGCCCACGGATCGAGCACGTTGGGGAGCATCATCTCGTTCTTGAGCGCGGGTCCTCCTGGACCTGACACGGGCTCCAGCGTCTGGAGCGGGTCCGGCACGATGCCGGCGCAGACGACGATCTCGTAGGTTGTTGGCACAGTCATCGATTCTAACAGATACCCGCCGCCGTTCGGTTCCCGAGAGGCCGGGCCGAGGGTGGTAGGATGATTTCAGGATGTGGCCATGAGCATTGTGGAACTGACCGGTCGCCGTCGTAGTGAAGTGCTCTCCATCGCCGCCAGGCACGGGGTGTCGAGTATCTCTGTCTTCGGCTCAGTGGCTCGTGGCGAACCAGGGAGCCGCAGTGACGTGGACTTCCTCGTCGAGTTCGAGCCGGGCAGGAGCCTGGGCGACCTCGTGACGCTCTGGGAGGATCTGGAGTCGGCCCTGGGCTGTCCCGTGGACATCGTGGAGAAAGAGGGCCTCCATTGGTTCATCCGGGAACAGGTCCTCAAGGACGCCGTCCCCTTGTGAAGGGCGACCGGCTCTACCTGATCCATGTCACGGAGTGCATTGCTCGGATCAGGGAATACACGGTTGACGGCCGTGATGCTTTCCTGTCCGACCGGAGAACCCAGGACGCCGTCCTCAGAAACCTGCAGGTTCTCGCCGAATCGACCCAGCGCATCGCGCCCGAGTTCAGGCAAATACACCCGGCGGTGAACTGGAAACTGCTTTCCGGGTTCCGTAATGTCCTGGTGCATGACTACCTGGGCCTCAACATGGTCCGCGTCTGGGAGTTCATCGAGCGAGCCCTCCCGGACCTTGAGCGGGCATTCGCCTCCATGCGCGACGCCGGGAATGCCGGGAAGGGAGGATCAGGGCAGTAGTGCGACCCATTCCGGCGGGGATGGTTCGTGGGCCGGTCAGTTCTCCACGGAGTGCAGGCCGCCGGCGGCGGCACGGAAATCCATGATACCGAGTTCCGGGTTGCCGGGGCGGGGTTGGGAGCAGTTCCAGTGGCAGGCGCCGCAGTGCACGCACTTCTCGCGGTCGAAGACGGGGAGTCCGCCCTCGCCGGGCGTGATCGCCTGCGCCGAGCAAAGTTCGTAGCAGACCCGCGTGCTGCAGCGCTCGCACACGGCCCGGTCCACGAAGGTGACGTGGTCGGCCCAGCCCGCGGGAGCCTGGACCTTGCCGCCGAGCAGGAGCGCGTCCTGGTGGGAAACCAGGAGCTTGCCGTCGTAGGGGATGGCAGGCCACCCGAGCCGGTCCATGACCGCGTCGCGCAGGGCTTGCTCCTTGGCCGCCGCGTCGGACCGCATCTTCGCCAGCTCGGCGGCCGGGATGCGGCGGCCGAACCACTCCTCGAGCGTGCGCACGCGCGCGTGCACGGGCCTCGATTTCGCGGGCAGGGACAGGATCCCGCCCGTCATCCCCGCGAGTCCCATCCCGATCAGGCCCGGGATGAACCCGAAGTGGAACCCGTCGCGGGCACGGCGGGAGGCGCGGGCGCCTCGCTCGACCCAGGAGGCGCGGCGGCGCTTCACGTAGGCGGCCTCGAGGTTCGCGCCCGTGAAGGGCTTCCCGGCCCCCGCCAGCTCGGCCACGGCCGCGGCGAGCTGGACCCCCGTGGTCCAGGCCTCGTCGACGCCCGATCCCGTGAGCATGTTCGTCGAGCCCGACCCCTCGCCGATCCGGGCGAACCCGTCGCCCGCGAGCCGCGGTTCCCCCGAGATCCCGGACTCCTGGAGCGTCTTGGCGCCCCACGATCGCAGGGTCCCTCCCTTGAGATGCCGCCAGAGCCTGGGGTGCATCATCCAATGCTGGAGGTACCGGTACGCGGTGCGGACGGGGGAGCCGTACGACGACGGGACGAAGATGCCGAGCGACGCGGCGTTGCCCTCGTACACGTAGCAGAACCCGAAGATCTCGGGCTCGGGGTAGCCGAAGGTGTGGATGACGTCGCCGGGCAAGAGGCCGCTGTTCTCGGGCAGGTTCACGACGAATTTCATCCCGACCGCCCACTCGCGCTGGTGGTGGCGGGGCGGGAGACCCAACGACTCGTCGAGCGCGCGGCCGATCCGGCCGACGGGTCCGTCGCCGACGACGGTCAGGTCGGCGCGGACGTCGAGCCCGGGCATGAAGTTGGCGGCCGGCTTCCCCTCTTTGTCGACTCCCTGGTCCGCGAGCCTGACCCCCGCCACGCGGCCGTTCTCGACCAGGGGCTCGGCCGCCGGCATCCCGGGCCAGATCTGGGCGGCGCCGGTCGCCATCACCTGCGCGGCGACCCACTGGTTGAACTGGCCGATCGACAACAGCCAGCCTCCGTGCTTGCTCATGAACGGGGGCTCGATGGGCAGGGCGACGGAGTACTCGTCCCACCACGGGTTGACCGCGCGCGTCGCCTTGAGACATGAGTCGGCGAGCCGCAACAGGCCAGGTCGACGGCTCGTGCCGCCGGGATCGAGGAGGTACAGCGTGGTCTCACGCCGGACCGGGGTAGCGAGGGGAATCTGCGAGAGGTCCGAGTCTGCAAGGAGCTCCCTTATGCCCCGCGCGCGGGTGACGACGCCCGAGACGCCGGCCCCGACGTCGTCCGCACGCTCGTAGACCAGGATCTGGAGGGGCATCCCGGGGGCGACGCGGCTCGCGAGCGCGGGGGTCCCGTCGGGGTTGTAGAGGCGCTTGGCGAGGGCGGTCAGGAACCCGCCGGTCGCCGGGCCGAACCCGACACACACGATATCGGCTTCCATGGTTTGGCGCTCCGGTTCGGTCACACTAGCCTGCCCGCGACGGTCCTTCTAGTAATCCAGGGCCTCGGGGATCATGACGGTCGTGAGCGCCAGCGCGGCCCGGTCCTTGGCGGCCCGGTAGCCGGTCAGCGACGCGTCGACCTTGCCCCGGAGGGCGGCGAAAGCCGCATGGTCCGCCGTGGTCGCGGGCGCGTATCCATAGACGAGGTCGGCGCAGATCCGGGCGACCTCGCCCGCCGTCCGCGCCGCCTGCACGTGCGCGAGGTCGGACATGAACGAGACGAGCCCGGGCAGTCCCTCGGCCAGCGCGGGATTGGCGGGGCCCTTGAGCTCGAGCTCGCGGACGTCGAGGATGAGCTGGCGCGCGCCCAGGACCCACGTGAGGGCGTCCGCGGCCGCGAAGACGACCCCGTGCCGGGAGCCGTGCCAGAGCCTGGCGCCCTTCGCGTCCGTGTTCTTCTGGAGATAAGAGACAGTCCAGCGCAGGAGTTCCATGGTCGGAGCCAGGATCCCGGCCCCCAGGCCCCGCCGCGCGGCTTCAAGGTCCGCGGCCTCGCGGATCATGTGCGCGTACCGGCGCTGGAAGAGGTCGCTCGTCATCATGACCGCGATCTGGCGGCGCTGGACCGCCTCGGGCCCCTCGTAGGTGGCCTCGAGCTGGATGTCCATCCACTTCGCGCCGAGGTTGCCGGGGCAGTCCTCGGTTATCCCGTATCCGCCCACGAGCGCGACCGCCTCGCGCATCTTGGTCGCCATCTCGCCGCAGTAGAGCTTGGTCGCGGGGCAGTAGACGTTGGCCACGGAATCGAGCTGGACGAACTGGACGAGGGTGTCCTGCTTGAGGGCGTCGTACCGGGCCCGGTCGCGCTTGGCCTCCGGCGCGAACTCGAGGTCGATGAACTCGGCTGCGTCCTTCTCGATCGCGTTAAGCGCCTTGATCTCGGCTCT
>Ga0315294_10001555_pt1 | contig 25098 bp, 22 predicted proteins | sample YL17G13_40_MG_FD_203626 | JGI IMG/M metagenome (GOLD analysis project Ga0315294, IMG submission 203626) | Sediment microbial communities from Yellowstone Lake, YNP, Wyoming, USA - YL17G13_40 | ecosystem: Environmental > Aquatic > Freshwater > Lake > Sediment | place: USA: Wyoming | collected... | reverse complement strand
TCCCTTTGTCTCCACTAATCGACCAATAGCAAGTATTTTAAGGGACTTGGCGAAAGGGACTGTCCCCGAAGGGGACTGTCCCTGAGTTCGAATATCTACCCCATGGTAATTCAGATAAATCTTTCTAGACTCTTCATTCCTGCAAAGATGACTTAAAAACTTACGGTTATAATCGGTACATGTAATAACAAACCTTGCCTGCTTAACCTTTTCTTCTAAGCCATTACAGTTCACAAAAATATCCCAAGCATGGGCAGTAAAACTAAAGGGCGTACCGGTCAATTTATTGAGAATCATTGCCGCAGTAGTCGGCATCGTCGCCCAGTGACTGTGAATGTGTGTGATTTTTTCTTTTTTGATGATATTTATAAAATACAGAGACTCAAAAAGAACGTATAATGCCTTTACAAGGTCTTTGGGACTCTTGCGGTATGTTTTAACCACATATAATAAAGTGTCGATGGTTTTAACAGGCCTTCTCAATACCCAATACACAATACTCAATACACTTAGCCTTCCATACACAGTATCCTTAATAAACTCTTGTGCCTGCGGATGAATTAACTTGTCCCGACAGGGTTTAAGCGAAAGGATTTTGACCTTAATACCTCTTTCTCTCAGCGCAACAATCTCTCTCAAGATAAAGGTTTCATGAATTTCTGGAAATTGTGAGAGAATATAGATTATTTTTGCATTCATAGATTGTCTTTATGGTTGAAATATTGCCTATAGGGACTATCTTTACCTCTTTTTGTAGTGACATAGATATTTTCTGAATAAAAACCAATTTTCTCCAGAATATTTCTGATACAATCAAATCCAAAACCATAACCAGATTGCACCGGCCCTTTTTTAATCGCGATTACCTCAAACTGAGTTCTCCTAAATTCCTCTATCCACCTTCGTTTACTAAACGCGAATAATTCTTCGGGATGCCCAAAGGATATACCATGTGGCATTGGCATTAATAGACGATACAAGAAAGACTTTTTCTGTATACATATCTTTTGATTATTAATATCACCGCCTCCCACTTTTTCTATCTTTTTATAAAATGCGACCAGACCATCTCTCGTAGTGAGTATCTCTAAAGCCCGGATAAATTGATGAGGGATAAAGAATAGTAATTGACACAATTTCCAAAAACGATTTGGTAAGACATGTATGGCAAGCCCATCATTCTTCAATATATGATAAATTCCGCTGAGTACTGCACTGGGATTCGGCACATGCTCTAAAAGATTTGAAGAAAAGACCAAATCGAATTGTTCTTTCTCAAATGTATCATCTAATCTTTCGGCATCGCATATTTTATATTCTATAGATTCGCTAGCATCTAATTTTAATCTAGCTGGGTTAATATCGGTACTTATTAGTTTCTCGGTATAATTGTTAAGTAATTTACTTTGGAATCCATCCCCTGCACCTATTTCAAGAGTGAATTTAAAAACCTTTTTTGGACACCTAGAGAATATTATGTATAATTCCCGCTTCCTATAATTATGTAGCCATTGATTCCAATCAGTCTTTATCTTCATAATGGTATTTTAGCATACATTACCCTATCCTTTTTGATGCACTAGCTTTTTACTCGTGGTCATTATGCCTAATACTGACCAAAAACTCCCCACCACCGTATCCCGAAAAAAATTAGCATAAAACATATTTACAACCATAAAAGCTGTTATGCACCCTATAAAGCCCACCCCTATATAAATATATTCGGTGTTTAATAATGACCGAGACCCATTAATTATTTCCCAGAGAAACCACAAAAATGCCAAAATTCCAATTATTCCCATTTCTGCAGCAATCTTGACAAAAGCATTATGAACATCCATTCCTATTTTCCCTTTTAGCCTTTTTTTAGAAACTACATAATATTCTGCCTGTTCAAATCCTACTCCAATAATCGGACTACTTTTAAATACCTCGATTCCATAACGCCATTTTTCTAATCTTGAGAGAGAACTTTGGTCATATGATAATCTATCTTCATAATCTGATTCCTGAAATGTCCCCTCTACTCTATTTATAACCGACTCAGGCATCCAGTATCTCCAATTATAGATTACCGTTATTAAAATCAATAATATTATTAAACTAAATAGTCTTGAACTTTTTAACATTCTTTTTAAACTGACCAAAATTACTACTATTGCAGCAATACTAAAACCTAACATAGACCCGCGTGAATAAGTTGTTAATAATCCTAATACGCAGATAATAAATCCTAAAAGACTAAATAATTTTAATATTTTTTTTGTAGATAATAAAAAATAGGCAAATATAAAAGGGGTAAATATTGCCAAAAATCCTCCGGCAATATCTGAACCTCGCCAACTCCAATTTAATGCGAATGGGCCTGAAGACCTTTTAAAATCTGCAAAATGCGGACCGGCTATTGTTCCGTTGCGAAAAGTGTGCAACCCTACTAAAACTATACTTATTAAAAAAATATAAAATAAAAATTGTATCTCTCTCTTTGTTTTCAAACATCTGGAAAAAACAAAATATCCTAAGATTAGTGTAACGAGCCTTTTAAACTCCTTGGTTACTTCAAGTATAATTAATTCTCTAGGAGACAATAAAGTATGCATAAAAGATAGGGCCCATATAATTAGAAATATAATTAGGGGTTTTTCAAATTTAGGTTTAATTGCTTCGGGGTTCCTATTAAAAATAAAAATAAGCACTAATAAAATTAAAAATAAATTTATTAAATTAATGCTTAAAACTTGCGACAATTTTAACTGAAAAGGTAAATACAAAATAAAACTAGCTAATATAAGTTTTTTCATTATTCTATCTTTCTTTGTTTACGGGCTTTTTTTCTATCAGCTTTTCGTAAAGTTCAATATAATTCCTTGCCATCGCTTTAAGCGTAAACCTCTCCACTATCCTTTTTCTTGCTTCAATGCCAATTTTTTCCATTTTTTCAGGTGAATTTAAGAGTTCGGATATTTTGTCTGCAATAGCTGATGGGTCTTTGGGTTTTACTAAATAACCGGATATCCCATCTTCGATTACTTCCAAGTTACCCTCTACAGCAGTTGCTATAGGAGGAATACCCATTGCCATTGCCTCTAATAGTGCGTTAGAACAGCCCTCGCTTTCAGAAGGAACCAGAAAAATATCAGTAGCGTTTAATTCTTCTATTAGGTCTTTACATTTTCCAGTGAAATTAAAATAATCGGCAAGTCCCTTAGTATTAACGTACCGTTCTAAAGATGAGCGTAATTTGCCATCTCCGACTAAAGTGAATCTTACATCTTTCCTTTCTTTAATGATATTTTCTGCAACTTCTATGAAATAGGAATGACCTTTTATCTTCCTATCCATAGTGGCAACCATGCTAACATTAAAATACCCAACGTTCTTAGAACCATTTCTATCCTTAAAAAAAATCTCATCGGTGCCATTATGAATCACAGTAATTTTACCCCATGCTAAGAATCCGGTTTTCAACATACTATTTTTTATAGCTTCTGATACGCATATGATTTTATCTGACATGGTTGCCGTTATTCTCTCTAATGCACCAATTATTTTTGACCTAAAATGTCCAGCATCGCGCCGTGAACTTATTATAACTGGCACACCAGATGACTTGGCTGCAAAAACCCCAAAAACATTAGAGGTATTGAGATATGTCTGGACAATGTAAGGTTTCTCCTTCTTGATAAATTTGACGAGACGGAAAAAATTCACCCAAAAGAAAGGCCGCCAAATACAATCCATCTTAAATATATGAATCGGTAGATTAAACTCTTTAGCGATTTCTTGGTCAATTTGACCGAGGCAAGTTATGTGTGCAAAAAAGTCATCCTCCTTATTTATTTCTTTAGCCAGTTTCAAAAGGTGTATCTGAGCACCGCCTATGAGCAGATTATCAATGATATAGAATATTTTTTTCATCTTAATTGCGCAGATTATAAATACTTTGATTTTCAATATAAGCCTTATGCCATAACTCAAACATATAAAAGGCCCATATCAACCAGCAATTATTGGTGTACTCGTTATTGTAAAATTGGTACACCTTCTTGCTAACGAATTCGACATTAAAATAACGACTTATTCCACTATTATTTACTAATAAATTGTCTATGATGCTATCTTTAAGGTTATTTCTCATCCATTTAATTTGTGGTGGGGAAAAACCCATTTTTTTTCTGCCTATAACTTCTTTCGGCAAATAGCGTGAAAAGGCCTTTTTTAGAATGTATTTTTTATTCGGATTTATTAGACCTTTTATTTTATAGTGAACGGGGATGGTAGATACAAAATTCATCACCTCTTTATCCAGAAAAGGGGTAAGGAATTGTAGTGAATGCGCACTCAGCATTCTGTCCACTTTAACTAATAAGTCATCCTGTAAAAATAAAGAAATATCTTGATACAAAAGCTTATCTATGAAATTAGAGCCGTCTGTCTTTACAAAATACTTATCAATAACTTCTGAAATGATACGGTGCGAGATTTGTTTGCTAAAATCGTCATTGTAAGCTTCGTGTTTTTGAGCAGGAGACAATAGGCTCTTGCGTATAAAATAACGTTCCTGTAATGGCAAAGCCTCAATTCTTGCATTTCTCAATAGTTTTTCAAAAAGAATATTATTAGTTGAAAAATTTCTAGAAATATTCACAAAATTTGCCAGAACCTTGGTTCTTAGAAATTCGTTACTAAAAGTTGAAACCTTTTTCCATTCCGCATATTTTGTGCTTCCGGCCAATAATTGATCTGGTCCGTCTCCGGTTATAACCGCATCAACATTAGTACATGCAACCATACCTGCGTAGTAGGTAGGAATTGCTGAAATATCCCAGAATGGAAAATCGGTATGCAAAATGACTTTCGGTAGAGCATCTATACACATTTTCTCATCAACAATTATCTCGTGTATATTAACATCATAGTAATTGGCTGTTTTCTTTGCGGCAGGGATTTCGTTAAAAGCCTTATCATTAAAACCCACAGTAAATACGTCAAAACGTTTATTTAATAGCTTCTTGGTAAGATACACAACAATTGACGTATCAATGCCGCTGCTCAGAAACGCTCCCACCCTCTCTGTATTTACGCAGTTTATTCTTTTTTTCACTGCTTTCTCCAGCAATTCATATAATGCCTCCGAACAATCTTTTTCTTTAATTTTAGAGCTAATATTTTTAAGGCTATATTCCCAATAATTAACAAAATTTATTCTATTGCCTTCGCAAATCAATAATGAACCAGCAGGAATTTGTTTAATTCCTTCGAAAAGTGTATGGGGCGTCGGAACATAAGAAAAAGTGAAATACGCATCCAACGCTTCACAATCCACCTTTCTTTCAACAGCGCTGTCCGTTACAATTGCCTTAATCTCAGAGCCAAAAACAAGTCCGTCTCTGCCTTCATAATAATAGAGTGGCCTATTACCAAAATGATTTCTGCCCAAAATTAATGTTTTTTTCTGCTCGTCCCATATACAAAATGCAAATTCACCATCTATCTTTTGTATAAAATCTTTTCCTAATAACTCATAAAGATTTACAAATATTCCGGAAACTGAATTCAGATTACCTTTATTTCCTAAGAATGCGGTCAGTTCCGGTTTGTTAAAAATAACGCCATCTGTAACCGCAACTATATCTCTGTTTTCATTATAGCTTAGCTGTTGTCTGTCAGACGAACTTTGTACCGCCAAACCCAAGATTCCATTCACATGAATATACTGAGCATAGGGCCCTCTATGCTTAATTGATTCAGACATACTCATAATTAATCCTTTATCGATATTTTTATAAGTCTTATAATTAAATTTCCCACAAATACCAGACATTTTTATTCTCTTGTAATCTTTTTAACTTAAAACCCTCTTGTATAGGTCTTCAATTTTTCTTACATTCTTTTTAATATCGAATAACTCCTCAACTCTTTTCCTGCCCGCTTCTGCCATCTTTTGATAAATTTCCCTATCGCCCAATAAGTGATTTATTCTATCTGACATAGCTTCTATATCGCCTGTAGGCACCAAAAAACCGGTTTCCTTGTCTATAACTATGTCTCGAGGGCCTGGAACATTTGTAGATACCACTGGTTTTTTTAACGCCATTGCCTCAATTATTGCGTTAGGAAGTCCTTCGGGATAAGTTGTTGAAGTAAAAACGAATACATCTATAGCAGAAATTATATTTTTTATATCATTTCTCCAGCCTGTGAAAATGATGCATTTATCAAGATTCTCTTGGTTTACTAAAGATTGTATTTCTTTATAGTAACTATCGTCTCCGCCTTTTGCCTCTCCCACAATAAGAAATTTTGCGTGAGGATAAAATTTTAAGACTCCCTTAGCGGACAAAATAAACTCCTTCTGCCCTTTTCCTTTTACTATACGGCCTACAACGCCAATTAATGGGTTGCTATTTAAATTGTATTCTTTTCTGAATTCGCTAGTGCTTGTATTATTAAACTCTTCTAAATCTATTCCGTCGTAAATAATGGATAGCTTGTCTTCGCTTATATCGTACTTATAAAGCTCAAGGGCATTATTATTTAAGACTATAAATTTGTTTACGAGTTTAGTTAATGCTTTCTCTTTTTGTATTAATTTCCTTGTTTCTCTTATATGACAGACACAAGGGATTCTTGCTAATTTTGCAGCCAAAATGACCGGTATCCCCATATTTATATTAGTGTTTACATGAACAAGGGATATCCTTTTGCGCCTAATAATGAAATAAAGTTTAATTACTTCTGGAATAATATTTTTTATAAAATAATACAAATACTCACTGTTTGATAATTTTGATTTTTCTTTATAGTTGCGTAATTTTATTATTTCTGTATCTTTAATTTTTTGCATTTGGCTGCCAAAATTCTTTACTATAACTATAGGGTAAAAAAAGCCTCTGTTTAAATTATTGACTATAGAGGCAAGTGCACTTGTAGAACCCCCAAAGCCCAGAGAAGGTTCATAATATAAAATGTTTTTCTTCCGTTTTAATAAGGGATTATATATTTTTAACAAGGGTGCCATAGTTTTTTAGCGCTATAATGGGATGGAATATTTCATTATCAAAATGGTTAACAATATTAGCTAATGCATTAGCAGAGCCACTAAATCCGGAACTGGATTCTATAAATAGGATTTTCAACATCGCTTCATCGCTATTTTTATTTATACATATAATATAAACTTTCGTACGTTTTGCACATCGATTCAAGCGAAAATCTTGATTCTGCCCATTTCTTCGCTTCTTTCCCTAATAACAATCTTTTATCTTTATTTAATACTAACCCCTCTATCCCTTTTGCTAAAAGTAGGGGATTTTCGGGAGAAACAAGTACAGCATTGCCATTCACTACTTCTTTTACGCCTTCTATATTAGTAGTAACAATGGCCTTACCGGCAGTCATCGCCTCTATGAGCGCAATCGGCTGTCCTTCATACCAAACAGAAGGCAATACAAATATATCGGTAGAACTCAAGATGTTATCTATGTCTCTACGATGTCCCGTGAGAATAAATATATCTTCTACCTCTAATTTCTTTATCTCGCTTATGATATTTGCTTTATTATCGCCATCCCCAACTATTATAAATCTTAAATAAGGGTATTTTTCTTTAAGGATTTTTGCGGCTCTCACTAAGTAAATATGGCCTTTAAAGCTAACCAAACGAGCCACTGTAGTAATAATGATATTTTGCGCAGATAAAGCCAATTCTTTTCTAAAACATCCGTTATTTAAATCTGAAAATCTTGAAATATCAACTCCATTATAAATGACCGATATTTTATTGCCTTTTATTCCCATTTCTCTGCAATATGAAGCTTTTACGCTATTTGAAACAGCTATAATCCTGTCCGTTAGTAAATAAAATATCTTTTCAAAAATTTTCTCATCTCTGGTTTTATTTTTTATTTCATTTTCAATTGTATAAATTAAGCGAGCCCTGGTAAATAATTTAATAATAACCGTATAAAATCTCGCGGGCTGTAAATGGAGATGAATAATATCGGGTTTCTCTCTTTTTAAAAAAGAAATTAATTTTAACAATTTATAAATTCTTTTTTTTTCATTTAATATATAAACAGGGACACCTAATTTATTAATTTCTTCTCCTACTGTTCCTTTTTCTTTAAGACAAAGAACCTCAAAAAGGAAGGTTTTATTATTCATTTCGCATCTCAAAAAGTCTACCAACCTCTGCTCTGCACCTCCTACATTTATCCGATGAATTAAAAATAATACTTTGATTTGTGACTTTTTCATCATTGGCCTTTTATATATATCCTAAGTCGGATAAATGTTTTTCTACTTTCTCGATCTCTTGTTTGGAATAAACTTCGTCTGATGCGGATGATTTTCTTTCAAAGGAAATTTTTTCATAATCAACAGGGTTGTTTTTTAGAAATTCTTCCTCGAAACCATCCTTTAAAATTTTACCATCCATATGCTCAGGGATTTTTATCCCCAAAAGGTAAAGAATGGTCGGGGCAAGATCTATTATTTTAGAATCTTTTATTTGATAATTCTTTTTAATTTTTTTTCCATAGTAAATTAAAATTCCATCTCTTGTATGTCTGCCTGTACATTGCATAGGATCTTCAAGTATTTTTTTGAAATAAGGCCTACTCGTAAGCTGATACCTTTCATTTTCAATTTCAAAACATAAATCAGGCGCATTATCAGAATATGGACCGCTATAAATTTCTTCTTTCTTATAAATTTTTACTTTAAGTGTTCGCTTATGTACAGGGTCATATATATTATTAAACAGATTTATAATATTATTTCTCGACTCCAAATATTCTTCTTTTGAATTTATAATTCCCTCTGGATCTCTATTTTTTACATTTAAATAGACTGTATCTTCGTAAACCCCCATATAAGCAAAAGTTCGTTGCCAATCTATTTTTTGCCAGTAGTTCTCAGAGATAATAAATTTTTTTCTTAATTTTTTAATAGATACCTCTTTTTTCCTTAGTTTAAAATAAATTGTCTTTATAAATATCTTTGTTTTTCTATAAATTACAGAGTCCTGGTTTAAAGTGCCTCTTAATTTATATTGGGCTTTATTCAGCCTATCCAAAAATGAAACATTTTTATAATACAAGAGGTGTTTTTGTTTGAGAATTAAATGAAAATCAACAAATTTTTCTAGAGGACCAAATCCGTGGTCAGAAATAATAAATAAAGATGTGTTGTCATCAATATAATGTATAAAATCTCCAATTATCGAATCTACCCTTTGAAAGTATTTGATTATTAAGGGTAAAATCTTTTGTGCTTCAACTGAGTTATATTTAGGATGCGTAGGGTCGATATAATGCCAGTAGAAATGTTGGAGTCTATCAAATCCGGTAAATATAAGGACAAACAAGTCCCAATCATAATCATCCATAAGTTTAAAACTTAAATCTCTTTTCTGCTCTTCCCATTTAATTAAGTCTGAGAAGAATTTTTCTTTTTCAGAATAATCTCCTGAGAAAATATTGAGGATATAGTCTGTTCTTTTGAAGGCATTTTTTTCTAATAAATCATTGGGATAAGTAAAATTAAAGCCTGTGCTTGGGGTAGTCAAGCCACAGCTTATCATAAAACCATTTATTTGAAACGGAGGATAGGTCATAGGTAAATTTATCACTCCCGAGCTTTTTTTATTCTCTGAAAGTATTTCAAAAATTGTCTTGGCTTTGATATCCTTTGAAGTAACTAGTTCTTTTTTATATTGCCTATCTTTAAAAGGCTTTACAAATGCAAAGACTCCGTGTTTTCCTGGATTTACGCCGGTCATAAATGATACCCAAGCAGGGCTTGAGACTGGCGGTATTGTAGTTTCGAGTTCACCAGATACGCCATTATCTATTAAAAATTTTAAATTTGGTAAGAGTCCCTGCTCCATCCAAGGCCTTAAGTTTTTAAATGTAGCTCCATCTAATCCTATTACCATAACTTTTGGTTTATCCATTTTCATTCTAAGCCCATCTCTTGAATCCACATATCTAAGTTATTTAAATTTACCATGAATAATAACTAATTTTCAGGAGTCAGTTCATTTTTTAGCTGAAACCGTTAAATATAGCCTAAATCTGCCAAACGTAGCTTAATTTCATTGTCATCTTCTCTAGAATATACTGTGTCTAAAATCTCTTCTTTACTTTCTGCATTATTAGATTCTTGAAAAAGAATAGGATTGCGCTTTAAAAATTCACTCTTAATGCCATCTTTAAGCACTTTACCATCCATGTCAGTTGGAACAGCCAAACCCAAAAAATAAAGAATTGTAGGGGCTATATCCATAATTGAGGCATTCTCAATGGTCTTGTTTTCTTTAATATTATTACCGCACATCACTAAAATCCCTTCTCTATAGTGATCGCTCGATGCTCTATTTTCCTTGTGAAATAATTTTCCACTATAGGGATCTCTACCAAATTTATATCCTGAATTTGAATCTAAGACTAAATCGGGTGCCAAATCAAGACAGGGGCCATGATATATATCCTCTTTTCTATGGACTTTAAGGTTTAAAAAAGTTTTTGTAACTGAGTCTTGAATTTCTTTTAATTCTCTAATAATCATATTCTTTTCTTTCCCTTTTTCATGAATCCCTAAACCATTATGACTATTGTCTTGCGAGTTGATATATATAGCAGACGCTGTATTTCCTGCAAAGTAAGCATTTGTTTTTGACCAATCTATCGAAGAGACAAAATTCGTAACTAATAATACGGCTTTAGTTTTCATATAATCTTGCGGTGCCCTATTTTCATTACTTGAATTTAGTATGCTTTTAATAAGCTTTTTGATATTTCTGTATAGTGAAGATTTTCGATTAAGAAAACTTATTAAATCTTTCCGAAAATCCATATATAATCTTCTTAACCATTTTTCTTTTATTCTCAGCAATCCTAATCTTCTTAAAAGATAATTGATATATATAGTTCCTTTAATGGGACCAAATCCATGATCAGAAACAATAAGAATATTTGTATCCATACCCGCCTTATCTATCAGACTGAAAATAATTTTGTCTAACTTAGCGAAAAAATCATTTATTAATGATTTAAATTTATCATTATAGAACGGGTGAGAAGGATCAACATAATGAAATAGTTTATGCTGTAGCTTATCTGTTTCAGTAAAGACAACTAAAAATAAATCCCAGTTAATTTTGTTCATTAATCTCAAGGCAAATTCAGCGCGTTTGTCTGTTGATTCGCTTAGAGCTCTTAATAAATCAAGCTCTTCTCCCTCATAATAATAGCCCGATCTTACATTTAAAATATAATCTTTTTTGTCATAACCTACCTTTTCAAACAGATCAGCTGGATAGGTAAAATTTGAGTCTTTACTAGGAGTTAATATCGCATCGCTAACCATGGCACCATTAACTTTAAAAGGCGGATAAGTAAAAGGCAAATTTACAGAAACAGCAGTCTTATTTGCCTTATTAAGTATTTGAAATATTGTCTCAGACTTTATGTCTTTTGAGCTACTGATTTTGATCTTGGCTTTACCATTAATGGCTAATTTTGTAAATCCAAAAATACCATGCTTGCCAGGATTTTTACCTGTCATAAACGATGTCCAGGCAGGTCCTGAATGAGCAGGTATGGTAGAAAGTAAATCTCCACTAACTCCCTTTTCCAACAAGTTTTTTAAGTTTGGCATAACCCCTTCATCTATAAGAGGCCTTAACGCCTTCCATGTACCAGCATCCAAACCAATAACTAAAACTTTCGGTTTATTTTTATACATTCTACTTACCTTTTCTTCTTTCATTTATAAACTGATAATATGCCTCTCTGATTATAAAAATCTTTTCGTTTTCTAATTTTGAACCTATCCGTTATTTTTTCTCCTTTGCCATTTTATTTAAGCTTTCCATATGAAATCTTCATTGCTCTTTTATATTTTTTGTTCTTTTCTAAAAATATGTCTCTTTCTTTTGGAGCGATAGTATTCATTGTTCTGACTGGCCTGGTATGAATTATAGTTTCACAATCCACTACTCCCATATTCTTATAACCACAAAAAGATTTTGCTAAGGCGGGGTATCCCCATCCCCAGAAATTATAGTCTTTTTCCATCATATTCCAGTATTTAGTCCAAGCATCTCTTGTAAAAACAGTCGCCATGTTTTCAACGAAATCAGTATATCTTCCAATATTGTATTTTTCATTCTTTAAAGTTATCCCGAGACCGTAATATGAATTGTTAGATAAGGCAGGCTGTGCATTTTCTAAATTATTCCTTTCCATTATTTCAATAAAATTTTTATAGGAAAAATTATCAACATCTAAATCATCTGCCCAGAAAAAGATATAATCATATTTTTTGCAATAATCAGGAGTAACATACTTCTTGCTAAAATACCACCTAAACCCCTTTTCATATATAAAAGAGCATCCTCTATATATTTCCTCATCAAATTCAGTCCCATCATAAACAAAAATTAAATAACCGAAATCTTCGTAACCGAATTTTTGAATTATTTTTGCAAGAAAGCTCTTACCTTCTTTTCCAACCGGAGAGGCATAGAGACATTTCAGTTTTTCTCTTTTTGTTTTTTTTATCTTTTGTAGGTTGAATATTAATGTTTTTGCGAAATATACTAAAGCTGTTTCTTTTAGCCTGATATTATGTATAAACTTCTCAACTAAATAGGGAGGTCTGCTTTCTTTAAAACACAGCAGGCATTTCTGCAAAATCCATAAAGGAGTCCATGGTTTACTTTTAGTTTTAATTTGGGTTACAGAGCGATTAGCGTTAACCATTTTTTAGCCTCCCATATTTACAAATATATCTCTATAGTCAGGTTTAATATTTTTGCCTAATTTCATTGATAATTTTGTAACGTTTATCAACGCTTAGGCTTAAATAATTTTCAACCACAGAAACCATATCAAAAGCAACTTCTACTGCATCATCCATATTTAGATACTTGAATAATCCCAGTCTCCCTATAGGGCAAATATTTAGGTTACAGATATCTTTTAAATATTCCCTAAAGATTTCTTCGTTTCTTTCTGTATTGACCGGATACATGGCTACATTATTATCATCAGCCTTAATGGGTTCCTGATATTGTATAAAGTTTTTTCTTGACTCAATTTTATGCAATACGTTGAAATTACATTTTCTAATGAACCTGGCGTCTTGCGGTAAATTTATAGTTCCATAACGATTATTTTCCCAGGACTCATCCTTTTTATACTCGAACCTCAAGCTTCTATACTCTAATTTACCAAATTTAAAGTCTAACATTTGATCTATAGGAGCAGAGGAAACAACGACATCATAATCATCTGAGTTAAAACAAGAAGTATTTAATTTAACAGGTATACCTTTTAGCGTTTCTTCTATTAAAAAAGAATAACCGTTTACAGGAATGCCCTGCCACTGACCAAGAAACAGATCATCATGACCGTTGTTTCTAAATTCTAGTCTTTTGGGCGCCCATTCAGCAGTAAGATTTTCCGGGTCGGTTCCCCACATTTTAGACGTATAATTATGGATAAAATAACCATATAATGTTTCACCAAAAATAGAGATACATGCTTTTTTGAAATTTGACCTGTCTATTTCTTTAGGTCTGTTTCTTAATTCTTCTAAAATTTTGTCCTTTTCTTTGAAATCATTAATGGCCTCTAAAGTAATAGGAAACGGAAACAGCTTTTCATTAATAATCATTCCTTTTCTATGTGTATACCCATTAAAATCATCAAATTTAGTAACAAAATCCTTTATTTTTGGATTCCTCGTATGAAATGTTCTCGCTCCGAATGGTTCATATTTCAAGCTATCCTCGTTTATTCTAGTAATACATAAACCACCAACATAGTTTTCTTTTTCAATCAATGACACGCTATGCCCTTTATCTTTTAAAAGCCTTGCAATACTACTTCCTGATAATCCTGTACCAACGATTAAAATTTTCATTTTTTGTCTCTGTTTAGTTTCCATTCAACCTTCGGTAAAAATACGGCATTTTCACTGTTCTTGAATCCAGCTGCCTCTATTTTAATGATATTCTTCTTTCTAATTCTATAAGGATGAATCGTATCCCAGTCAACTTATCGTCTTGATAATACTTCTCTTATATGTTTCTTCCATTACTTTATTCTTGCTCATGTCTAACTTCTGTCCTTTGACATCTGTCTTCTGAACTAGAATCTAAGATAACACTTTTTACATCCCGAATACTCACTACTGCACTAACATCACAATTCTTCGCGCAAATAAACGCATCATCATAGGTGTGCATTCCGTTAAGGTGGGTTCTTTCAAAAACATCTTTATTTTCAGTCCTTGCCTTTAAATCATAGCCTCTTTTGGGGTGGGTAATGATATCGGCGGCGCTATCAAGATAGGGGCCGGAGTAAATTTCTTCTCTAAAGAAAACTTTATCGATAACTTTTTCTCCGCTATCGGGATGAATAAAGTCAAGCAACCTTTGTTTTATATCTTCTCTTATTGATTGATAGTCGCTCTTCTTAACGCTGCCCTTCTCTTCTCTGCCCTCTAAATTAATAAATATCCTTCCCGGTATAAGCGAATAACAAATAGTATCTTTATGATAATTAGGCAATTTCTTTTCGCCATTTGTAAACTTCAATAACCCCTGTTGCTGGAGCCAAACATTGAGTTGGACTTCATACTTAATCCCGCAAAAACCGTGGTCAGAAAGGATCAGGAATCTATCTTTTTCGCTTAATAAATTCTCTAATTTACCAATATAGTCGTCTAATTTTTTAAAGAAATTGATAATGTCGTGGTAATACTCTCCTTTGTTGTCTAAATCATCCCAGAAGAAATGAAAGAGCCTGTCTGTCTCCATAATATGCAATTGAAAGAAATCCCATTCTTCTTTTGCGATTAACTCAAAGGTAATTTCAAAGCGTTTTTCCATTGCGCGATGCAGTTCATCCATAAATCTTCTTTTATCTTCTTTTGCCAAAGAGGCATCCACATCAATAACGTAGTCCTTGTCTTTTAGGTAATTGTTAAACTCTAAAGGGTATGAAACCTTATTGATATCGGTGCATAAGAAATCTGAGACGAGTATGCCGTTTACCTCTTCCGGCGGATAGGTTAAGGGAACATTTATCACGATTACCCGCTTACCCTTAAGCGATAACTCCTTCCATAAAGTAACAGCCCTCCTATCTATTGCAGTGGGTATCTTTATGGAAAAGGGATTAGGATTCCTATCTACAAAACCAAAGATATTATGGCCTGAAGGGTCTAGTCCTGTCATATAAGAAGTCCAGGCCACAGAAGAAACAGTAGGGTAAACAGAATTCATACGTTTACCATTTTGGTCTAAAAGCCGCGATAGGTTGGGGATGTAAGTTCTAAATGAGGCATCTTTTAGTAGAGAATATGGCGTGCCGTCTAAGCCTAGTACAAAAGTCCTTAATCCATTATGAGTTATAGCCATAAATATATTCCCTTAGCTTATTTTGGTAACGATTCCACCGGCGCAGACATTATCATTATGCACCAAGACAAACCTGCCTAATTCCTGTAGCTCATTAAAAGTCTTAATGGCGATTGGCCGTTTGGTTTTTATGGTGAGCTTGCCTACTTCAAGGTACCTTAATATGCCGGCATCTCTTTCGAGCACTTCCAGAGACGAAGAATTAATCCTCTCTCTAATTTCTTCTATCTTGCAGGTAACTTCCTGCGTGGCGCATTTCAAAATAATTCTTTCATTTTTATCAAAATTATTCTTTGACATCCAGAATACACTGGCCTCGAATGTATCTGTCAGGGCCGGTTCTTTTTCTGGTTCGCAAATAACTGTTCCTCTCTCAAGGAACGCAGGGTCTTGCGTGGTAATCCCGATGCTTTCTCCGGGATAACCTTTAACTGAATCCTTCAAAAATATCTCAATAGATTTAACCCTTGTTGTCTCTGCGCTCGGCAATAACTTAATCAGCTGACCCCTACTGATAACACCGCTTTCAAGCCTTCCTACAACTATCCTCTTGCTATCTACTTTATATACATCCTGCACCGGGAAAACTAATGCCTTGTTTTCTTCAGACAACCTGTTTTCAAAGGAATCGAGTATCTCTAATACTGTTGGCCCCTCATACCAAGGCAAAGTCGTTGATTTTTTGGCAATATTATCTCCTTTTGAGGCAGAAATGGGAATATACGCCTTGGGATAAACATTTACGGATTTAAGAAAACGCTCTACTTCTGACTTTACCTCAGTAAATCTCTTTTCTGAGTAGGACACTAAATCCATCTTATTTAAAAGCACAACCACTTGCTGCAGGCCTAACATTGACAAGATATAGGCATGACGCTTTGTCTGCTCTTGAATTCCTTCATTAGTGTCGACAATTAAAAATCCTGCCTCTGCCTGGGAGGCACCAGTAATCATATTCTTTACAAACTCCACATGGCCGGGGGCATCAATGATTACATATTGCCTTTTTTCAGTTTTAAAAAAAACCTGGGTAGTATCAATGGTAATTCCCTGCTGGCGTTCCTCTTCTAAATGGTCCAAGAGATAAGCGAATTCGGTCTCTCTTCCCAAACCTTGAGAAGTTTTTATAATTTCCTCAATTTTATCAGGAGGCAGCGAATTAGTATCATAGAGAAGCCTTCCAATAAGAGTGGATTTACCGTGGTCAACGTGGCCGACAATAACAAATTTTAAATTACTACTATCCATCATAGTTATCCCTTCACCATAATACTTATTCTTTGTGTTCGCCAATAAATTTGCCAGTAATATAACTCTTTGTCCTTTCATCCTTGGGGCTATTAAAAAAAACTTCTGCCGGCCCATGTTCAACTAACTCCCCCAAATAAATAAACATCACATAATCAGCCAATCTCCTGGCCTGCCTTAAGATATGAGTGACCAAAACTATTGTGTATCGCTCTTTAAGCTCCAAAAATCTTTGTTCAATGCGCTCCGCGGAAATCGGGTCCAGCGCCGAAGTAGGCTCGTCGCCTAAAATTACTTCAGGTTCAACTGCCAGGCCCCTGGCCAAACAAAGCCTCTGTTGTTGACCTATGGATAGGCTGGTAGCAGGACTGCCCCATTTCTTTTTCACTTCATCCCAAAGACTAGATTCTTTTAGATAGTGCTTAACAATCTCATCTAATTTGCGCCTATCTTTTATTCCATGCAGTCTTGCCCCATAAGCCACATTCTCATAAATACACATGGGTAAAGCCTGAGGTTTCTGAGATAGATAACCCATCTTTTTTCTTAAGCGTGTAACATCAACTCGCGGATCATAAATGTTTTCACCATCGACTAATACCTCTCCGTCCACCCTCACTCCATCCTGCAAATCAATCAAACGGTTAAAGGACTTTAATAAAGTGGTTTTACCGCATCCTGAAGGACCGATAATTGCAGTAATTTTTTTATCGGGTATATCAACGGTAATATCTTTCAGTGCTTGATGCTTACCATACCAGACGTTTAAATTCTTCACACTTATATGGGTCTTAAATTCCATCTTATTTCACCACGTGTTTAGTAAATCTCCCGGTTAAAATTCGCGATAATATACTGATGACTAAAATTATCACTGTTAATACCAATGCTGAGGCATAGCCTCTCTCTTGAACTTCAGGAAAGGGCGTGCCCAATTGAAAAAATATAGCTAAAGGCAAAGTAGCTACGGGTTTAAATAAGGAATAAGGCAATGAGTCGGTAAAGCTGGCAGTAAATAATACTGATGCCGCATCGCCGATTCCCCGACCAAAGGCAATCAAAATAGCAGTTAAAATTCCTGGCAATGCCTGTCTAAAAATAACCTTTATAGCAGTCTCTAATTTGGTGGCGCCCAAGGCAAGGGAAGCCTCTTTTAATTCAAGAGGAATCACCTTTAAAACCTCATCCATGCTTCTGGCCATAATGGGAAGAATTAGTAAGGCCACGGTAATTGTTCCCGCCAACAAAGATGCCCTCAAGCCTAATAAAACCATTATGATAAAACCAAATGCTCCATAGACGATAGAAGGTATACCCCAGAGCACATCCAGGAAAAACCTTACTATTAAAGCAAATCTTGATTTTTTCCCTAAATATAAATTTAAATAAAATACTAAAGGCAGGCTGACTAAAAGGGCTAAAATCGTTGCGCCACTCACTAAAACTAATGACCCTAAGATGGCATTTAGTATCCCGCCCTCTTTACCTAAATAATATCCGCCTTTGGGCGTCTTAATCAGCATATTAAGATTAAAAGCCTTTATTCCTTTAAAAAATATGGTTAATAGAATAAGGGCTAAACTGCCCAATATCACAGTTGTGGAAATTATCATCAGGATTTTAAAGATATTTTCTTCTATCTTTCTTTTATCCACTTGCCTCCATCCTTTCAAAACGCAGAAGAATTCCCCAGCCTACCATATTAAATGCGGCCGTGACTACCAATAATAATAATGCGGCTAAAAGCACAGCAGCATCATATAAAGGTATAGACATCATCTCGCCATAGGTATTGGCAATCAGCGCAGGCAAGGGATAAGCAGTATCAAAAATTGACTTAGGAAAGCCATGCAGGCTGCAACCCGCAACCATCAAAACCGCCATAGTCTCGCCAAAGGCGCGTGATAATCCTAAGATTAAAGCGGCAATTATTCCGGGTCTGGCCTTGCGTAAAATCGTATGTTTTATGGTCTGCCACTTGGTTGCACCTAAGGCCATAGATGCCTCTCTCATCTCAAAGGGCACAGTTCTTATAACCTCCTCAGAAATAGAAATGATGATGGGGAAAACCATTACCGCCAAAACCATGCCGCCGGCAAGAGCGCTAAAGCCGGTGTAATTATCAGAGATAAAGGGAAAGAAATGAAACCTTTGGCTAAAAGGCATCAGATAATCACGCACCAAAGGCACGATAGCCACCACTCCCCAGACGCCATATATCACCGGAGAAATTCCCGCCAGTAAATCAATTAAGGGCTTAATCATCTCCCGTATGCGTCGATGCGCATATTCTGAAAGATATATGGCCATAAGAAGACTCAAGGGGACAGCAATAAGCATAGCAATACCAGTCACCCAGAAGGTGCCGGTGATAAAACTGGCTAAACCGAATTTTCCCTGCGTAGGATGCCAAGTGCTTGAAAAGAGCAAATCCTTGAGGGGCGAAATCTGCAGGATTGGTTTTGACCTCTGATAAAGACTAAAAATCATAAAAAATGCCAGAACCAAGACGCCTATAGCCAAAAAAAGCATCACCCTGCTGACTAAGATATCTTTAAACTTTCGCATATCCATGGATTATTCTATAGCCTTTAAAACACTTTCTCTTTCTGTTTTAAGTAAAGGCAGGCTCGTTCCTACTTCATCCACAATCTTTGTGCCTTCATCAGAAAGAATAAATTCAATGAATCTTTTTATTAATCCTTGGGGTTTACCCTTTACAAAGAAATAATTCTTCCTTGTAGCGGGGTATCTACCCGCTCTTATAGCTTTAATTGCTGCCTCGCGGGTTTCATAAATTTCGTCTGCATCAGCAATGCCATTTTCATTAGAGTCAATAGGGACTAATTTTGCTCCTTTTACCACTGTTCCTTCTCGGGTGAAGACATAACTGAAGTTAGAATAACCAATTCCCACAGGGTCTCTTTTGGCTGCTTCTAATAATCCCGGGTCACCATAGACACCCACGCCTCTTAAATCTTCCTGTTTTTTCCCCATATACGCTGCCCAAGCAGATGCCGCGCCGCAAGAGTCAGAACGGGTATAGACGTGGACGGGTTTGCCTACCTTGCATCCTGCTGCTTCATCCCAAGTAGTAATAATTCCACTGATATAAATATCCATCCAGGTCTGTCTCTTAATGCCTTTCTTCAGAAGGTCAGCTAAGGCAGGATTTTTATCGCTTATCACCGGATATACGGCATCATGCAATATATATATCGGAACTATGCCTTTTTTAATCTCTGCGGGGTCGGGATCGCGGGAAACCATTCCAATGTCCACTAAGCCCGCAATGGCATCCGCTACGCCTTTGCCTGCTCCGCCTGCGGAAACATCAATCCTGACCTTAGGATGCAGCTTCTGGAAACCTTCAGCCCAGGCAACTGCCGTGGGATAAATTGCCCAAGCACCGGACAGGGTTATGGCGCCTTTGAGTTCCTCATCTTCGGCTAATGCTACATTATGGCTTGATAATAAAATCCCGATGACCAATAAACCATAGATTAATCTCTTCATTTTTTATCTCCTTATGTCTTAAAATTGCAGAGTTAACTGTCCAGTCAAAGCATTATTGTCAACTTCTTTACCCGTCTCATCTTTTAATTCATAGTCAACCTGTAAAAATGCCCATTTATTAAAATACCAGTTTGCTCCCAAGGTATAAATATTGGTTATATCCTTGCCTAATTTTATATTCGGGTCATAGGTATCAAACTTAAACACCCCCTGAAACTTGCTGGGAATAAAGAAATAGCCGGTTTGTAAATACCATCCATCCTTTTTAGTTGCGCCGTCTTTACCCTTGATGTATTCGCCTTTGAGTGAGATTGCGTCTTTCGCATAGGCAAATTCCGCCCCAATTCTGTCACGGTCATCTTTTCTTGCCGGTGTGGTGCTTAAGGTATACCTGCCTGCATAGTAAGAGCCACCCACTGACCATTCCTTTAGGGGATGAAAAACTGCTCTTCCCACAAAGTCTTTTTGTTCGTTGGTATCTGAAGTATTTATGCCTGCGCCATTAAAAATGCCAAAGGCATAGTCAAATAAATTATAACCTGTCACGGGGAGTACGCTTCCGCTTGCCTGAAGTCCGATGTCCCGGCCGTTCTGATTGCCAATGACATCCGTGCCTCGCGCCGTTAATGCCTCCACTACTTGCGAACGATTGATTGTTTCTAGCTTCGGGCTGGAGGCAAGATTTTCTTGGCTAAAGGGGATTTTTTGTTGACCAATACTTAATTTTAAATAAGGATTCACCTTATAGCCGATAATCGCGTCTAATAACTTCACCGAGTAGCTCTGGGCTCCTGTTGTAGAGCTCGTAGTACCTCCACCAAAATCAACTTGCGTGCGATAATCCCAGCGTTCGGTAATATCCCCCCTCAGGTCTAATCTTGCGCGCCTGATATCAAAAGCATCGTTCTTGCTTTTATCATTTTGGTAACGCACTTGAGTATAACCGCTTATCTTAATGGGTTTACCCGCAATTACGTTAAATACTGTTTGTGTTTCTTTTTCCTCTTGTTTCTTTACTGCCAAATCTGCCCTGAATCCTGCGGCATCCTCTTGGGTAAGCACTCCTTTTTCTACCAGAAGATTAAGCAGCATATCCACCTCAGATTCAGCAGCGAAAGATATGGGCGTTAAAATTAAAGTACCAACTAACAGCCAAATTGAAACGATAATAATTCTCATCTTTCCTCCTTACATGTATCCTAATGATCTCAACTTCTGCATCATATAAGCAGATTCCTTATCTTGCGCCCTACCGCTTCTTTCGGAAATTTTTGTCGTCTTTAATTCTTCAACTATTTTTTCTACAGTGTCAGCTTGCGAATCAATAGGATTACAACAACATTCGCACCCGATACTGCGGTAACGTTTTTCTCCTTGAGAAAAGTATAAAGATGTAATAGGGATATTTTCGCGTTTGATATATTCCCAGATATCTAACTCAGTCCAGCCCAGCAAAGGATGAATCCTCAAATGTTCTTCATCCTTGGCTTTTGTTTTATACTGGTCCCAGAGTTCTGGCGGCTGATTTTTATAGTCCCATTCAAAATCTTCGTCTCTGGGTGAAAATATTCTCTCCTTTGCCCTGATGCCATGTTCATCTCTCCTTATACCTAAATATAATGCTTTAAATTCATGCTTCTGAATGGCCTGCTTCAGGGCATTAGTCTTCAATTCTGAGCAGCATTGTAATTTCCCTTTTTCCGGACACACGCCGCTATCAATCGCCTCTTGATTTTTATGCACTATAAGATTAAGATTCCAATTTTTGGCATATTCATCACGGAATTGGTATATCTCCTTAAATTTATATCCGGTATCTATATGGAGAACGGGGAAAGGAATGTTTCCGTAAAAAGCCCGGCGAATAAGCCAGAGCAGGGTTGTGGAGTCTTTTCCAATTGACCAAAGCATGGCTACTTTTCGAAACTGGTAATACGCCTCTCTGATAATAAAAATACTTTCGTTTTCTAACTTTGCAAGTTTATCCATTTTTATACCTCTAATTATTTTCTAACTTCCATCCTATTTTAGGCAAAAACACCACATCCGCATAATTATTAAACTGGGTGGGTTCTATTCTTAAAATATCGCTTTTGCGCATCACATACCGATAAAGCATATTTTTATCCCAGATAGAGATTCTCATAAGATATACTCCCGGAGCTAAGTTTATATTTCCTAAATCTATTTTTATTCTGCCTTTGCCTTGGATACTTTCTATTGATAGACCAGTATCTTTTGTATTAGATGAGCAACAAGGAACAGCATCCGAACGGTTGATATCTAAAGAAAATACCGGATTGTCTATTTTTTCTTTTGCCTCATATTCTATTGTCATAGAGATTGGTTCGCCGACCGCAAATTTTTCTTTTTGCTGGCGCGCGCCATCGTACAGGAAAACATTTGAAATATTTACCGCTGTATCCTGCTTTACTTTGATTTTATCATTCCGCAGGAAACTTTTTTTCTTTACTTCTTCCTCGCGGTTTTTATAAACGGCCCTTTGATAGTAGGGAATGACTTCTTCCGGGATTCCCTCCTTTTGAATCTGGCCTTTATCAAGAAGAATGACTCTTTTGCATAAACTCTGAACCAAAGAAAGATTATGGGAAACCAAAACTATCGTTGCGCCTGAATTAAGTAATTCTCTCATTTTCTGGCTGCATTTTGCCTGAAATGCTATGTCTCCTACAGATAATACTTCATCAACCAGTAGGACATCAGGGTCCATATGGGCGGCGACAGAGAAACCTAATCTTGCATGCATTCCTGAAGAATATCTTTTAACCGGAGTATCGATAAATTCACTTAGGCCTGAAAATTCTACAATCTCGTCAAATTTGCTATCGATTTCTTTTTTTGTCATCCCAATGATTGTCCCATTAAGGTAAACATTTTCTCTCCCGGTCAAATCATTATGGAAGCCGGCTGCTACTTCAATTAACGCGGAAAGTCTTCCCGATATTTTTATTTCACCTTTATGGGGCCGCATAATCTTTGATAATAATTTTAAAATTGTGCTTTTGCCTGCGCCATTAGGGCCGATAATGCCTACAACTTCATTCTTTTTAATAGTAAATGTAACATCATGTAATGCCCAGAATTCTTCTTTCTCTAAACCGTTTCTTTTACGGAATAGATTGGGAATTGCGTCTCTTAGGGAATTGAACTTTTCTCCCTTTCTAAATTTCTTCCATACTTGATTGAATTCGATTACGTTCATTCTGTCCTTTTTAGGGACAGTCCCCATTCGGGGACAGTCCCTAAATGTTTTCTGCGAAAAGCGGTTCGGCTTTACGAAAGATAATCATTCCAAAAACAAAGATTAAAATCGAAACGATACCAGCATATAAAGTCCAAGAAAGCTCCGGTATCTTATGTAAAACTACGACGCTATTGATTCCCTCTAAGATGCTGCCTATAGGGTTAAGCAACAGTATTACTTTCCATTTACCGAAAGTGCTTGCTTCATAGAAAACAGGCGTAAAAAATATGCCGAACATTAAAATAATCTCTACGATATACTTTATATCCCTGAAAAATAGATTGGCACTGGATAATATCAGGCCAAGGCCGGAAGTAAAAAGGATTAAAAAGATTAATAGGATGGGGACCCACAAAAGATAGATACTTATGCCAATGTGAGCAATAGTTAAAAGCAAAGTTAAGGCGACACTGGCAATTAAAAAATCAAATAAACAGGCAAGGGTAGCAGAAAATGGCAGCACCTCTTTAGGAAAATAGATTTTGGTTACCAGATTCGAATTTCCGACCAGACTCTGCACCGCAAACCTGAGCGAACTGATAAAAAACGTCCAAGGCAAGACTTTGACAGAAATTGAAATAACGCCGGCTAAATCCATAGGTTTTCCCGAGACAACTGAAATAGCCTTTTTGACTAAAACTCCGGCTAAAACCGCCATCACCGGCATAAAAATAGCCCAGACAAAGCCCATTACTGCCTGCTTATATCTTATCTTTATATCCCTTAAGGTAAGCATCAATAAAAGGTCGCGGTATTTGAGAAGTTCTTTAAACATGTTCAGTTTGTGAGCTCGTAAGCTCTTCCATTCTTCTGCTTGTCAATTTGTTGCCGTTCAAATGAATCATTGCCTGGCTTAAGCTATCAAAATCGCCCAAGTCATACCATACTCCTGCAAAAATATTACCGTAAACTTTATCATGCTGGGTCAACCACCTTATATAGGAACCGGGTGTATCATTATGGTTGCCTAGGTTAAGGTATTCAGACATCAAATGCAGTTTATTTTTAGGGAAAAAATAAATGCAGGTTGCGATGAGATTGGATTGAGGAAAAGTTGGCTTTTCCTCAAAATTCAAAATTTGCGAATCTCCGTTTAATTGCGCAATGCCAAATCTGGTTAAGTCTATGCCATTATTAGCCTGATATAAACAAATTGAGTGGTAAGGCAGTTTTGCAATACCAAATTCAATGAATTGTTTTAAATCAAAGTCAAACAGGTTATCTCCAGCCACAACCAATAAATCATCATTAATAACTTCTTGAGCAATAACCAAATTTATATCTCCAATTGCCCCTAGCCTACCTTCCACAGAAATGCTCCCATCATTAATCAGTTTAATCTTATTTTGATATATTTCAGGCTTAAATGATAACCATTCTGCAAATTGATTGTAAAATTTATCATTGGAGACAATATAAATACGGTCATTATCTTCTACGGCCCCTAATCTATCTATAATGTAGTCAAGAATTGGCTTATTCTTTAGTTTGAGCAATGGTTTAGTAGTATGTAATGTTAAAGGATATAATCGTGTAGCATAACCTGCTGCTAATATTAGAGTTTTCATAGTTTAGTATCGCGTATTGCGTATTGCGTTATCGCGTTTGCGCGTTTAACGCATTACCTCAAGGG
>Ga0315294_10001551_pt1 | contig 25128 bp, 23 predicted proteins | sample YL17G13_40_MG_FD_203626 | JGI IMG/M metagenome (GOLD analysis project Ga0315294, IMG submission 203626) | Sediment microbial communities from Yellowstone Lake, YNP, Wyoming, USA - YL17G13_40 | ecosystem: Environmental > Aquatic > Freshwater > Lake > Sediment | place: USA: Wyoming | collected... | reverse complement strand
TTATACAATCCCCATATCCATTTTACAAACCCCATTTTCCACCCGTTTTTTACTTGTATCGCTCGGATCGGCGGGCGGATGAGAATGGGCCGCCCCGAACTCGTCGCAATCCAGACCGCCGCAGGCCGAGCGGACAGGAAAAAAACATCTCTGTTCTCCCCCAATCTTTGCTCATTCTTTCATCAACTTTTGCTCCGATTGCCCCAACTTCTTACTCACTTCGCATCGTTTTGTCTCACTTTGTCGTCATTTTGTAGCATATCTTCCCATATCCAGAATTTAACTCTATATGTGGAAATAAGTTAATGTGCGGATTACAACTGTAATCCCAAACAATTCCCCATTAAGCCGCTCCCGTAAAATTGCCGTAATACCTTACAGCCAAAAGACTTGCAATTCCCGCCAATCCAGACCCACAACAAAACGTCCTCTTTCTACCCCCAATATCGCCTACCCGAAAAATCCCGCCTCTTTTCACCGCAACCCATTTAACAGAAACGACTTACCAACTCAAACAACCGTTTGAAACGCCTCCTTCAGAGGTGTAATTTTCCAAAATCTCAATTTTTCGCGTATCGGTAAAATTACCGATTTCTCGACACAACTCCGCATGGATTAGTGGTTTAGGTGCCATCTGCGGTTAGTTTTTTCTTGAGAGCCTATCCGAATAACTCTCAACTATGAACCATTCGCTATAAACTCTAAAACCCTCTTTCCAACCTTGCCGTTGCAGATTACAATGTTCACCCTGGCAAAAAAACGCCTACAAAACTCAGGACAGCAGCTATGCAGAAGCAATCAAAGACCGCGTTATTGATACTGGCAGCGGGGATAGGCAGTCGATTTGGCGGCATTAAGCAGATTGAGCCTGTCGGCCCCAACGGCGAAATCATCCTCGACTATTCGCTCTATGATGCGCTCCGTGCTGGGTTCACGAAAATCGTCTTTGTCATTCGCAAATCCATCGAGGCCGGTTTCCGCCAGAAAATCCACCCCAAAACCGTCAAACAAGTCGCAATCGACTTTGCGTATCAGGAACTGGATACGGGACTTATGGGCTTTTCACTGCCGCCGGAGCGACAAAAGCCCTGGGGGACGGGCCACGCGGTTTTGATTGCGCAGGACAAACTCTTTGAGCCGTTCGCTGTCATCAACGCTGATGACTACTACGGCCCGTCGGCCTTTGCGATGATGAACAGGCACCTGATGAGTTTAAGTCAGAGTCGGACAAAGGATTACGCAATGGTCGGCTACCCATTGGCCAATACGTTATCCGACTTCGGCGCCGTCAGCCGGGGCGTCTGCGAGACCGACTCCGACGGCTATCTGAAGCGGATTACCGAGCGGACGAAGCTGCAAAAGAAACACCGCGGCGCGACATTTACGGACGACGATAACACAGAGCGCTTCATCCCCGGCGATACGCCGGTGTCGATGAATTTCTGGGGCTTTGGCCCGGATATTTTCGCCTATCTGCAAGATGAGTTCCAACAATTTGTTACGCAAAAAGGCGGCGACATTAAAGCCGAGTATTATCTGCCCTTTGCGGTAGGCGGAATAATCGCAGCGAGATTGAAAAAGGTCAAAGTTCTGCTGGCTCAGGAAAGCTGGTTTGGCATTACTTACAAAGAAGACCTGCCGATAGCGCGGCTGGCCATTCAGCAAAAAATCCGCGACGGCATTTATCCCGCACAATTATGGAAATAACAACAAATCAGGGACGAAATGACTGACGTATTCAATGTGTTCGCACAAGTTCGATTGGCCGCAGTCGATTGGCTGATTATTGTCGTGTACTTCGCGGTTGCGCTGCTGATCGGCCTGTGGTCGTCGCGGCGGGCGCAGAAAAACAGCGAACAGTTTTTCCTTTCCGGCCGGTCGATGCCATGGTGGCTGCTGGGTACGTCGATGGTGGCGACGACATTTTCGACCGATACGCCGAATCTGGTCACCGACATTGTCCGGCAGCACGGTGTGGCGGGCAACTGGATGTGGTGGGCGTTTCTGCTGACGGGGATGTTGACGGTGTTTGTCTATGCGCGGCTGTGGCGGAAATCCGGCGTGATGACGGATGTGGAGTTTTACGAAATCCGCTATAGCGGCAAGAGCGCTGCGTTCCTGCGAGGATTTCGTGCGTTGTATCTGGGTGTGTTCTTCAACGTGATAATTATGGCCACGGTGACCCTGGCGGCCATCAAAATCGGCGGCGTGATGCTGGGGCTTTCGCCGATGCAAACTATTTTGATTGCCTCGGTTATCACGGTGATATTCTGCACGTTCGGCGGCTTTGAGGGCGTGCTGCTCACGGATTTTGTACTGTTCGCCCTGGCGATGGCGGGTTCGGTTGTCGCGGCGGTTATCTCACTCAAACACCCCGCTGTCGGCGGCCTCAAAAATCTTTTGGCCCATTCGGTGGTGCAGAGTAAATTGTCCCTGCTGCCGGCATTTGACTTTTCCTCGACGGATAAAATAAATCTGGTGATGACGGTGTTTCTAATTCCAATCGCCGTGCAATGGTGGAGCGTGTGGTATCCAGGTTCTGAGCCGGGCGGCGGCGGATACATCGCGCAGCGGATGCTGGCGGCCAAAAATGAAAATCACGCCATCGGGGCAACGCTGTTTTTTAACGCAGCGCATTATGCCCTGCGTCCGTGGCCGTGGATTATCGTAGCGCTGTGTTCGCTGGTGGTGTTCCCGGATTTGGCTTCGCTGCAAAAGGCATTTCCCAACGTCAACGCCAACATTGTCAAAAACGACCTGGCGTATTCGGCGATGTTGACGTTTTTGCCTGTGGGGATAATGGGCTTCGTGATGGCCTCGCTGATGGCGGCGTATATGTCAACTATTTCGACGCATCTGAACTGGGGGGCGTCGTACATCGTGAACGATTTTTACAGGCGATTCATCAAGCCCCGGGCCGGCGAACGGGAATTGGTTGTCGTTGGACAGATTTCCACAGTCTTACTGATGACGCTTTCAGCGGCTATTGCTCTGTATCTGCAAAACGCCGTACAGGCCTTTAAACTCCTGCTGCAGGTCGGCGCCGGTACAGGTCTGTTATTCATTCTGCGATGGTTCTGGTGGCGGATTAACGCTTTCAGTGAAATCACGGCTATGGTCGTCTCGTTTCTGGTCGCCTGCTATTTTCAGTTTGTCCACAGCCCTCTATTGGGGCTGGAGCCGGTAGCGGACTGGCAGAAAATGGTTATCGGCGTCGGCATCACCACGCCCAGTTGGATTCTTGCGACGTTCCTGACTGCGCCGACGGATAAGGCGACACTGCTGAAATTTTATACGCTGATTCGCCCGTGGGGTCGCAGCTGGAAGAAGGTATTGGCCGATGTCGGTATAGACGAAACGATGATTCAACAGGCCCGGCGCGAAACGCACCTGCCCAGCGGAATTTTGTGCATGCTGCTGGGATGTACAGCCGTTTATGCGGCTCTGTTCGCGACGGGACAGTTCATTTATGGTCAATTCGGATGGGCCGTCGGACTTGCGGCGGTATTTGCCGTCGCCTGTGGATTGCTGTTTATGGTCTGGCAAAGAATGAAACCAGATTAAACGCAGGCTCAGGATGCGGAAGATTGCCCCTTGTCTTTGTGATGGTATCGGTGGTCTCTGCCGTGTCCGGAAAACCGCTTTTGGGGGGAATGCGGTTTTTGCGATTTTTCGTCGTGATGAGGGTGTGATTTCTGCAAATCGGGCTGTTGTCCCACCCATCGCGGTTCAATCCGCTTTTTGCGCAGCAGATGACGCAGTTTATTCAGTTCCGAAGGCATGATCAACGTCATCGCTTTGCCTAATCTGCCCATTCGCGCCGTGCGTCCTGTGCGGTGGGTATAAGCGTCGAAACCTTTGGGAAAATCATAATTGATCACGTGCGTGGCGTGTGAAAAATCCAGGCCGCGGCCGGCGACGTCGGTGGCGACCATATAGCGGATTTTCAAATCCCGAAAACGACGAAACAGGCTGGTTCGCCGCGATTGTTCCAGGCCGCCGTGGATGATTTCCACCGAGTCCAGTTTGTTCCGGAGTTTCTGATACAATTTTTCTGCGCCGCTGCGGCTGTTGCAGAACAAAATCGCCTGGCCCGGCGATTCGGCCTCGATGTACTCCAGCAGTTTTTCCAGCCGATGCCCCGGACGAACCTGCATAAAATAATGCTCGAGTGACTCCGGGGCTATCTGTTCGACATTCAATTCGATGGTCACCGGATTTTTCAAGTAAGCTTTCGCCAGGTGTTTGATCTCTCTGGGGATGGTTGCGCCGAACAGCATCGTCTGATGTTCGTGTACAAGACACGAAAAGACAAACTCTACATCCGTCAGAAATCCGAGATTGAGCATTTCATCGGCCTCGTCCAGCACGAAGGTTGCGACCTCCGACAGGCGCAGCGGTGTGTTATACAGCAAATCGATCAATCGTCCCGGCGTGGCGACGAGGATTTGTACGCCGTCGGTCAGTTTGCTGGTCTGGATATCCATTGAAAAGCCGCCATAGACGGCAAAGGGTCGGACGTTGGTATATTTGGCGATGGCGGCGATTTCGGCGACATACTGCAAGGCTAATTCGCGTGTCGGTACAAGAATAAGGGCCTGGACGGCGGGATTGGCGGGATCAACGCGCTGGATGAGGGGTATTGCGCAGGCGGCGGTCTTGCCGGAACCCGTCTGGGCCATCGCGATTAAATCGCGCCCTTCAAGGACATACGGAAAAGTCTGCTCCTGCACCGGCGTCAGGTCTGTAAAGCCCATTTCCGCCAGGGCTTTTTGAATTTCCTGTTTGAGCTGAATCTCGTCAAACTGCATAGTTTGTTTTTCCTGTTTTCAATGAAATTATCCCATCGGACAATTTTTGGGACAACCCTGACATCGGCCCGCGGGTCTGGGCGGTTCTTTGACCACAGCAGCAAAACTGGAAAACTGCTTGTCCATTTTTTTGCCGCAGTCGGGGCAATTGGGAGTTTTGCCCGGGCCGCTTTTAACCAGCACTTCCTGCATTTTGCCGCAGGAAAGACATTTATATTCAAATATCGGCATATTAAATCCCCTCAGAAACTCTTTCTGTTTTAAGTTAAAATAGACGATTACCGTCTTGACAGCAAGCTTAAATTCCGGGGTGGGAAAAGAAGAAGGAAGAAACGGGGGAATGAGTAATCTATACGAAAAAATTATCGAGAAGTAATATTTTCCATCTTTGCTTATCCGGCGGGCTGAAAGCGGCTGATGAATTCGACAGTGCGTCGAATCGTGCTTTCCCCAGCGCGGGAATGAAGAGGCAGATTGACCGTCTCGTGCGCAGCTTTTTCCGCCTCGGGGCACATTCCCATATTATCGGATATTGACCGTGCGTTCGTTTAGCTTTTCAAAGAGCAATAGAATGGCAGTTTTTGCACGTTTTCAACAGAGCAATACTATATGGACGCTCTTCTAATATCTTAAAACAGATGACTTCCCATGCCCTCAAACGTACAACTCGCTGGTGTTGCTAATAGGGCAACTCCACAGGTTTGCCGTACTTGAGCACAAGTGCCACGGCACGCTTGGCATGACCGAGGCTCACCCGTGGATGAAGCGGCAAATTGATAACTTCACGGGCAGCCTTTTCGGCTTTCGGGCACATTCCCACCTTGTACCCGAAAGGCTCAAGCGTTTCAGATTTGGCATAGTGGAGCGGACGGTCGAACCAATCGCCAAGTTCAATGAAATGCTTTGAGGCGAGCCGCATCATTTCGTCTTTGTTCTTGACGCGGAGCGGATAGCGAAGGTACACGGGGTCACAGTAATCAGGAAGGTTTGGTACCGGCCATTTGGCCTTACGAAGCTGCTCTTTATAGAATTCGGCTATCCGTCGGCGGTGGGCCTCACTAAAGTCGCCCCGGAATACCTCAAAGATGCCGCATGCCGCCTGAACGGCTGAACTTGTCTTAAAGTAATCGGTCGGTAACTCACCAATTCCTGTAATCTCCGACTTCGTCCCTGAAGGCATTGCCATCCTATGACGGCCAAGCCACCGGTATGTTTCGACGCATAGTGTAAACGTCGCCGGATAGACAAACGCGTGATGCACAAGCAACTGAGCCGCGAGAATCAATGATTCAAGTCTTCCGGGGTTGTAAGCCTCTCGCTTTGTAATTTCTAACACTCGCTCACCAAGCACCCTGTCGTTGAACACTATGACTCCGCCAAAGCCTGTCGAAAAAGGCTTGGTCCACTGGCCGCTGAAAAAGGATGCGACACCCAAGGTGCCACATAACCGTCCCTTGTACCGCGAGCCGAAGATATGGCAACAGTCCTCAAATACCGGGACAGTGTGCCGCTTTCCCCATTCGAGTACCCGGTCAATATCTGCGGGGATACCGTAGGTGTGCTGGACCATCACCGCCTTCACGCGATTGTTCATCACGGCGTCCAAGGCATCCGGGTCGATATTGTAGGTAATCGGATCGATGTCCACGTACCTCGGTTTGGCCTTGCAAAACATTATAGCGTTCGGGACGACTACGCACGTGTACCCCGGCAAAATCACCTCGTCGCCTTCCGAGACTCCGAGGCCGCGCAGGATCGCATATAGCGCCACGCGGCCTTTCCAGTAGGATTGCGCAACCGGGGCATTACCATGGTACTTGGCCATAGCCTCCGCGTAGCAGTTCGTAAGCGGCTCGCGCCGTCCAATGAGGTCACTGACCGCACCTTGTATAATTCGTGCAAACTTCCGAACGAAATGCGCCGGCTTCTCCATATGTTCTCTTTCCTATTTAATTTGCTCTAAATTATGCATCACCTGTTCATATTCTCACTTTATTCAGTTTTTTGAAATAGTGTCATCCGATGTGTTTGAAGAAACGGTATCCAAGAACACAATGAACATAATCCATAAGAATATCTTCCTAAAATTCGTCCCAGCGGAGGCAATAATGTCAGCTTTTTAGAATAGACCTTATGCCCATCAAAAAAATGTCTTAGGTGTTTCAAGGGAACCGCTTTCACATACGAATTGAAAGGATTGTTAACTACAAAATCATATATCAAAATCCATCCTCCCGGTTTTGCCATATTTATTGCCGCCCTACATACTTTTTCTCGAATGGATTCATCAAGAATACTGCTGAGGCAGGTAAACATCGTCACCAAATCAAAGCTTTCTTTTTGAAAAGTACATTCTTCTGCTGAGCAGCATTGAAAATGAATATTGGGGTATTTTTGCCGAGCATAATCAATTCTGTCCTGAAGAATATCAACACCATAACAGTTTTCTGGACAAAAGCCGTATAGAAGCATAGGCAGCAGTGTACCCCCTTTTCCGCATCCTATATCCAAAATGCATTTGTCAGCTAAGGATATTCCCGGTGTCTTTGCAAGCATCGACAATAACACGCGTTCACGCTCCTGTAGCACCTGAAGGGTTCCCTTTTGAAATAGCGTATACCGTGCACCAATGCCTTTTTCTTTGTATTTTTGGTATACCCTCTTGATTCTTTCGCTCTCATTACTCGCCATCTTTCGTCCCTGCCCAGTGGTAAATAAATGCATTTCACCTTTCATTATGATTAATCACTACACACGCATTTTATCTTTAGGGCCAGAATTATTCAACTCGTTTCATTAATTTTAGTTGCAAAAGGTGCACTATATTGCTAAAATACCATCGATCGCCTGGAATATCACTCTTAAATGTTGTATTGGGGATTCGCAAAACATGGTGGAAGGATAATATCATGAATTTGAACAACCAGAAAGAGCATGATAGCAAAGTTGGTACATATTTCAGCAAAGCCGCTGTTACTTTCGATACTTTCTACGATCACCAGCGAACTGCTCTCATGCAATGGGTCGACAGGAAGTTCCGCTCCGACATATTTGAACGGTACCACTTGACTTTCGAAGCTCTCAAGCCTTTGAACGACAGGACCGTGCTTGATATCGGTTGTGGATCCGGCCCTTATGTAGTCGAAGCGGCTCGACGCGGCAGCAAACGAGCGATGGGATTTGACATGGCTCAAGGTATGATCGATTTAGCCCGTCAACATGCTACCACTGCCGGAGTTGCTGATAAATGTGAATTTCTTTTAGGTACATTTCCGCAAGACTCACCACAGGAAACGTTCGACTACGCTATTGTAATGGGCGTGATGGACTATATTGCAGACCCGTTGGCTTTTTTGTCAGCCCTAGCCAAGCGAGTCCGGCTGCGTGCCGTGCTGAGCTTTCCAAGCAAGCATTGGTTCCGCACTCCTTTGCGGAAGGTTCGTTATTGGCTCAAGCGATGCCCAGTGTACTTCTACGACTCTCCACAAATTAAGTCATTAATGCAAAATGCAGGATTTTCGAAAATCAATGTTGAAAAGATACCTGGTGCTGGAATGGATTTTGTAGTAATTGGAGATAAGCCCAAAACATCATGAACAAACCCATTTCTACAATCGTTATCACCGTGGATGTAGAAGACTGGGCTCAATCTACATGGGATTGCAGTTTACCCTTAAGCGATCATTCTGCAGACAATACCAGAAAGTTGCTGGAAATATTTGCGGAATTTTCTAAGATGCGAGGCACGTTTTTTGTTCTGGGAAAATTCGCGGACCAATATCCTCACATTGTTAAAGAGATCAAGCAAGCTGGACACGACATCGGTTCGCATGGCTGGGGACACATAGACCTTTTTCATCTTAGTAAAAACGAATTTAGAGAAGATATCAGACGCAGCACCGAATCAATAGCCAATATTATAGGAGAACGACCCGTTGGATATCGCGCTCCTGACTTTTCAATTGTAGGTGAAACATTATGGGCTCTGGAGATACTGGCCGAGGAGGGATATACTTACGATTCCAGCATTTTTCCGATAGGCAAAGCTCGGTACGGTATCATCGCATGGCCACGAGAAGCAACTCAGGTAAAATTGAAAACAGGCAATACGATCACTGAATTCCCTCTGGCTACCTTGGACTTATTCCGATGCCGTCTGCCGATTGGTGGGGGAGGCTATGCGAGACTACTGCCTGGAGTTGTCCTGGTAAGAGCGTTTCGTAAGGCTCAGGCGCAATTAAGCACCCCGCCGGTGTTTTACTGCCATCCTTATGAGATTGATAGCCAGGAGTTTAAGAAAATGGATATTAAAGTCCCCCTCAAGGTCCAACTACATCAGGGAATAGGACGTAAACAAACAGCAGCAAAGATGCGACGGCTCTTGAAGAACTTCGAGTGTATATCGCTGAGCGAGGCAATGACGCGGTACAACAATCTGGCCGTTATCGATTATGGGCCCTACACGCTTGAGCCTGGCTCGGTGGTGCGTCCACCGATTTTTAAGGCGGAGCGACCATTCGGAACGACTGAGAACAAATCCTTCGGCGCAAGTTCAGAGCCCTAATATCGATGCAGAGAAAAAAATCTCAACGGGACAATTTGTGATCTGCCCCCTTGGAGACGTACTTTCCCCTTAAGGCTACCCAAGACCAAACACCCACCAACGACCCCAACCCATAACCGAAATGCATAATGACAAACACAATCGGCACGAGAAGTGCTTTCTTATAACCTTCCTTGCGCCCAGTATGAAATATTCCCATAATCAGCAGGATAAGGTATAAGCTAGCGTAGCAAGCCAGAAGCCACGATAGTGGGCGCCATAGTAAAGCTCCCAAAATCAAGACAATCCAACCAGCCACGAAAATCAACGGTATAATCTGGCGCAGACGTGCTGGCTTCTTGCGTTTTTGGATAGTCCTAATACGCCAGAAACCATACTGAAAGTACTGGCGCATCAGTTTTCGCAGACTACTGCGGGGGAAATATGTACTGCGGATTTTTGGGGACATGTATTGCTTAGCGCCGGCTTCAACCATCCGCTGAATGAACTCATCATCCTCATTACGCACAAGCTGCTCGTCGAACATTCCGACCTTATCAAAGACCCATCGACGATGTGCACCGAAAATCACGGCATCGACATATCCCTCGACATTACCCAGACGAAAATTACCTGTTCCAACACCAAAAGGACTGCTCATGGCAGAGGCAATCACCCGACCCCAATAGGTAGTACCGATAGTTTTCATTACCCCTCCCGCACACCAAACGTCAGGGTGATCATCTAACACTTGGACCGATTGAGAGATAAAATCTGGCGCCACAGCAGCGTGACCATCCACACGAATGATAATGTCTCCTTTGGCGGCGCGAATGCCGATATTCATTGCAGGCGCCTGAATCTTTTTCGGATTGTCCAGCAATATGATTCTCGGATCTTCCTGCGCCATCCGTTTGACGATATCCCGCGTGCCGTCATTGCTCATTCCATCCACAACCAGAATTTCCAGTTTCTCGGCGGGATAGCGTCCGTTTCTTATGCTGTTCAGCGCCTTTTCAATAAATCCCGCCTCATTCAGGACGGGTACAATTACTGTAACCAATGGAAATGTCTGCATTTTTCACGCCATTTCGTTTCTCTTGAAATCAGGCATATTTTTTGTGAATTCCGAAACGTTCTTACTTACTCAACTATCGTTTTTTTGATTCCTTAAAGTATAATCCGGCCGTGATACTCCGATCCATAATCAGGTATATCCTTTGTTATGATTACACCTGTGCTGATGTGAACTTGTGGTAAAATAAAAACTCTTCTTCCTGTCGGCTTCGAAGAGGTATCTTGGTATTTGCTGCAATATCGCCTGTTACCAATCCTTCTTCAGGAAAAAGTTTAAATTTATTCCTCCCACGTTTTTAATTTTGCCACTTTGCTACGAGCTTCAAGTTTTCCGAAGTATCTACGAAGGAACTCTCGCACCATCAATTCAGAGATAGTTTCAATCGGTTCCTTTCCTGATATGGTTTTTGCTTTCATTAGTTCGGCTGCTTTGCAGTAATAGATGCTTTGTCGGTTGGAGATACCTTCAATGTGGTCTTCTTTGCGGCGGTTGTAAAGTGTTTCATCAGGAACCTCGAGGACAAATGCCGGCTGTGCTTTTGGAAGAAGGCGCATTGCCATCACAATCCAATGTTTATTTAGCACATTTGGTCCGCAGCGCATTGCCAAATCAACAAGCGCATCAACATGGTAACGGTCAGCAATGACTACGCGCTGTCGCAAATAAGTCATGGAGATTGTTACATATTGTCTGATAATATAATCTGCCACTGCAACTATAGGCCAAAGGGCACGGACAATTCTGCTCTTAAAGACACCTTGCTCAGAAATCATTCCTGCATCAACTTCAGCCCGCACGCGCCGGCGAAACGGCGACTTGAAGCAATTCAGTAAAGGCGAATCTCCAATTCGTATCCAGGAGCAAACAGACTTGATTTCAAAGAATTTGAGTGCATTTGCCACTTGCTCAACCTGTGTTGTTTTGCCACATCCATCCGGTCCACAGATAGCCATGAGCATTGGTGGTTGAGGAAATATTCGAGTTACCTGTTTGAATCCTTCTCGGAGAATACGCGAAATTATGACTATTTTTGTCGGAATGTCCATAAATTGACATCGCTTGAGCTGAGTAAATAGACAGCGTCGAACGAAATATTTTGACAGCGCATATGGACTTAACAGGTCTCGTTCAGCAATCCGCCTCTGATAGTGCTGTTTCGTTCCATCAAGCCAACTCAAATGCGATTTCATCTGATGAAGTAAGGCGTCATTGAAGAGCGGCTGGCCCATATATGTACGATGCTGCCGATCCACGATAAGGAAAAACAGAGCCAGCCCTGAAGCGAAGCCTCTATTCTTTGCGAACTTCCAAAGCCAAATCCAGTCCACTGGACCGCGCTTCAATAGGCATAAGATCTTGTGCAAATCAATAAACTTCACGCAGGCGTCTTCATAGACGGCGTGACAGCCAATAATAGCCAGAGCTACTTCTGTCCCCGGTATCCGCACACCTGCTTCTTTGTCGTCCACTGCGGTGCTGAAAATCAATTTCGGCTCAATGAAAGGTGAATACCAGCCTACACACTTATGGACATGAACTATCCCAGAAGGCCTGCTTCCGGAGATCCGGTCGTATAGACGCTTGTAATGGGCCCACCGAAAAGGGTTGTACAGATATCCCAACTCAACGAGAATTCGATCAACACGGTCAAAGTCACTTTCCGGGATAAGGATATCGATGTTACTTGACCGATACGGCACACCATGAACTGCCTTTATGAGCACGTACGGAATTTGGGCCTCATCAAGGCGCTCTCGGAAAGCTACGAATTCATCTCGGATGCATCGATGGCGTTCTCGATCCAATTCCAAAACCTGTTTCGCACATTCCGAGTTAACCAAAGGATCTTTAGTAAGCTCATTAACAGTGATGATTTCATCCAGCGGCAAGTTATGCTTTTCCGCCAACGTCAACAAACTCTCCGATGATGGAAGCGATAGCAAGGATGGACGTGGAACAATTCGCGGTGCCAGGAGAAAACTTATAAACTTTTCTGCATTAGTTAATTCCATTACTATTTCCTTAAATTTTTATAAAGTATTTTTGCCATATTTTGCCAACCAAAGGGTTGAACAGCAGCATGAGTTTTGCAGATGTGAGCTTCAATCGCTTCACTCGCCGCTTTCTGAAATGTTTCGAGTGTATCTGCAAAGTAAAACCCAGACACATTCGTAAAGTATTTTGTTAACCCTCCAAAAGAAGTCGTCACCACAGGCAGATTACAGGCCATTGCTTCAAGAATTGAAAGAGGTATTTCGATGGTGGCATCAGGAGACTGAACCGGAAACAAATACACATCTGCCAACTGGTATATTTCCTCGATTGCAGGCAGATAACTGTCGATTACCGTAACGCCACGCTTTTGGAGAGCACGTTTCAAGTCTTTTTCGATGAATCTACTGGTACTACCGACCACGACAAGATGTGCTTCAGCAGGCAGGTTTAGCTGTAAGAGCCAGTCTATATTCCGACTTTGACGGATATGCCCCACGTGGAGACAAATCTTGCCGTGCTGCGGCAAACCATACTTTTGTAACAAGCGATGCTTTTCGAGATTCCCTTTCACTATCTGGAAACGCTCAATATCAACTGCTGGTGGCAGGAGCTGATAGCGAATCCCATATCGTTTGTATAGCGCCTGCTTAGAAGGTACGGCTTGTGCGAAAAGTATATCTGGCTTCCAAAGACGGAGCATCATACGGACGAGCATGTTAAATGAATTCGGCTGAAGTGTAATCATACCAATAGGTATTGACCCAGCGGCGAGCCGGAACAGGCCACAACGTGCCAGACTCAGCTCGTTTAGACTGGCATCGGGTACATAGAGTATTGCCTCCGGCTGAAAATCCCTGCATAGCCGTCGCATATCGTAGAAAAAATACCAGAGCTGTTTTCGGATAACCACAGCATCCTTGGGTGCTCCTGGTACTGTGGTTACCGTTAGCACCGATGTCAACCGTTCCATCTGTTGTCGCAGGTTATAGACAAATAGTTTCACCCCTTCATCAAAAGGTGGCTGATAAAAGCCGTAAAACATTAATATCCCTGCCATTAGTGACACTCTCGACTTTAAACGTTCTTCAACAGGTCCATCCATTTGTCAATTATCCGGTCGCTTCTAAAGGCATCTATTCTCCGGTAACCAACTTCCTTATAATGTCGTCTCAGCGAGCTATCTTGTAGTAATGTCAGCAGAGCTTCTGCCAACATCGATTCCTCTTTCGTCAATGGACTGTTGGCATCTTTGAAATTTCCATCGAATGGTGGTATCAAAATACCATATTCAGCTTTTTCGATTCCTTGTGCGGTTCGGGAAAAGTCGGTATCTGGTGCCAGCAGTTCCCTTGGGCCGGATTTGCAATCGGCTGCTACGACCGCCGCCTTGCAAATCAGGGCTTCCACCAGCGCAACAGGGAATCCTTCCCATAAAGAAGGAAACGAAAAAACTGTGGCTCGGGACATGAATTTAAACGGGTTTTGTTGAAACCCTAAGAAATGAACCTTATCTACTATGCCTAAGTCATTTGTCAGTTTTTCTGTATAGCCTCGCAGTTCTCCGTCGCCTAAGAAGACTAATCTAACATCAGGAATAGTATTTAGTATTTTCTTAAAGGCCCTGATTAAGTACCACTGCCCTTTGTCTTTACTAAATCGTCCTACATGGATAATAACATTTCCCTCGAATAATTTATGATACTGAGCCTCTATCGGTTCCTGCGATAAAGAGAGCATCTGCTCTATGTCGCACGGATTATATATAACCTTCAGCTTGTCAGATTTAATGGGGAAGGTGTTAAGGAAATCATCCATCAAAGCCCTGGATACACATATTGTCAAATCGGCCCGGTTTACAAAGAAGGTATAAAACAGCTTTGCCGACACTCTGTTTATGATAGGTCTTTCTTTCAAACTCCTCTTAAGAAAACTATGAATAGTTATTATTCTTTTTTGTCCCCCTGGCAGTGCAAGATTGAAGATATTTGCCCGTTCCATAAAGCTAATCAGAACATCAAACTGTTCTTTTTTGATCGTCCGATGTAAGCGAATATATTGCAAAGGCGCATAAAAAAGCTTTTCTGCAAGGTTCAACTCGCCACCATGCAACATTGGTATAATGGGAATATCCCCTGATTGCACTGATGTCGGGGTGTCTGTCACCAGGATTGTTACATCCACTCCTCTGTCTTTCAGTCCTTGCGATAAACGAAGGGCAGCCTTTTCAGCTCCATAAGGAACCAAGGTAGCTATCAGAATGCCTATTTTCATTAATTTACTCCGATTTCTGGATGCTATACTTTATTTCGTTTGGTTAAGCAGCCGCAGACAACAGAACACTTTGTTCATCGTTCACAGAAGAAGCCGTCAACCGGTATACCTGATGTTCTCTTCGAACTAATCCTTTAGCAAACGGAAGACCAAAAAAAAGTTGGGTTCCGGCTGAAAATAATGGATTATAAACAATATTTTCATAAAATGACTTTGTTTGGAAATTCAGTATACAGCAGCCAGCAGTCAGTATCAAGTAATTGAGAATTGAGAAATTCAAAAGCTACCCGTCGCCAGCTTTCAGTAAATGCAGGAGACGGCTGGAATTGAGAATAATCCGTCTTCGCCAAGGCTTCGACGCGACAAGAAATTGAAAATTGAGAAATCAACTTATTAAGTTCCTGTTAAGATTGGCTTTGTTTGGTTTTTTGGCATTCAGCCGTTAGCTGTTAGCTTTTTAACAGTTAGTCTCAGATTCCTCACCCCACAAGGGGGATTCGGAATGACAATTTCCTATACTTGTCATTCTGTCAGAAACTTAAATACCTGCAATAAAGACCACGTTAGTGGTGGCGGAGCCGCCGATGTTGAGCGTGGCAACGCATTTTGCGCCTGCGACCTGATAGTCGCCCGCGGTACCAGTAAGTTGTTTATACGCATCCAGCAGTTGTCGAACGCCGGTAGCGCCAATGGGATGGCCGCAGCCAATCAGGCCGCCGGAAGGATTGATGGGCAGTTTGCCGCCGATTTCGATGACGCCCTGCTCAATCGCCTGCCAGGATTTTCCGGGTTCGGTCAGGCCGAAATGGTCTATAGCCATATATTCAGATGTTGTGAAGCAATCGTGCGTTTCAATAGCGGATAATTGCCAGCAGGAATCCAATCCCGCCCTTTTCATCGCATCGGTAATCGCTTTTCGCGTCCAAGGGAGGACATAGGGGTCGCTTTGTGAATCCTGAATTTTGGCAGCAAATTCTACGGGAGCAGTCGTATGCCCCCACCCTAGTATGCGGGGCAGTTTATCGAGCGAAATCCCGCAGCGGCGGGCGTACTCGGCGGCAAATTTTTCTGAAGCCAGATAGACTATCGCAGCGCCATCGGTAATCTGCGAACAATCCGTCGCCTTAATCCGGCCAACAATCGCAGGATTATACTGACCGGCCCCACAGGCATGGTCAAAACTCATATACCAGTCACGCGTCTGAGCGTTGGGGTTGCGTCTGGCGTTGCTGTAGTTAATCTCGGCAATGCGGGCCAAGTGTTCGGCTTTGACGCCAAATCGCCTATCATATTCATCGCCCAGCCTGCCAAACAATTTCGGGAACGGAAATTCCACGCCGGCACACTCACGTTCATACCAGGCGGCGATGCCAAGAAAATCGCCCCCTCGGACGGCATCAACAGTTTTCATCTGTTCGACACCAATGACCGCAATCACATCATAAACACCTGCCTGAATATGTGCCATCGCCGATAATGCCGCAACACCGCCGGAGGCACAGGCCGCCTCATAGCGGCAGGTTGGCAGGCCTTTGAAAACCGGGTCGAGTTCCACAAAAAACGCTCCTAAATGCGCCTGCATACAATACAACTCCGCGGCGAAATTACCGACAAAGGCGGCACGAATATCCTTCGGCTCTATTTTCGTAACGGCAATGCTTCCCTCATAAACCTCACGAATCATCGCGGAGATATGCTTTTTCTCGCGGGCCCAGTTGCGGGCAAAATCCGTCTGAAAACCACCGAGTATGTAAACATCAGGAGCCATAATTGTCCTTTTATTTATCCGGCAATAAAGTATTTGCCGGCGTTAAAATAATACTTTTTCCAGGTGGTATCGGTTCGTAATGCCCGCGGTACAGCCAAACCCGCAGATTGAATCAACTCGGCCGCCCTTTCGTTGCCGCCGAGCATATTAACCAGCAGACTTGGGCAGGCCCAGTGAAAACCCGCGGCCATAACCCTGTCAATCCCTTCAATGCCGTATTTCTCATCGGTCACCTCGCCAATGAGCATATAAGAATAGGCGATGTAGGTCGCTAAAATTTCACGGACGATTTCGGCTTCCGTGCCGGCGGCATTCAGAATCTCCTGGAAAGCCTCGTTGTACCTGCCGAGGTGAATCAGGTTCCTGGCACGCTCGACAAACTGAATATGGGGGCCATATCCCTGAATATAATCGCCGGATGCGGAATCATAATAGAGAAATTGGCCGCTTTCGAGTTTCTTATAGAAACCGCCATTGTTGCGGGTTTTGTTGCCCAGACGCCCCGCGGCAAGCATTTTTTCTATATAGGCGGGAACCACCAATTTATCGTACATCGCGTCCTGCGTATAATTTTTCAGATTTTGAATAATGGCCTTATGAATATCCAGCCCCACCAGGTCAATCGTTGCCAGTGGCGCCATCAAACGTCCGGTGTAGGGGCCGATGAGATAATCCATCATTTCCACACCGAACCGTTCGACTAATTCCGTTATGCAGGCAAACAGCAAAAACGCAACACGGTTGCCGGCAAAGGCGGCTGCGGGTTTTACGGGAATGACCACACGGCGAAGTTTTTTCTCAAGAAACTCGTGCATGAAATTTACCACCGCCGGGTCGGTTTTGGTCTGGCCGGTCAACTCACAGGCCAGCATCCGGGCGGGCGGATTATAAAAATGCGTGGAAAGAAAATTCGCACAGAAGGACTCAGAACGTCCTTTGGGCAATTCTTCCAGCGGCAGGCTGGAGGTCGTGCTGCTGACAATCGAATCAGGCCGACGAACGGCATCCACTTTTTCATACATCTGTTTTTTGACGGCCATATCTTCGGTGACACATTCGAGAATCCAGTCAGCCTGCCCACAGGCTTTCTCAAATAAAGATTCATAATCGCCACAGGTAATAAACCTGGCAACTACTTCAGAGCGGGCCTGTTTAACTGCACGATTCAGACCCTTCTGCGAACCTTCCCGGCTGCGACTGAGAAAATAAACCTGAACGCCGTTTTGCGCCAAAATACCGCCGGTCAAACTGCCAATGGTTCCACTGGCGCCGAGAACAGCAACAGTTTTGATTTCTTTATTCATTCAGTTCCCTGTTCGACTACAAATGTTTTGTGCGTAGGCGTAAACTCTTCACGCAGAAGACCAATTCGACAGAGGTCAATCCGCTGACCATCCACTATTTTTTCCTTTCGCAGCGTGCCTTCAATCTTGAATCCGAGTTTTTCGACGACGCGAAAAATCGCGGGATTGTTGGCGCGGATGTCGGCGCGGATTTTATAGAGTCCGAGTTTTTCAAAGGCCCACTGAATCAAGATGGAATGGATTTCCGTGCCGAGACCTTTGCCCCAGAAATCTTTTTCGCCGATGACGCAATAACATTCCGCGACGCCGTGCTGACGGTCAATATCAATCAGGCCGGTTACGCCGACAGGTCTGCCATCGGGGGATTGAATAACAAATTCCGCCCGGCGGTCGTCATCGGCAACCCGCTCAAACCACGCGATGGTTTTGCACAATTCAAACGTCTCGTCCATCACGAGCGTTTCCCGCACACGAGGATCGTTATACCAGCGGACGCGATTTTCCAAATCGGCTTTTTCGAGCGGTCGAAGTACTATTCTGTCACCTGTAATATGCGCGTTTAACATCCGTTTATCTCAAAATACATAATTACGGAACATGTCATCCAGGCTCTGCCGGGAACGAATGACTTTGAAACTTCCGTCTTCGGCGGCGACAATGGCCGGGGCGGGATTGATAAACGGCGGACTTAACACAATCGTATAAGCCCCCGCCTGGTCGATTTGAATAAAATCGCCGATCTGCGGCAGCGGCCCTTCGACATCCGTCAACAGATAATCTTTCTCCATACATGTACTGCCAGCCACGGAATATCGGTTCTGAGTTCTGGGCTTGTCATCCTGCGCTATTATGGCAAAGGGAAGATTTCTCGAATGGAAGGTCGGCTTGACATGAAAGGCGCTACCGTCAACGGTAACAATGGTTTTGCCGGCGATTTGCTTAAGGCTTATCACTTTTGTGATGAAGCAGAAAGCGTCAGCGGCCAGCGCAATCCCCGGCTCGACAACAAGAGTCGGCGTTTTCTGCCATTCATACGGTCTTAAGATATCCGCCACAGCCTGGGCATAAGTCTCAAATGACGGTACATTTTCAAATTCCATTTCAGGCGGAACGGAGCCGAAGAAGCCTCCGCCGATATTGATGTATTCGATGGTTCGAGGGAAATAGTTCCGAGTGATTTCGGCAAGTGTGCGTGTTATGACGCGGTAACAATCAGCGCTTCTGTCGGCAGAAGACGTATGGCCGTGAAGCGATATTACGGACAGGTTTGGAATTTGGCTTAATAAATCAAGAAGAATCTTAAAGTGTTCTTTGGCCGGCGAAAAACCGAATCTGCTGACAGGCAGGCGGTTCTGGATTTGCGAACGGCCGGAGCTGTCGGCAAGGGCGATATTAATCCGCAGCCCGACACGAATCGGTTTGCCCGGATAAGTCCTGGCGTATTGGCCAAGGTGTTTTAGTTCATACAGGGCGTCAAGATTGACAAGGCTGTTGTTGTCGAGAGCCAGTTCGATGTCGGAATAGTGTTTGACGGGGCCGTTAAAAATAATTTGGGTCGGGTCCTGGCCGTTTTTACGAGCCAGGTCATATTCCAGTCGGCTGACTACCTCGGCCCAGCCGCCTTTTTCTTTCACGATTTTGCAAAGGTAAGGGATGTAGTTTGTCTTGTAAGAATACGCGAGGATGAAATTCGGCCAGCGGGAAGAAAACGCCTGGCTGATGCGGTCGAAATTGCTGCGGAAAACTGCTCCATCACAGAGATAAAATGGCGAACCGGCAAAGGAAAAAATTTCGGCCACTTTGTCGTAAGTGAGCGTCATAAGCTTCCAGCCTCCAACTACCAGTTTCCAGCTATATAATTGAGAATTAAGAATCCCTTGGGGATAAATTGAAAATTGAGAAATAAATTTATCTCAATCATTGCAATCATTCTGTTTTAGCTCTCGTTTTTTTCACAATCGTTGTCAATATTGAAACTATTTCATGGGATTCCTGCAATATTTCTTTCAACCGCACTTCGGAAAGAAGCTCTGTTGCTTTATACAGGCGAATCCAATAGTTTGATTCTCTGGCTTCCTTGAGGGCGATATTGCACTTTGAAATAAAGTCGGCACGGCTTTGAGCCGCATCCGCTTCCTCCAGATTGGCCCCGATGGAAGTCCCCGCACGAACAAGTTGTCTGCACAAAATATCATTAGTATGATCTTGTTTTATCATGTACTTATAAAGGCGAATAATCCTGCACGCAAAATCAAAAGCGCGGTCCCGAATATTTTCACCTTTTTGTTTCATTTCTAAACTCTCCATTCTCAATTCTAAATTTTATTTTTACTTCCCATAAATTCGTCCACAGTTACGTGCCCTTCCTTGGCAACGCCTTTGCGGCTAATGACCTTCCGGAAAGTGCGAAGCAATATCTTTATATCCAGCCACAATGACCAGTTGTCCACATACCAGACATCCATCTCAAATTTTTCTTCCCATGTGATGTTATTGCGGCCGTGGATCTGCGCCCAGCCGGTGATACCGGGCTTGACTTCGTGCCGGCGGGCCTGGGCCGACGTATAACGAGCCAGATATTTTGTCATCAGCGGCCGCGGACCAACAAGACTCATATCGCCTTTGAGGACATTGAATAATTCCGGCAATTCATCCAGACTGGTACTGCGAAGCCACAAGCTAAAGGGGGTCAGGCGTTTGTCGTCGGGCAAGATATTTCCTTTTTCATCGTGGGTTTTGGAAATCATCGTGCGGAATTTGTATATCGTAAAAGGCTTTCCATTCAAACCCGGCCTCTGCTGGCAAAACAAAATGGGACGACCGAGTTTAAAACGAACAAGAATGACAACGATAAGAAAAACAGGACAGAGAAGTACCATCGCTATTGAGGCAATTACTAAATCCAAAATTCTTTTAATTGCTCGTCGCATTCGACCCATTACGAATTTGAAGCTTTCATTTCTTAATCTGCCATATTTGGATACTGCCGCTGGCGCGTTTATCGGAGGTGGCCAGCAGCGAACCGTCCGGAGAAAAAACGATGGGGCCGGTCAATTTATGGCCGGGGCCGACCTGAAAGACAAGATTGCCGGTCTGGATATCCCATACGGCCACTTTGTGTTCTATCATTACAGCCGCTGCAAATCGACCCTCGGCGCTGATGGTTACATTTTGCGATGAACCGTCATTGGTGACGGGATTTTTTTCGCCCGGCTTGAGAACGGTATAGGCCGATTTGATATCACCCGTAGCCCCATCAATTCCATAAACAGAGCCATTACGATTAGTTAAAAACGCCCGTGAACCGTCTGGCACAAATGCGGCAGTGGTAAATTCATCGGTCTGATCATACTCTTTATCAAGTACCGTTTTACCTTGTTCAAGATCGACTTCAATCAGCCAGCCGTGTTTTTCTTTGCTGCCGACAGCGAGAACTTTTTTATCATTTGAAACAGCAAAGGCAATAAGCCGTTTTTCCGCTGTCGGTATATCGATGGACACAGACGGGTCGGGATTATCTTTTGCGGGATCAATCGTCATAAACTCATACAGAGTATGCTTTTCTTTATCCGGATTGATACGAGCTATGGCAAGGATTTTTTTATCCGGAGACTGAACCAGCCAGACTTCCTGGTCTTCCCAGCCGACGGGAATCTCGGAGAGCTTTTTACCTTGTTTGACATCATAGACAATCAAAACTTTCCGGCCGGTTCTGGTTATCACCGCAGCGCGGGAGTCGTCCAGCATGACCAGCCGGTCGCTGCCAGCGGAAAACTGCCACAACGGCTGCGAAAGAGTATTCCAATCCCATGCGGCGACTTTACCATCCTGGAAAACCGCAACCAAAGTTTCCCCCTGCGTAATCAAACTACTCGTGCCGGCATTATCACGAATTGAAAGACTGGCCCTGGCCGGGGAAAGTTTTTTGCTAATCAGGGGCAATAATGACGCGATAACGAAAACAATCCCGAATATCCACAGCGGAAATTTATTTTTGGCAGCCATAAGTCTTTTCGCTTTTGAATCCATGGTTACGAGTCAGCGTGTTCACTGTTTTCAGCAAATTCAACACATCGGCGGCAAGCTTGTCGCGGGAAAACTGGGTTTCGGCAAGACGCCTGGCATTGTACCCCATTTCCTTGAGTCGATCTTTTTGCAAGATAAACCGGCGTACTTTCTCCACATACTCATTTATATCACACTGTCTGCAACCGAAGCCGGCTTGGTTCTTTTCCAACAACTCTCTCTGCCAGCCTGAGTAATTCAGCAACACCGGCTTGCCTGCAGCCAGTGAATCAAAAAACTTGTTGGCGGAGTTATGTTCCAAAATAGGATAATCCGCAAATATTACCGTCGATACATCACAGGCGGAAACCCATCGCGGCAACTCTTTTTTCGGTTGAGAATCCATAAATTGAATATTCGAAAGTCCCCGTTGAGAGGCTTTTTCTTTGAGTCGATCTTTCTCTCTTCCGGAACCGAGGAGGACAAAAAGAACTTCCGAGCTGTCTTTGAGCCGTTCGGCCGCATCCAGCAGAAAATCCAGACCATTGGCCCGGCCCATTGTTCCGAAATGCGTGATAATGAATTTATCTTTCCAGCCCATTTTTTCTCGAATATCTGGGCCGTGGATATCAGGGTAAAATAATTCCGTATCGGAACTATTTGGGGCGACAAGGATTTGTTTATCCGATTTACCCAAAACCAAACGGACGCCTTCGGCCATGCCGAGAGACAGGGCGATAATCGCGGCGGCTTTGCGATAGATGGTTTTTTCCAGCCAGAGCAGAAGTTTTTTAAGTACGGGATTTTTGATGATTCCCATCTCGATCGGGATTTCGGGCCACTGGTCACGAACTTCAAAGACAAACGGAATTCGCTTGATCCAGCTTATCATCATTGCCGGGATGCCGATAGTTAATGGCGTACTTGTGGCGTAAATGACCTCCACATTTTTTATGCGAATACCGTGCCATATACAGGCAAATATAAAATACAGAAATGCCCAGATACGCCGGACAAAAGACTGCTTCTGGCTGTATGCTGCGCCAACGATGTTGACCTCTATCCCTTCGATATTAAATTTGGACTGCTCCGGCAGACCGCAGATATCCCCTCTGCCGCAAATAACGATGACCTTGTGACCAGCCTTGACCCATCGCCGGGCAAATTCATACGACCGTGTCCCGGTCGAACCGGAGGGGAGGGCAAAGTGTTGATGGAGATATAAAATATGCATTTACAAAAACATTTTTTGAATACTTTGTTCCAGTGAAATCCGTGGCTGCCAGCCGCAATGTCGATGGATTTTCGCATTACTGCCATAAATAACCGAAACCTCTTCCTTTCCCCTTAATCGGGAAGGATCAACATCAATCCGGACATCCAGACCCAAAATTCTGATCATCTGATCCAGCAGTTCAGCCATCTGGGTAAACCGGCCGGAGCAGATATTAAACACTTCTCCCGGCGCCGGTTTGCAGCAAAGAGACCATATCGCCTCAGTAGCATCCATAACATCCAGAAAATCCCGAAAGCTTTTGAGGTTTCCGACCTTAATCACAGGTTCATTTTGCGCAACGGCACATTGCAACTGTTCGGCAAAAGCACCCGGGGCCAATTTAGAAGACACCCCTTTCCCAATTAACTGAAAGGGGCGAAACACCATGATGGAGGATTGATATACACGATGATAGAACTCGGCGATCTGTGTCGCAAGCAGTTTGGTCTGGCCATAAATGCCAACTGGAAAACAAGGCGTTAATTCCGACACAGGAAGATGATCCGGGGACACGATCCCATATTCGGCGGCGGAACCGGCGGTTAAAATCAATGCCGAAGGACACTTCCGTCGAACGGTTTCCAATAATATCGCCAGTGATAAGACATTGATTCGATACACACGAATCGGATCTGCGCCATCAAAAAGTCCCGCCAGATGGATAATACAGTTCGGCATTATTTCATCAATTACATTTCGAACCTGACTTTCTTCGGTAAAATCAACCTTGAAATACCTGTCGGCATTCAACTGCGGCTCATCGATACAATCCGCAGCGCAGACCCAAACATCCTTGGTTTTTGTTTTGAGATAATGTACCAGGTGTCTACCAAGAAAACCGCCCGCTCCGGTAACCAGGACCTTTTTCACAATTCTTCCTTTAAATACCGGTGTTTGGATTCTTCAAACAATTTCGCCGCCTGTTCATAATCGTCGGGACGGCCAATATCCAGCCATTCACAATCCGACCGATACGTCAAGACTTGTTTGCCCGCTTTTTTCAGATTCAGCATCAATGTGGGAATGTCCAGATACTGGCCGCGGGAGATAAAGTCCAATACTGACCGATGAAATGCATTTACTCCCATACTCACCAGATATTCGTATTTGGGCTTTTCTAAATAATTCACAAGCTGGCCCTGAGCGCCTATTTCCAAAACTCCGAAATCAATTTTGACTTCCCGCGGGAAGACACCAATTGTGGCCTGGGCACCGCTTTGAATGTGATGCATTATCATCGCCCTATAATCCAGAGTGGTCAGCAAGTCTCCATTCATCACCAGAAAATATTCCGTAATATCTTCCACCAGCGCTATCGAACCGGCAGTACCGAGAGGCTTATCTTCCATACAATAACTAATGTCCAATCCAAGAGAACCGCCGTCTTTGAAAAATGTCTGAATGAGGTCGGCCAGATGATTAACGGAAATAGTAATTTTTCGAAAACCAAATGATTTTAACTGGCGTAAAACCACCTCCAGAATCGGCATGTCACCAATCGGCATCAGCGGTTTTGGGAAAACGGTTGTATAGGGCTTTAAACGGCTACCCTTACCACCCGCCAGAATTACAACACGAATATCTTCTATTCGAGGAGTCATATTTCGCCTTTCTTTATTTATACCACGTACTGATCCAGACGGTATTTATTCAGATTTTTCCGGATCCAGTCAATAGTTTCTCTCAATCCTTCTTCAAAACTATATTTTGGCTGCCAGCCGCAAAGGGTTCTGGCTTTGCTGTTATCGCTGATCAATCGCATCACTTCGCTTTTTGAAGGACGCACCCGTCGTTGATCCTGTTCAATAGAAAGGTCCGGTTTGCCGACCAGTTTAAGAACTGTTTTGGTCATTTGACCAATGGTCTGGCCGCTGCCGATGCCAAGATTGATCGTTTGTCCAACCGCCTTATCACACATCCCTACCGTAATAAAGCCTTCCGCTGTATCTTTAACAAACGTCATATCGCGGACCGGTTCCAGGGAACCCATAACAACTTTGTCGCCAGTTAAAGCCTGAATAATAACCGTGGGAATGAATGCCCGAGCGGATTGACGCGGGCCGAATGTATTAAACGG
>Ga0315294_10001550_pt1 | contig 25129 bp, 27 predicted proteins | sample YL17G13_40_MG_FD_203626 | JGI IMG/M metagenome (GOLD analysis project Ga0315294, IMG submission 203626) | Sediment microbial communities from Yellowstone Lake, YNP, Wyoming, USA - YL17G13_40 | ecosystem: Environmental > Aquatic > Freshwater > Lake > Sediment | place: USA: Wyoming | collected... | reverse complement strand
CAGACCAGCCAGCCGCTCGACCCCCGGGGGAGCGCGCGCCTGCTCAACACGTTCAAGGAAATCATTGACATCAAGCTCGACACCGAACCGCTGGTAAACGAGGCGGCGAAAGTGGAGACTAGGATGAACGAGGCTCTGCAGAAACTGCAGAGCATGCACAAGGGCTATGAAGAGCTCGAGCAAAAGCGGGCGTACGGTTAAAGGGGCGGGCGCGCTTGAAAGGAGAACACGCCGCAGCTACTGCCGCTCTCTTTGTGGGAATCAGCACCGTTATTGCGGGCCACGCCGCCAAGCTCATGAACCCAGTCCTGCTCGCAGGCCTCGGACTCCTTTCCTCCGCACTCCTGTGGCTGGTACTCGCCCCGCTCGTGCACCAGAAGATTTCGCTTGCAACCTTCCGTAGGAATTGGAAGGACTTTTTGGAACTCGTGCTCTCGAGGGGAGTGGCCGGCAACGCGCTCATCTTCCTCGGCTTCCAGTTGACTACAGCTGTGAAAGCAGTTTTCCTCTTCAACCTCGAGCCGGCCTTTGTTGCCATCTGGTCTGCTCTCCTGCTCGGTGAACGCATCTCCCTACGGCAAGCCATTCTCATTCTCCTGCTGCTCGCGGGAGGGTTCCTGCTTTCCACTGGCGGTTCCATTGAAACGCTCACAGCGCAGACTGGTGACTTACTGATTGTCGCCGCCCTCGTCTGCTTCTCCTACGCCTACCTGCCAGCAGCCCGGCTCCTGAAGAAAACGGATTCCATCTCACTCACCGCAAGCTCGAACTGCCTGAGCGGGCTTCTCCTCCTTCCACTCGCATTCCTGTTCTTTGGCGCGCAGCCCACCCTCACTCTCGAACAGGGAGGCTGGATAGTCGCCTATGCAATCACGTTCGGCGTGCTGATGCTCTACTTCTACTTCACCGCACTCAAGAGCACCAAACCTTGGATTGTCTCCTCGCTGTTGCAGCTCGCGCCGCTGCCCGGAGCCGCACTGGCTTACCTGCTGTTCGGGGAGACACTCACGCTCCCGCAAATGCTCGGAGGGCTCGTGCTCCTCGCAACCTCGTTCGAAATCTCGCGCGAGCGAGGGCGCTGAACAAGGTTTAACTAATCCACTGGAAAGGAAGAATCCATGGCAGTGGAAAAAACCCTTCAATTCCTCCGCGAGACTGGAAAACTAAAGCTCCAGCGGAGGAAAGGGTGGACCCAGCGCGGAGTGCCCAGTGCGGAGAGCATTTCCGACCACTGCTGGAGAACCGCGCTCATCGCCCTCCTCGCAGCCAAACAACTCAAAGCAGATGCGGGCAAGGCGGTTTCCATGGCCTTGCTGCACGACGTGCCCGAAGCAAGAGCGGGTGACATTCCATTCCTCTCGGAGTGGAAAGGGAAAGCGAGGCCTGGCCATAGGCAAAAGCTGGAGGCGAAAGCAGCGAGAGGATTGTTTGGCCTTCTGCCTGCAGGCCGCAAGTATGAGAAGCTGTGGAAGGAGTTCGAGCACGGCAAGAGCATTGAAGCCAAGATTGCACGGGACGCGGACCAGCTGGAAATGGCCCTGCAGGCACTCGAGTACGAGCGCCGTTACCCCAAATTGAAGAAAAGGTTGCGCGCGCCGCCGGCATTCCTAGAGAGCGTGGGCGAACGACTGCAGCTCCCTTGGTTCAAACGCCTCCTCCGAAGCTTGGAGAAGGGCGGCCGAACCGCTCTTAAATCCCACCGAAGTAAGTAGACACATGGGGAAGCGGCTTTACATCGATGATATTATCCACTTCTTCGGACCCCTGCACAAGGTCAAGACCCGCGAGCGCTCGGGCTGGAAGGAGCGCGGAGTGGAGCGCGCGGAAACCATTGGCGCACACGGATTCGGAGCTGCCCACCTAGCGTGGCTGCTTGCCAATGCAGAAGGAGCGGATGCGGGCAAAGCGATGAAAATGTCTTTGGCCAACGACCTCCAGCGCGCCAGCCTGCCCGACCTCACACCTACCAGCATGGCGTACTTCCGCCAGTCAGAATTCGAGGAGAGCGCGTTCGAGGAGCTCGCCAAATACCTGCCCGCGCTTGTGAGAAAGGAATACCAAACTCTCCTGGAAGAGTTCCGCAAGGGAGAGAGCCTTGAGGCGAAGATTGCGCGCGAGGCGAGCAAACTGGACACCATTCTCCAGGCTATAGCCTACGAGCGCGAGACCGGCAAGCGGTTCGCCGCCTCATTCTTCGCCACCTACTCCGGCGATTTCGAAACTGAAACCGGAAAGGAACTGTACAGCCAGCTACGCCAGCGGGCGCGGAGGGGCTTCAGGCTCAAGAAGGTTTACGACGTGCGCATTGAGGAGGCGGAGCGCGCAGCCGCAGAGCCTAAATAAACGCGCCTTCCCAAACCACCTTGCGCAGGGGTGGCCGAGCGGACAAAGGCGCAGGGCTTAGGACCCTGTCCCGTAGAGGGTTCGGGGGTTCGAATCCCCTCCCCTGCATTTTCAAGAGGAAAAATCATGGCAGCAATTGAAACCAACAGGCTCACGAGGAAGTTCGGCGAGCTTACTGCAGTGAACCGAATCAACCTGCAGGTACAGGAGGGCGAGCTCTTCGGATTCCTGGGCCCCAATGGCGCTGGCAAAACTACCACGCTTAACATGCTCTGCACACTCCTCGCGCCAACAAGCGGCAGCGCGCGGGTGAACGGCTTTGACGTGCAGAGCCAGCCCGACGAGGTCCGCAGGAGCATTGGCATGGTGTTTCAGGACCCGAGCCTGGATGAAGAGCTCACGGGCTGGGAGAATCTGGAACTGCACGCGGAAATGTACGGCATGAGGAACGCCGCTCCCCGCATTCACGAAATGCTCCAGCTCGTGGATTTGGAGGAGAAACGAAACAACCAGGTGAAAGAGTACTCGGGCGGAATGAAGCGAAGGCTGGAAATCGCCCGGGGGCTCATCCACCACCCGCGCGTGCTATTTCTGGACGAACCGACCCTGGGTCTCGACCCGCAAACCCGACGGCACATTGGAGAGTACGTGAAAAAGATGAACCGCAAGGAAAAGGTTACTGTGATTCTCACCACGCACTATTTGGAGGAGGCCGACAACCTCTGTGATAGGATAGCCATTGTAGACTATGGAAAAGTAGTTGCGCTTGACACTCCCAAGAAGCTCAAAAAGAAGCACGGAGGGGGGACGCTGGAGGACGTGTTCATCAAACTTACTGGACGGGAGATTCGCGAGGAGAAGGGAAACGCAATGGAAGGCTTCCGCGCGCGCGTGAGGGCGATGAGGAGATGAGCAGCGGAACACGGGCAATCATCACGCTGTGGAAGCGTGAGCTCCTCCGTTTCCTGCGGGCGAAGAGCCGCATCATCGGCAGCCTTGGCATGCCGTTCTTCTTCCTCCTCTTCCTCGGAACCGGCCTAGGCTCGACATTCTCCTTCGGCAGCATGAGCTACATGCAGTTCATCGCACCGGGCATCATTGGCATGGTGCTGCTCTTCGCGTCGGTTTTCAGCGGAGTGACCGTAATCATGGACCGACAGTTCGGCTTCCTCAAGGAGATCATGGTGGCACCGGTTCCGCGCTGGGCCATAGTAACTGGCAAAACGCTCGGAGGAATGACAACGGCCATAATTCAGGCGCTGCTCATCCTCCTGATACTTCCCTTGCTCGGAGTAAACCTGGATTACGGGGGACTTGGGATTGCACTGCTGCTCATGGCGCTAATTTCAGCAGGCTTCGTGGCTCTCGGAATCGCCATAGCCTCGAAAATGGAGGACATGCACGGCTTCCAAATCATCATGAACTTCCTGATCATGCCCATGTTCTTCCTCAGCGGAGCGCTCTTCCCGCTGGACAATCTGCCCGGCTGGTTCAAGGGAGTCACGATGATCGATCCGCTAACCTATGGAGTGGACGGCCTTCGCTATGCGTTCCTCGGAACTTCCCACTTCCCGCTCTGGATGGACTTCGGAGTGCTTATCGCATTCACGCTTCTCGCAGTTGGAGCCGGAAGCTTCCTCTTCAGCCAGCGGAACTAGGTTTTCGCAAACACTTATAGACCAAAAGCAGGTCAAACGAGGGGTGGGAATTTTATGATCAAGCTCTTTCGGTGCAAGATTTGCGGGGACGGATACATTGGAGTGGAACCTCCGGGCAGGTGCCCGTTCTGCGGAGCCGAGGACAAGTGGATTGTGGAGGCCAAACTGGCTGACGTGACTTTTGACGTGGAACTGACTCCAGTTGAAAAGGCCAATGCCGAAAAGGCGCTGGGCCTCGAAGTGGGCAACTCTTCGTTCTACTTCTGCGCTGCTAGGGAGACGGATGATGCGGAGGGCAAGATACTCTTCAAAGCACTGGCCAAAGTGGAGAACGAGCACGCCACCATTTGGAAGAAACTCCTCAAGCTCGAGAAAGTTCCAGAAGCCAACGAACCCTGCCACACCCACAATTTGAAGAATCTGGAGGAAGCCCATGCGCGAGAGGAGCGGGCGATAAAATTCTACAGGCAAGCGCTCGCGCAGAGCACCAACCCGCGCCTCAAGCAGATACTCGCAGCGCTGGTGCAGGTGGAAACCGATCACTTGCAGCTGCATGAGCAGCGTATGGCTTCAAAGGTGTGAAAAAATGTTCGAAGTGGAAATACACATGGCGCTCGCAAGCGAGCAGCAGGCAAAGGAGCTGCTGAAGAACGCAGCCAAAGTCGGCGAACAGGCCCAAGTGGACGAATACTACGATTTCGCGGGGCTCAAGCTCTACAGGAAGAAGGCTTTCCTGCGCGTACGCGACCACCGCAAGCTGAACCTCAAGTACTTCCCGCAGGACACCCATACTTCAGTAGAGGTGGCGTTCGATTTTGGGAGCGCGGCGCTGCAGGAGCTCCACACTATTGCCTCCTTCCTAGCACTCCGGCCCTTTGAAAAAACGCGCACAGACGAGCAGACGGTGAAAGAGTGGCTGGCAGAAAACTCGCTCAAACCCCTCATTGTGATTGACAAGCACCGCGCCACTTACAAGGACTCAACTTACACCTATATGCTGGATGACGTGAAAGGATTGGGCAAGTACCTGGAGATTGAGCGGGAGACTGAATCAGCCGAAGAGGCGCGCCAAATAGAAGAGGAACTCAAGGCGTACGCGCGGGCTGCAGGAGTGCAGAAGTTCGAGCACAAAGGGTACGTGCAGTGGTATGTGGAAAAGTACTACCCCGAGCTCCTCAAGGCGTGATTCTAGTCCGGTCGCGCGGGAAGAGCGCAGTTTCGCGTATGTTGCCGAGCCCGAGCAAGGACATTACTAGGCGCTCGGTGCCGATGCTCCAGCCCGCGTGCGGAATGCCACCATACTTGAAGGCGTTGATGTAACCCTCGAAGTTCTTCGGGTCGAGGCCCTTGGACTTGAGTTTCTTCACGAGCATTTCGGGGTCGTGCACGCGCTGAGCTCCCGAGGCCATCTCCAACCCCCGGTACATCAAGTCGAAGCTCTTGGTGATTGACTCGTTGTCCTCGTAGGGCTGCGCATAGAAGGCGCGGGTTTGAGCAGGCCAGTCCTTCACTATGAAAAGTTCCTCGCCAACCAGCTCCGTCATCTTCTTCTCCTGCTCTTTGCTGAAGTCCTCTCCCGACGCTATGCTCTCGCCCGCGGCATTGAGCTTCTCCACAATCTGCGAGTAGGTGTGGCGGTTCACTTTGGAGGGAACAGTTACTTTTGCCCCGAGAATTTCCAACTCTGCCTTGCAGTTCTCGGCCACGCGCTTGAGAATGTGCAGGAAAACATCAGAGAGCACGTCCATCGCATCCTCGTTGGTGCAGAAACCCATTTCCACGTCCATCTGCGTGATCTCGTTCAGGTGGTGGATGGTGTTGTGCTTCTCCGCGCGGAAAACGGGAGTGGTCATAAACACCTTGTCCAGTCCTCCCTGCACCGCCAGTTGCTTGTAGAGCTGCGGGCTCTGCGCGAGAAAGGCTTTCTTCTCAAAATACATTACTGGAAAGAGCTCCGTGCCTCCCTCGGTTGCGCTGCCCACAATGCACGGAGGGGTGATCTCCTGGAAGTCGAGCTCGTAGAGCTTCTCCCGGAAAGCCTTCATCACCTCGTGCCGCACGCGGAAAATGGCATTGGTCTCCCTTCTGCGCAAATCGATGAAGCGGTGGGTGAGGCGAACATCCAAATCTGCTGGAACTTTTCCAGTAACTTCGAAGGGAACTATTCCATGCACCTTACCCACAACTTCAATTTTAGTGGGGAAAACCTCGCGGCCTACAGCCGCTTTCGGCTGCGGAGCAACAGTTCCCTCACAAACAAGCGCAGTCTCCTTCACCAGGCCCTTGGTTTTCTCCAGCAGTTCGGGCGAGACGTCCTTCTTCTTGATTGTAAGCTGCACCAGGCCCGTCCGGTCCCGGAGGATTATGAAAGTGAGGCTGCCGAGCTCGCGAATCTCGTGCACCCAGCCTGCGAGCTTGACCGTTTTTCCGCCCAGCTCGGGAGTGATTTGGTTCACATAGTGAGTTCTCATCATAAATCGATCCACTCTTTCTTGCAAACGTTTCTTTAAATCCCCGCCTTTCACCCGCGCACGGGCAGGTACTTTTGGTAAACTGAAAAACGCTTCACTTGCTCGCTGGCCAGATCCGTAATGAGCGAAAGGTTGGCGTAGTAGGCCGCGCTCCGCAGAATGCCGCCCTTGCTGAGCCTGCGCGCGCTCGTGATTATTTTGGGCTCGGGCAGATAGACTACTCTCCCCAGCTTCCGCAGCTTCCTCCCTAAAGCCCGGTCTTCCATGGGCTTGTTGGGAAATCCTCCGGCATGCTTGAAAGTGCCTTTCCTAACCGCATTGTTGAACCCGAGGATTTCGCCCTTCCCACGCAAGCCCTGCGCAAGCAAATAGGCGTTCGAGAGCTCCTCAACTGCCCTGAGTGCGGGAGCCCGGTCATCGAACTTGAATGCGCACGAAGCGCCACTGATTTTCTTGTCCTGCAGAACGGCGTGCATGGCTTCGAGGTAATTGGGAGGGACGAAAGTGTCCGCATCCACGAATACCAGCACCTCCCCTTTTGCCGCCTTCGCTCCCGTGTTCCGGCCGAGCCAGATGCCGCGCTTTTTCACCACAATGGTTTTGTCAGCCAGCTTGCGCGCAATCTGGAGCGTGCGGTCCGTACTCTGCCCGTCGCTCACAATAATTTCGTAAGAGAGCTTGGTGCGCTGGGCCCGGAGGGCTTTGAGGCATTTCTCCAAGTGCTTCTGCTCGTTTAGCGTGGGCACGATCACTGAAACGTCCATTGCAAACAACACCTCGCTCGAATGGGGGTGCCGAGATTTGAACTCGGGTCGCCAGGTCCCGAACCTGGTAGCATGCCAGGCTAGCCCACACCCCCGTGTGGAAGGAAGAAAAACATAGGACGAAGGAGGGTTTTATAGCGTGCGCCGGCCTCTCTCCTTGCAGGGGCGCGCCGCAAATGCCAGCAAAACGCGAAACCAAGAAGGAAATCAAAGAATTCGTGAACGCCCGTTTATACCCTTATTGGGATACGCCTCGGGCCGAGGCTTATCCTGTAGAAGAAATCGCGCCTCACCTCAAAAGTAGTAATCATGAGGTTAGGATGGCGGCAGCGTACCTTCTTGGACAAACCAAAAAACAGGCCGCAATCCCGCACCTGAAAAAGGCTCTTGAGGATAAGGAAAAGTTAGTTAGGCACTACACGGTTTACGCCCTGAACCGAATCGGCGGGCCTGAGGCCCTGCGGCTGACTGCTACTGCGCTAGCGGACAAAGAAGAAATGGTCTATGTAGCCGCACAGAACTTTTTGGAGAAAGCACCAGGCTCAAAAGCGCTACCGGCACTGGCTGAAATGTTTGGACATGAGGGTTGGCAGACTCGGAAGCAGGCAGTGGAACTCATGGAGAAAATAATGGAAAAGCTGAAGAAACGACGCCTCAGCGACCGCAACACGCGCGCCTACAGGCTTGTGCAACAGCACCTACGGCCCGATGACGAGCCAGACCTGAAACTCCGGGCAATACGAGCGGCCATCCAAGGAAAAGTCAACGAAAAGAACGCCCGCCTCTATGTGAAAGAACTGCGCGCACTTGAAGGAAGCCTGAAGTAAGCGCGCGGAGCGCGACAAGGGGTTTCGAAAAGGGTTCGAAGGGCACGAGCAAAACCGCGGAGCGGTTTTGCGACGTCCCTCGAGGGGTTGAGGGGCACGAGCGGGGAAGTAATGGGGACCCCGCGACGTCCCCCAAACGGGCCCGGTGGGATTCGAACCCACGGCTTGTTGCTTAGAAGGCAACCACTCTATCCAGGCTGAGTTACGGGCCCTTCCAGAGATTCAGGAGCGGCGATTATTAAGAAAGCCTGCTTTGAGCGTTTTCATGAAAGTTTCACATGCCGCACCCTTGAAGCTCGACTGGCTGGAAAGGGAGCGATGCCTTCACTGGCACCGGGCCAGCTGCATCCCACGCGAGGCGAGAACACTGGGGCAGATGCGGCTCCTGCTATATGACAAGGCGTTCGCCCGCAGGGCGCACCCCGGACAGGAGCTCTATTACATGCACCGGGCAGCGCACAACCCCCGGGATGAACAGAAGTTCAAGCGGCACCACATCCGGTATGACATTACTATTTTCCCTCCGGGCACGCTGGGGAAGGAGCTCAACAAAACCGCAGGCCACTACCACCCGCCTGCAGTGAGGAAACCGTTCCTGACTTTTCCCGAAGTTTACGAAGTGCTGTCGGGAGAGGCGCTCTTTCTCCTGCAAAGGAGGGAGAATGCGAAAGCACTGAAGCCGGTGGAGGCTGCATTGGTGAGAGTGAAAGCGGGGGAGAAACTGTTGGTGCCGCCCAACTGGGGGCACATCAGCATCAACGCCAAACCCAAACATACGCTGATTGAGGCGAACCTAGTTTGCCCCGAGTTCAAATCAGACTATGAACCTTACAGGAAAATGCGGGGAGGAAGTCATTACATTCTGGCGGATGGAAGTGTAGTGCCTAACTCAAGGTACGGAAAAGTCCCGTATAGAGTTACACGCGCCAAGGAGTGGAACCCCGCTTGGTTGAATGTGAGAAAGAGCATTTACGAGCTATTTCTGGAGCGGCCTAGGAAGTTTGAGTTCCTTCGGGACCCGAAAAAGAAGTAGAAAAGGGGGCTTGCGCCCCCTTTTGGGTTTTCAAAAACTAATCAAACTCGCCGCCCATGCCACCGGGCCCGCCGGGCGCTCCGCCCGAAGGCCTTGACCTGGAGGCGATGATGTCGTCGATGCGAAGCAGCATCTCCGTCACCTCGCTGGCACTCTGCAGGGCCTGCTTCTTCACCTTCAGGGGCTCGATCACTTTTCCTGAAAGGTCTGCTGGCCGGTTGGCGTACACGTCCACGCCAATTCCCTTTTGGCCCTTCTCGTGCTTCGCGCGCAGGTCCACAATGGTGTCAATGGGGTCCATGCCGCAGCTCTCCGCAAGTGTTCGGGGGATTACTTCCAGCGCATCCGCAAAGGCCTGCATGGCCAGTTGCTCGCGGCCCCCAATCTTGGCCGCCTCCCTGCGCAGGCGCACGGCCAGCTGCATTTCAGTCGAGCCACCACCCGTAACATAGTGGCCCTCGGCTATGGCCGCGCCCACAGCGCCGATGGCGTCAACGAGTGCGCGCTCGGCCTCGTCCACCACGTGCTGCGTGCCTCCGCGCGTGAGAATGGTCACGCTCTTGGGCTCCTTGCACTTCTCCACGAACACCATGTGCTCTCCGGCAACCTTGCGCTCCTCCACAATGCCCGCAGCTCCCAGGTCCTTGCCCGAGAGGTCTTCGAGCGTGGTCACTATGCGGCCGCCGGTTGCGCGTACTAGCTTCTCCATGTCACTCTTCTTCACGCGGCGAGTGGCGAGAATGCCCCGCTTGGCGAGGTAGTGCTGCGCAACATCGTCAATGCCCTTCTGGCAGAAGAGGGCAGTAGCCCCGCTGGCTGCCACCTTCTCCACCATGTCCTTGAGCATCTTCTCCTCCTGCTCGAGGAACGCGCTCATCTGCTCGGGCGAGGTGATGTTGATACGGGTGTCCGTTTCCGGCTTCTCGATTTCTATAGCCGCATCAACCAGGGCAATCTTCGCGTTCTGCACGCGCTTGGGCATGCCCGGGTGCACGACTTCCTTGTCAATGAGCACTCCGCTGATCAAGGTGGTATCAAGCACCTGGCCGCCCTGCTTCTTTTCGAGCTTGATGTAGTCCTTGTCAATGGCCACCTTGCCGTTCTTCTCATCGGCCACCTGCGTGATCGCGTCCACTACTAGCTTGGCGAGAAAGTCCTTGGCCCCGCCTGCTCCGGTTGTCTTCGAGCCCATGCTAATGCTCGCAATCTTCTCCAGGGTTCCGCGGTCCTTGAGAGAGACCTTTTCGCCAATGTCCTCGAGCTGCTTGATGCAGAACTCGCACGAGGTTCGATAGCCGTTCACAATGGTAGAGGCGTGAATGTCCTGGTCTACGAGCTCCAGGCTCTTCTTCAAAAGCTCACCAGCAAGCACAACTGCAGTGGTGGTTCCGTCGCCCACTTCCTCATCCTGGGTTTTGGCGATTTCCACCATCATCTTGGCAGCCGGGTGCTCGATGTTCATCTCCTCGAGAATGGTGGCGCCGTCGTTGGTGATCACGATGTCGCCCATCTCGTTCACGAGCATTTTGTCCATGCCCTTGGGGCCAAGCGTAGTTTTCACCGCTTGTGCTACTGCGTAGCCTATTGCAATGTTAGTTCGCTGGGCGTCCCGCCCCAGAATGCGGTTGCTGCCCTCAGGCAGCACGAGGACCTGTTGGCCTCCGAGCTGAGCTTGCTGTGCCATTTACCAAACCACCTCTCCTAACTAGCAGATTGTATTAAACGCGAAAACTGCCGGTAAACCAAAAAGGACCGACAGAACTAGCCACTTTATACCAACGGGGTCTCTTTTAAAATTTGCGCTTAAGGCCTCCGGACGCGCATTTTAAGAGCTTTGGAGTCCAAAGTGGATTTGCTGCTTTTTTCAAGCAATTACCGGTGTTACTCATGACTCGAAAAATCCTCATCACAGCCGCCCTGCCCTACGCCAACGGGCCCGCGCACCTGGGGCACTTCCGGAGCACGTATCTTCCTCCCAACACCTTTGCGCGCTACTGCAAGCTCAAAGGCTATGAAACGCTCTATGTTTGCGCTACTGACGAGCATGGAACGCCCATTGAAGTGAAAGCGCTCCAGCACGGGCTCAGGCCGGAGGAGTTCACGCTCCAGTGGCACGAGCGCTGGGCTGCGGACTTTGAAAAGGCGAGAGTGCAGCCGGACATATTCTACTCCACCAACTCTCCGGAAAACAAGGAGCTAACTACGCTCCTGTACCAGCGGTTGAAAGAAAAGGGCTATTTTTACAAAAAGACGGTAAAGCAGACCTATTGTGAAAAGGACGGCCGCTTCCTGCCGGACAGGTTTGTGAAGGGCGCGTGCCCCCACTGCAATGCGCCCGACCAGTATGGTGATTCGTGCGAAGCTTGTGGGAGAGCGTATACTCCTGGCGAGCTCATCAACCCCCACTGTTCCATTTGCGGGCAGAAGCCGGTTGTGCGCGAGGTGGAACACGTATTCTTCAAGCTCTCTGCTTTCACGTCGTTCCTCAGGGAGTGGCTGCAGGGGACTCCAGGCCTGCCCAAGGATGTGACTGCGTATGTGCTCGGCTGGGTCAAGCAGGGGCTGCAGGATTGGGACCTCACGCGGGACGGGCCGTATTATGGATTTGAGATTCCGGGGGAACCTGGCAAATACTTCTATGTGTGGTTTGACGCGCCCATTGGCTACATCGCCTCGACGCAAGCGTGGGCCCAACAGCATGGAAGAAATTGGGAGGAATGGTGGAGCCCGGAGAGCGAAGCGGAGATTATCCATTTTATTGGCAAGGACATCGTGTACCACCACTTTCTCTTCTGGCCCTCCATGCTCAAGGGCGCGGGAGTGAAACTGCCTGCCCGGATTCCGGTGAGGGGCTACCTGAACCTCGAGGAGGCCAAGATGAGCAAGAGCCGGGGAACGCTGATTGAAGTGAGTGAGTTCCTCCAAAAGTACCCGGCGGATTTCCTGCGCTACTACTTGACTAGTGTCACTCCGAACAACGTGAGCGACGGCTCGTTCTCATGGAAGGAGTTCCGGGCAAAAATCAACAACGAATTCCTGGATGCGTTCGGAAACTACGTTTACAGAGTGCTCTCGTTCCTCGAGCGGAGGTTCGGGGGAACCATTCCGGAGCTGGGAGCGCTCGAACCCATAGACGAAGAGTTCCGGAAAAAACTGGAAGCATTTGCTGGCGAGCTCGAGCCCAGTTACGAGTCACTGGAGTTCAAGTCTGCTCTCGAAAAGTGGCTGGCCTTTGCAGGAACCTGCAACCAATACTTCAGCGCAAGGGAGCCTTGGAAGATGGAGAAGCAAAAGGAGGGGAGCTCGGCAACAGTCATGCACCTGGCTGCCAAGGCAGTGTATGCGCTGGCGCTCGCCTCCCTGCCCGTTACTCCGGATGCCGGGGAGAAAGTGATTGCACAATTGAACCTAGCAGAGGCTCCCTGCAGGTGGGGGGACTATTCCGCTTTCAAGGCCGGCCTCAAGCTGGGCAAGATTGAAATCATCTACCCCAAGCTCGAGGAAGAAGAAGCGGTTCCGGAGCACCCTAAGGAGCCCGGCAAGAAAATGATTTGAGTCTATTTGTAGAAGCGGGCGACCGGCGAATAATAGCGGTCCACTGCCGTGCAGAGGGGCAGACCCTCGAACTCCAGAGCCCTCTTCACTGGAGGTGGGGAACCGTTGCCCAGTACTTGATTGAAGAGCTCGAAATTCTCCAACAGCAGGCAGGCCTGCTTCTTGTTCATCGGCCCGCCCTCGCGCACCACGCTCTCCGCAAGCTTTGCGCGGCCGCCCGGAGTCATAATCTTCTCGCGGAATTCCTTCACGCCCAAGCGTGAGCGCTCCTTGCGTGCTGCTCGCAGGGCGTTCTTCAGCACCTTGCGCCCCGCATCAAGCTCGATAGGCTTGAAACTCGTTTCCAGGGTTCGGAGGAAACGCTTTTGGCGGATTACAAAGTGGAGGAGGAGCTCCAACCCATCCTCGTCCATGTGTGAGGGAACGCAGTTCTCCAATAAAAGCCTTGTTATTCCCCGGCTGGAGCCGTGGGGGACTCCTCGGCCGCCTCCTCGGGTTCGGAGGGCTCCCCGGCCGCCTCTTCAGCAGGCGCAACCGGGGCTGGCGGTTTGACCTCCAGAGTGGCCAACGCCACGTCAAAGGCCTTTTCCAGCTCCTCATCAAAAGCCACAAAGCGAATTTCCCGAATCGGGTGGTGCCCCTCGTTCTCCGCAAGGAAGTAGCGCGTGGCGGAAATCATGGTCTGTGCCGCTTCCACCTTTGGCACTCCACCAGTTCCACACCCCAAACCCGGAAAAGAAATAGTGCGGGCGCTGATATCCTTGGCCACTCCAAGCGCTCCGCGAGTTGCGCGGTCTATGATCCGGGCCTCGCTCTTCCAGCCCGGCTCCTGAACAGTTGGCGCATGAATCACTTTGCGCGCAGCTAGTTTTCCAGCAGTAGTAGCATAGGCGTTCCACTTGAGCGTGGGAGCCGCAGCAGTTGCATCCTTCTCAATCTGCTCCCCGCCCTTCTGCTTGATTGCCAAGGAGAGGCCGCCGGCCATGAGCCCCTTGGTGTTGGCCGGATTGACTATAGCGTCTGCTTTCTCCTCGGTCAGGTCCCCTTCCTTAACGAGCAGTTTCACTCCTTTGAATGTAATTTCTGAAGCCATTGATTGCCCCCTCCTGTTCTTGTTAGTCTACCCAATGGTTTTAAACCCGCTCCCGCTGGTTGAACCTATGGCGCTCGCGAACACGCTCACTCTTTTCCTCCTGGCAACCAGCGCAGTGGTTCTCGTTTATTTGATGGCTTACGCAGCCATACTCTACTGGCAGATCAGGCGCAAGCAGGTGCGGCCGGACTGGAGAATCAGCGTGCTCTTCTATGCCGGAATACTGTTCGTGGCTCTTGCCAACCTCGCTACCTCTGCAGCAGACCTTTGGAATGTGGAAACAAGGGAGGCGGGCCTGGCGTTCGGCCTGCTGGCACTCGTGTTCTTTGTGCTGGGCTTCCGGGCACGCGCGAGAACCGCGCAACCTGTTGAGAAGCGCTAGAGCTTCTGGAGCTCGCTCTCGAGCGAGTAGGCGGCCATTTTGTAAGCCAGCTTGGCTGCGAGGAAGTCGGGAGCGCGGAAGCCGGCAATGGGTGAGAGTTCCATCAGGTCAAAGCCCACCACCTTCCGGCCCTTCAACAGCGAGCGCAGCCAGCAGAGGGTCTCGTCCCACTGGAGCCCGCCAGGCTCCGGAGTGCCCGTGCTCGGCATGATGCTCGGGTCCAGAAAATCAACGTCAAAGGAAATGTAAACCTCCTTGGAGAGGTGCTTGGCCATTTCAGCCAGCTTCCAGCTTTCCCGCTCGCGCGCACGGAAGAGCGCGATCTTCTCCTTCTTGGCGAACTCCGCAGTCTCCGCGTCCTGGCTCCGGATTCCCAGGTGTATTCCTTTCACTCCGAGCTCGTGCACCCTCCGCATCACGCATGCGTGGTTGAAGGGCGAACCCATCCACTCGTCGCGCAAATCATCATGGGCGTCAAAACGGATTATGGACAGGTTCGGGAACTTTTTCTTTGCCGCACGCACCGCTCCGAGGGTTTGCGAGTGGTCGCCTCCCAGCATGATTGGCAGTTTGCCAGCTGCGAGTATCTCGCTTACAGCTTTTTCCACGCGCTTAGCCATGCGCTCAGGGTCTCCAACAGGGTCCAGCTCGTCGAGCGTGTAGAAGCCGAGTTCCGAGGGCTCGCACTCCAGCTCCCCATCGTAGAGCTCCACGTGGCGCGAGGCCTCGATTATGGCGCGGGGGCCTTCCCGCGCGCCGGTTCCATAGCTGGAAGTGGCATCGTAGGGGACCGGCAGCACAACCGCGCGGCACTCCTCGAACGGCCTAGGCGGTAGGCCGAGGAAATTGAATGGCGCAGGCGTTTCGAGCTTCACATGCAACCCTCTAGGGGTTCCCGTTCTTGGTCGCGCTCATCGACCCGCGCTCCACCTGGTAAGGCAGAATGAGCACCGCAGCAGCGAGCACGCTGGTCCAGAGGCCAGACCGGTCACCGAGCGCAGTTTGCGTGGTGTTCATGGTCTTGACTATTTTGCCGCTCATCTTGAACACCTGCTCGCGTTCGTCCCAGGACTGATTGGTATCAAACTCAATGCCCTGCGTGGAGGCCAACATGGTTGCAGCCATGTCCTCGGCACGGGCGCCGGCAGTATCTTCGTTCTCGCCGAAGGAGTGGTGCTCGCTCAGATAACCGTGAACGCTCTTGTCTGCTGGAATGGCACAGCCCACGCTGGCAGCCAGGAGCCTCGAGGGCTCGTCAGTTGCATTGCGGCTGAGCACCATGTAAACAATCTCTCCAGGCCTGAGGTACTCAAGCCCCTCTTTCTTGGAAATCAATTCAGCCCCGGGTGGGAAGATGCTGGAAACCGTGACCACGTTGCACTTTTCAATGCCCGCATCACGGAGGGCCAGCTCGAAAGAGTTCAACTGCTCCCTGTGCCTGCCCACGCCCTTGGTGAAGAAAACCTTGACTGGAATCATTTGGTATCAAATCCTCCGTAGAATTCTCCTGGCCTGAAAACAGTAGCCTCGGTTGCGCGCCTTTGCGCGTTCAAGCATGGGGCAGGCAAGGGAATAAAAGCATATGCCCGCAACTACTGAAAAATCACTTGGGCCCGAGTGGGGGCCCGCGCGTTTCAAACGTTTGGGGGAGCGTGATTGTCGTGGCTACAAAGAAAGAGTACCTGGGGAAAAAGGAAGTTCCAATCGAAGTGAGCAACAAGAGCGTGAGCGAACTGCTCACCGCCATGGGCAAGACCGGCTTTCAAGGAAAGCGACTGGCTGAAGCGCTCGATGTCTGGACCGCCATGGCCTCGGACCCGAAGACTACCATTTTCATGGGTTATGCAGGCTCCATGAGCACAACCGGCCAGTGGAAAATCATCAAGTGGATGGTGGAGAATCGGTATGTGGACGTGCTCGTGAGCACAGGCGCCAACATTACCGAGGATGTGCTGGAAGCCATGGGTTTCAACTACTACCAGGGCACGCACACTGCCGATGATGCGGATTTGCTCAAGTGCCAGATTGACCGGTATTATGACATTTATGCTGATGAGATGGACTACCGGCAGCTGGAGAGCATGCTCGGGGAGTTCATGGGAACCCTCGACCCCAAGGAGCACTACTCGAGCGCGGAGTTCCTCAACAAGTTCGGAGCATTCCAGGAGAAGAAGGGCATTCATTCGATTACAACAGCTGCTTACAAAGCAGGAGTGCCGGTGTTTTCGCCTGCAATGGCGGACAGCGGATTTGGCGTGGCCGCATTTCAGGTGAACAAGAAGAAGGGCACGCACGTGACTGTGGACCAGTTCAAGGATTTCGAGCAGCTGGGAGAAATTGGGATGCGCTCCAAGGAGACTGCGGTAGTTTACCTAGGAGGAGGAGTGCCCAAGGACACCATCCAGCTCGTCACAATTATGGTGGACTTGGGGAGGGGCGGAAAGGAAGTGTACCCGCACAAGTACGCAATCCAAATCACAACAGACAGCCCCCAGTGGGGAGGACTCTCCGGCTGCACATTCGAGGAGGCCGTGAGTTGGGGCAAGATAGACGAAAAGGCCACACGCTCCGTAGTCTACTGTGATACAACTATTGCGCTGCCGATAATTGCGCATGGACTGCAGGAGCGGTTGAAGGGCAAGCCCCGCAAGGGCCCGAGCTTCGACTGGCTGTTGAAGAAGTAGCTAAACAGTCTTGGGCACTTCCTCGCCCATTCCCTTGAGGATGTTGCCCAGGGAGTCCGCGTGCGTACGACTCTCGGTGACCATCACCATGAGCCGTGCTTTTGTGGTCATGTCTCGAACGTCGGCAAAGATTTTGAAGTAGGCGCTCTCGTAGTATCGCTCGAACGAATAGCAAACACGCAGGGCATCCGGAACCTTGAGCGAAAGAATGTCGCTGGGCCGCATGTGCGGGGAGACCACTTTCGCCTGCTCTCCCGAAAACGGGGGGACTTGCGAGGAGTACATGGAGGGAGTGGAAAGTATTCCCTTGAGAATCACGTCTGTTGTTTCCAAATGGTCGAGCTCCTGCAGCCGGATACCCGCAATCGCCCTTCGGGCCTCGAGGCCGGTCATGCGCGGGAGCAGCGAATCATAATAGTCGAACATGATGAACTCGAGCTTGATGCCGGCTCGAAGAGCGGCAGCCAATTCAGCTTCTTCCACCATTTCCAAATCCCTCGCAGGGGAGCATACTCCCCGTGTTTAAATAATCGCCAGAAGAGTGATTCACATGGAACTCGTGCAAGCCATTCTTCTTGGCGCATTGCAGGGAGTCACCGAGTGGCTCCCCATTTCCTCCTCCGGGCACCTGGCGCTGGCACAGCACTTCCTCGGAGTGAGCCCACCCCTCCTCTTTGACCTCGCGCTCCATGCCGGCACCCTCCTAGCCCTGGTGGTTTTCTTCAGAAAGGAAATTCTGGAGCTGCTGCGGGCGCTCGCTTCGCTTGACTTCCAAAGCCCGGCGGGCAAGCTCATTCCCTTGCTTGTTCTCGCCATGCTGCCCACCGCGCTCATCGGCTTCGCGTTCAAGCCCTTTTTCGAATCCATGTTCTCCGCCCCCCTGCTGGTGGGAGCGGCTCTCCTGGTGAACGGCGCGTTTCTCTATCTGACTAAATTTGCAAAGGCCGGAAAGGAGCTTGGAGTCATTTCCTCGCTCGTAGTTGGCGTGGCGCAGGGGCTGGCTGTTGCTCCGGGCATTTCGAGGAGCGGGGCAACAATAAGCACCGCACTTCTGCAGGGAGTCGAACGCAGGAAAGCGGCCGTTTTCTCCTTCCTGCTGGCCATTCCCGCAGTGGGAGGAGCGAGTGCCTACGAATTCGCCTCCAACAGCGGCTCGCTCGCAGGGGTTGGAAGTGATGCGCTTGTGCTCGGAATTATTGTTGCAGGAATAATCGGGTACCTTTCGCTTGGCCTGCTCTTCCGCGTACTCGACTCGAGGCGTTTCCACCAGTTCGCGTACTACTGCTGGCTCGTGGGAGCTGTTGCAATAGCGCTCTCCCTGCAGTGAAAAGCGGCAGTAATATATTCAACAAGAATGGCAATTGACAAAACGCCTTACCGAGTTCGGTTTCATGCTGAAAAATCTAGTCCAGTCGACGGCCAACTTCCTCAAGGACGACTTCAACAAAATACTGGTAGTCCTCCTGCTGGTGGTAGGAGCGGCCGCGCTGCTGTTCTTCTCCCCGCAAGCGCAAGCTGAAAGCACGGAAGGCGCCTCGTTCATCCACTTCTTCTACCTCTCCACATGCCCTCACTGCCATGACCAGATGGAGAAATTGAACCCGGTGCTGGAGAAGAATTATGACGTGAACATCATTTCGCACGAGGTTTCAACACAGGAGGGCAACGCGCTTTTCGAGAAAGTGTGTCTGCAGAAGGGCCTCGAGGGGTTCGTGCCCCTCACGCTCGTGGGAGACAAGGCTTTCGTGGGGTATTCGGAAGAGATTGGAACCCAAATTGAAGCAGCAGTCAAGGAGTGCAAAGGAAAGGAATGTCCGGACCCGCTCACTGGAGAAACATGCAAGACTTCGGAGCAGAACTACACGCTGAGCGTGCCCGTGTTCGGGACCATTGATGCGCGCGCCATGTCACTGCCCGCGCTTTCAGTAGTGCTGGGCCTCGTGGACGGGTTCAACCCGTGCGCCATGTGGGTGCTCGTCTATCTTATCGCTCTAGTGGTAGAGTTGAACGACCGCAAAAGGATCTGGCTCATTGTGGGCTCCTTCGTTTTCGCCTCCGCCGTGCTGTACTTCCTGTTCATGACCGCCTGGCTCAACGCATTCCTACTTGTAGGCTTCCTCAGGCCGGTGACTATCCTAGTGGGGCTCGTGGCGCTGGGAGGGGGCATACTCGGAGCGAAGGAGTGGTGGCAGACCCGAGGACAGCCACTCGTGTGCAAAGTGGAGAGCGCGGAGGACCAGAAGAAGACCATGAGCGAGATACAGAAACTGGTTTCGGCACCGCTCACCTGGGCCACGTTCATCGGAATAGTGGCACTCGCATTCGTGGTGAACTCGGTCGAGTTCGTGTGCTCCGCTGCAATTCCAGCAGTTTTCACGCAGGTACTGGCACTGAGCAACCTCTCCTTCTGGGAGCACTACTTCTACATCGCACTCTATGACTTTTTCTTCATGCTGGATGATTTGGTGATTTTCGGCCTCGCGGCTTTTGCTGTTAGCGGGGGGCTGGGAGAGAAGTACGCCCGGCACTGCAAGATCATTGGCGGCACCATTCTGCTGGTGCTGGGTGTGCTGCTCCTATTCGCGCCCCAATTGCTGCGTTGAAAACTAGCCGACTGCCCCAGCCGCCTTCCGGAGAATAAAGCCAACCAAGCCCAGCGCGAGGAATATTGCGAAAGCCTCGGGCATGAGCGCGGCACTGTAGCTGAAGAGACCCACGCACGAGAGGAAACCAAAGAGAGCAGTGAGCGGAACCTCGCCGTAGTTCAGGGGGATGCGGAAGGGCCGGTGGGCGCCGGGCCATTCGAACCGAAGTTTGATTACGGCCAGATTGTCAAGAGCGAAAACAGCCAGCATGCCCAGCACAGTAGCGTTGGCCACCACTTCCATCTTCCCCGCAAACAACAGGAGAATGGCCACCAGGCCCGAGAAGAGGAGGGCGTTCACAGGAGTGGCCTCCCGCGTGCGCGCAAATAGCGCCGGGAGAGCTTGGCGCGTGGCAACTCCGTAGAGCATGCGGCTGGCGGAAGTTATGCATAGGAGAATCGTGTTGCCGGTTGAGAAGAGGGCGACAATGGAGAGCGCCAACAAAAGTGTTCCACCGCCAACACTGCCGACTGCAGTTGCCAGCGGGCCTTTGCCGCTCTCGGCCAGCGAAACAATTTGATCGTAGGAAAGGAGGCTCGTGAAGGAAATCGCAGTGAGCGTGTAGAGCGCGGCGCTGATCAAAACAGCCAGAAGAAGCGCCAGCGGCACATCGCGGCCCGGTCTGCGGGCTTCTCCGGCTTCATTGGCGATCACCTCGAAACCGATAAAGGCAAAGAACGCCAAGGCCACTGCGCCCATGAAACCGTCCAACCCACGCGGCATTTCCGCGCTCAAAATGGGAGAAAAGCCAACGAGGGAGAGGCCGACGAAAATGACCACTACCAACCCCAGGGCTTCGAGAACAGTTGCCAGCTCATTCACCAGGCTGGTCATGCGAACCCCCCGCAGGTTCACCCAGACTGCGAGAACGAGCACAGCTGCGGCGGCATAGAACGGGTCAAGTGGAACTCCGAGCGTGCTCACGTAATTTGCAAAGCCCCACGCTACTGTTGTGGCGGCAATCACCGTAGCCGCTATGAGGAGCCAGCCTGAGAGAAAAGCCAGATTCGGACTGTGGAAGGCCTCGCGCACATAATGGTAGGAGGAGCCTGCGCGCGGCATCATGGCGGCAAGCTCGGCATAAGTCAGGCTGGTCAGGAGGGAAATGACTCCTGCAGTGAGGAAGGCCAGCCACAGGGAAGGACCGGCCTCGGCTCCGGCCACGCCAATCAGGGCATAGATGCCCGCGCCCAGAATCATGCCCACGCCCATGAGCGTGAGCTCGACTACCGAGAGCTGCCTCTTGAGCGCCATGAAAAGAACAAACCCGCTGGGCACTTAAAAGCGCGCGGCCAGTCTCCAGCCTAAATCAGATGGAGATCGGAAAGGTAGTCCAACAGCATGGTGAGCAGCAGCACGAGCAACTGCAGAATGAAGTAGAAGTATACCGCGAACCGGTTGACCCTGAATGCGGCCCTCTCCTTGCGCCGCTCCTCAAACCACTCGATGTAAATGGTGTAGATTGTGGAGAACAGCAAGCCGGCATAGACTGCAATCATGGCCTTGTCCGCGAAAGTGAAGAAGCCCAGCGGAGGGATGGTGACGTTCACCTGGATTTGGTAGGCTATTGCGGCCATGAATGTGAAAACCGAGAGCGAAATCCTTTCCGAGAACTTGCGGATGTTGATGAAGAACGTGAGGAAGCCGAGAATGGAGAGGAAGAATATGGGCAGGAACACCTTGATGAAATCCACGCGCGGCCTGGAAACGGAAACGTGGTGGACGTACCGGGAGTAGTTCTGGTTCCACGTGGAGTAATAGTGCGATTCGATGCTGACCGTGTAATTCCTCGTTTTCCAGCCGAGCACGGCAATGTCCGGGTTCATGGAAGACTGCTCTTCGGTGTCCTGAACATACACCAGCTTGTTGGCGGTGAGCAGCTTGTCCTCAATCTCCAGGGAAAGCTCGTGGGAATCGAATGGGAAATCGCTCATGTCCAGTTTCTTGAAGAACGAGCCCTCCCCCCTGTAGAGCAAATAGCCCGGCCGCTCCTCAATCAGCTCTGTTGAAACGCCCTTGCCGTTCATGAACTCGAAATTGGCCGCAGTGAAACCCTCAATGGAAGGGTCCCACCTAAACCACAAATAGAACGAGAGGTCATAGGAGCCGAAAGCCGGGTCGTAATTCCCGACGTTCAGCAAATAGGTGCCCACTTTCACCGGCACCGGCTCAGCAGCCGCAAAACCGGCCAGGCAAACGAGGACCAGCGCAAAGAGCGCCACGTGGTAAAGCTTCATTGTTCCAAACTCCTCTCCAGCATAACCCCCGGGTGTTTTAAAAGCCTAAAGGAGGGGTTGAAAGGCCTACACTTGGGCGCCCACGAAAGCTCCAATCAAGTAGCCCGCTAATGCCGCGGCCATGCCCACCACCGCCATTTCAACTGCGCTTCGGAGTGGCTTGCCAGTAGTGAACCGGGCTTTCACCATTCCCGCGAGGAAAAGCGTGATAAGAGTAACGATCAGCGAGGCGGCAATAGCGCTGGCAAGGGGTAGCACTAAAAATGGCAGGAGCGGAATGAGCGAACCTATGAAAGAAGCCACACCGACCACGAAAGCCTCCCTCCGGGGATTGACTTTCTCGCTCTCGCTGAGGCCGTGCTCCTCGCGCATCATGATGTCCAGCCACGTGCGCTCCTTGGCTGTGATTATGCGGACAATTTCCTCCAGCTGCTTCCCCCGGAAGCCCTTCTTCCTGTAGAGGTAGCGCACCTCCTCCTTCTCCACTTCCGGCATTTCACGAATCTCGCGCCGCTCGAGCTCCAGTCTGCCCAAGTAATAGTCGCGCTGCGCGCGTGCGGACGTGTAAGCGACTGCAGCCATCGAAATGCTCTCGGCAAAAGTGGCGGCAAAACCGGCAATGATGACTACCCGCACATCGCTCGTGCCCGCGGCCACTCCGAGCAAGACTCCGAGCACGTTCACGAGCCCGTCCTGCCCGCCCAAAATTACTTGCCGCAGGAGCGCGCCCAGGCTCGAACCCGGCCCCGCGCTTTCCAAGTGCGCGAGCGCGAGGGCTTCTTCCTTCCGCTTCAGTTTCCGGGCCACAAGAGAGGCAAAACTACCTGCGCTTAAAAGCGATTCGGCGCGAGCGCAGGAGTTCAGGGCGCCTTGTAAACCGACCTTACGAAGATTATCAGCGACTGATAGGTGGAATTGATCCACACGTAGTCACCGACGGATACGTTCCGAGTGAACGTGGTGAAATACATAGTCCTGAAGCCAAGCTCCGCCCTGCTGGAGGTGGCGTTGATGGCGTAGACATTGATAAAGTCAATGCCAGTCCAGGCTGGGGTTCCGGCACCATCATACATGTAGGTTGGCGTGGTTTTGTTCAGCGTGAAATTGGCGTACAACACCGGAGCGGCACCAGTAGCCAGGGCGGGGTACAGCTCGAGCCTAACTGAATCCCCGGTCCTGACATAGGAAGGGAACGGCGTCGGAGTGGGAGTCGGAGTAGGAATCGGAGTGGACGATAGCGTACTGGACACGCAGCTCATCCCGCTGGAGGACAAAACCTTGCCAGACGCGCAGGGGCAGGTGTTTACACGGGCCACGAGGTTGCACTCCGAGTTGCAGAAAATGGGCGGAGTTGGGGCGCAGTGGTTCATTCTTGTCCCGTCGCTGCAATGCTGCCTGGCGAGGCATCTCGCCTTGGAAGCTATGCTTTTCTCCTCGTAGGAGGCCTCGTCGGTCGGGAGGAATATCACAAGGCCGATTAACAGCAGCAAAATGAGCGCCGAAGCGCCCGCAATAAGAACCAGCTTGTTGTCCTTCCAGATCTTTTTCGCGTTCATGACCGACCGCCTCCCAAACGAGCCTTAATTCATTCGTTGAACCGCATTAAAAAACAGAGTGCTCCAGCCGGGATTTGAACCCGGGTTGGCGGCTCTCCTCCAAAGATTCCTTGTTGAGACCCGCACGCTCGCGCGCGAGGGTTGACGAAAGGCCGCTATCCTTGACCGGTCTAGATGACTGGAGCGTCGAATTGAAAAGAGAGCGGCACGGATTAAAGGGCTTTCGATTCCAAGCGCCGGCGAAAAAAGTCAGGCAGTAGGCTCGAAGCGGAGGGTCGGGTCGCCATACCACGCGAACTCGAGGAGCGTGAACTGCTCCGGAGCGCCGCCGAACAGGGAAATCTGCTCCTTGGCCTTGCGGAAGGCCTCGCCCACAGTCTGGCCCTGCAGGAGCTCGGAGTAAAGAATGTAGAGCAGCGAGTTTGACACTCCCGCGAATTCCATCTTATCCCCGCCCACTCCCTCGGCACGCGAGGAGGCCAGGCTTAGAACGGGCAGGGTGGAACCCACAAAACCAACTGCCCCTCCTTCCAGTGCTTTAAGCAGAATGCTTTCCTCCCGCAAGCGCTCGCTGGAACCCGCCCAGCAGGAGTCCGCGAGCACCACTCTCCCACGCCAAACCAGCTTGTCCGCCACTTCGGGGTCCACTAGAATACTGTCAACAAACTCGCCCTCCAAATCCGAGGGACGGCCGGCCAAAACCTGCGGCTGGAGAGGGGCATTGCCGTGCAACAGAATGAAGAGCGAGGGGCGGGCGAGCGTCTGCTCCAAACGGACCAGCGTCTCACTAACATAACCGGTCTCAGTCCACGCCACTGTGGGCGGGCTCAGCACCTGCTCGGAGCCTGCGAAAAAGCCGCGCGTGTAATAGCCCGAGTAGGAGCTGGCCGAGAGCCAGAGTGCAGGCGAGCCAAGCTCCAGGCGCTTGATGTGGAGGCTGGCCGCATTGTCGAGGAGGCGGATGAAAGAATCAGCTCCGGAAGCGGCCGCAGCGGCGTCATCCGGAATCCGGCCCACTGCAATGGAAGGGACTGAATCAGCGGAACGGTCCACCACGCCATAAGGGTTGTCGCTCTCAACTTGCGGAGATTCGGAGAGCAGGAAGGCGAAAGCTTCAGCTTCTGGAGCAAGCGCAAGCGGATTGGGAATGGATTGGAAGGGAATTATTCGGGGGCCGCCGAGCAAAATCACGTAACGGGGGGCCTGGCTCTTCACAAGCGCCTGCTCGCTGTGCAAAATCGCCTCAGCGGAGTAGTCCTGCACCTGGGGGAAGCCATACTTGTTCCCATCCTCCGCATCATCCAGCAGAATCACGGCAGAGGAGAGGTTCTCGCTCTGCTCAATGGTCCATGCCAGTCGGTCGGCCGCTTCCAGCAGGCGCTGGGCCTCTTCGCTGCCATATTTTTCCACAAGCGGTTTGCGCAAAGTGACCAGCAGCACGTGGAGCTTCACCGGCCGCTCGACAATCTTTTGCAGTTTCACCAGGAAATTGGTTCCATCCGCCTGCACGCGAACCGCCTGGTAACCGCTAGTTCGCACCACGAAGTGCGTGGCGCGGGAGAGGCCGGGCCAGAGGGAAGCGGAGCCGTTGGCTGTGAAAGCGGAAGCCAGCACCGTAGACTGGGAGAGCGCAACCACTTCAGCTGAGAGCGGTTGGCCGGTTTCCGCATCCTGCACCTGAAAGGAATAGGGCGGGTAAAGGAAGTAGAATACTGCGAGAATGAGCAGGAAGAGCACGCTGACCAAAAGGGCGGCGGCTAGGCGCAGCTGGTTGTTATCTAATTTGAAGAGCATCATCCACACTCCCGTTCTTCTTGAGGTAGAGAATCACCGCATCGAGGTAGGTGAGCGTGCGGTCCTTCCACTTGCGCTCCAGCCATT
>Ga0315294_10001549_pt1 | contig 25129 bp, 19 predicted proteins | sample YL17G13_40_MG_FD_203626 | JGI IMG/M metagenome (GOLD analysis project Ga0315294, IMG submission 203626) | Sediment microbial communities from Yellowstone Lake, YNP, Wyoming, USA - YL17G13_40 | ecosystem: Environmental > Aquatic > Freshwater > Lake > Sediment | place: USA: Wyoming | collected... | reverse complement strand
TAATACTACTAATTTTGTCTTTTCTGTCTTTCTCATCTCTCTCTTTCCTCTAAGCTCACCCATTTTATTCAAACCCTATTAGAAAAATATAATTTTTTAAGTTTATATACCTTATCAAATTGTCAAATCAGCTTCAGAAGCCGATATTTTCATAAATTATTAAAGTTAATAACCCTTTTATTGCCTTTCATATTATCATTAATTGCTGTTCATAATTATTTCATCTTTATCAATTATTAAGAAATATTCACCCCTTAATCGATTATCATTAATTATTATATTATTATTAACAACTGCATCCTATGATTAAATACCAAATATTATAAAACATTTTCAAGCTTCTAAAATAAAACCCTGTTACTCTTTCCATGTATAAAATAGCAGATAATAAACAGTCATCAAATGCAATTATTGTTAGTTAGAAGTGCAGTTTATTGAATATTATAAGCTGTAAGTGCCCCTGCTTTCTTTTTCCTCTTATAAATTATGTACCAAATTATTCCCCCTATTACCCCTGCTCCAAGTATAATCCCTATTATTATTGGCACTATGCTTGTTTCTGGCGCAGGAACCTCCTCCTCAGGCGAGAAAAGCGGTTCTGCTTCTACGCAAGATCTTGTTTCAACAGGTTTGGCTCCAGCATTGCAACCACTTTCTTCTTTTGAGCAGGTTCTGCTTTGCTCACCATTGGCACACTCGCTCCAGCCAGAGCAGTCCCATGATGTAAGGCATCCTGAGCCGCCTCCGCCGCCCCCTCCTGCTACTTCTACTGGAGGAATTACTGGGCACTCTTCAACAGTCAGATTATATTCAGACACATTAGTCATACTGTTAGGAGTTATTGCGCAATCAGATGCGGTTATTGTTAGATTGTAAAATCCAGACAAGTTTGCATCTGGAACATAATAAAGATTGTCGCCGTCAAATAAAAGATCTACTGTAAAACCATTCGCAGGAGTAGTTAGCGTGGCATTTTTGGCGCATACGCCTGAAAGCAAGTCAGTTACAATTACAGTCAACACATTTGTTGCTCCTACGCACATTTTAGCTGGCACACTCAAAAGACTAATGCTTGGAGGAGTATTATCAATCGCAGGATCAACAGTAGCTTCCACAACGTTTCCTGCATTATCACTAACATTAACAGTTATATTATATGTGCCATCAGCAACACCCAATGCAATTGTATCAAATTCTATTTCAAAATATTCCGTGCTCGGATTGAAAATAGCCTCTCCAAGATAAGTTGCAGAAGTATTCTTATTAATCAATCCAACCCATACACTGCGTACGCCTGAAGAAGCATCGCTTGCATTCACCTGCACCAATAATTTGCCGCTGTAATATCCAAAGCTGGGTATTATTCTGTAAATAATAGGCTGCTGATTGTCAATTCCTATTCTCATATAATCTGTTTGGTCATAGCTTGAAATAAATTCCTGCTCAACTTCCATATTATAAATTCCTTCATCTCCTTCATCCATCATTGTTGACAAGATATCATCTGCGCAGACATTAATCGATTTGTTAATTGTTAGTCCAGGCAAGAGCATTCTTCCCAGAGTTGGATTCCTGTTGCTATGGTAATAAACCTCACAAGATTCATCGCTAAGAGGCGTATTAGCTCCCAATACAGCTCTCATGTTTATCAATCCAGATTGATGCCATGAAATATCATCATTAGGCGGATTAGGCGGATTGGAAAAGTTGTTTCCCCAATTATCAGGAAGAACAAGGTCTATTGTTGAATCAGGTACAAGCTCAGCAATATCAACAACATCTACATTGAAATTAGTCGATTGATAAATTTTAAATCCAAACATTGTTATCTTGAACAAATCAAGCTCCATATTGTAATTGCCTGTCTGGTTGAATCTTACATAATCTGTAAACCTATATGTCTTGTCTGCCCCAATGTAAGTTGCTCTTAGCGGTTGCGCAAATCCAGCTGACACATCTCTTATTCCTACGAAAGCAAGAGGTATTGTCACATTTGAGCGAATTGTATAAGTTATAGGAACTTTTACAGAAGGATTGTAATAAGTTTCAACTCTAGATGTAAAAACAATGTCGTGGAACCCGTAATATGTTGCCTTGAATATCTTATCAAGATCACTCCAGATATCATCAACCTCACCCCACAATTGCGAGCTGTCTCTGTAGAAGTTCTGCATTGTCCAATATAATGTGTCCTCATATCCATAATCTTGCAATATGTTTCTCCAATTAGATGCTCTTATCATTAAATTGCCTGTGCAGTAAGGAGTATAAGCTGGCCCAGAATCCTCTCCACTTGCAACCTTCCATGCGCAATAGTCAGCCCTTATAGTATTCATCAATTCATTTCTTGCATCTCCATAAAGATCATCCTCAATTTCATCAAGTCTCTCTGCAATATCCAAAATTATTAAGTTGTCAAACAATGCGCTTACATCATACCCTGTCATTAGGTCTGAGGACGAATCATAGAATCTCACAACAACATTGTATTTGATTGGTTCAAGAGAAGATGTGGCTATAGAACCAAAGTACAAGTTCTGGTTGCTCGGCAAGGCTGTCAAAACAGGCACAACGTCGCTCATAACAGGAGGATTGCCTGAGAAAAGATCTCCCCATGTGAAGGTAGTATCATATAGCAAAATCTCTGCGCTAACAGCTCCTACAGGCGCTTCTCCAGAAACAAACAATCGATTTCTCAAGATTGGCACAGGTCCTGGCCCAAGATAATACAAATTGATTGTGCCATGATCCATAGCATCTACTCTTGAGCTAAGGTCTGTCAGCCATGATTCCAGATAAACTAATGTAGAATCAATCTCATCTACTCTTAGAGTTAATGCATATAAGCTCTCATTTATTTCATCAAACCTGTCATTCAAGTCGTTCACTTCTCCCTGGAGAACAATGGTCTGGTTAATCAGCAAAGAAATATTTTCAGAGAAATCAGCTCCGCCAGAGACATTCAGGCTTGCAAGATAATCAAAAATATCAGACACATTCTGCTCTAAATCTGTCAAATCTCCATCAAATTCAGCAACCAGCAAATCATTGAAAATAGTAGATACGCCAAATCCTGTTACTTCATTATCACTGCTGTCAAAAAATGCAACTTCTATATTATATGATGCTGCATCAAATGAAGAAACATCCACATCAAAGCTGTAGGCATTTTCATTTGTTCCAGATAAAGCAACTGCTGAATCATCTGAGTAAGGTGTTCCTGAACCAGATGTTTTGCTGATTGTAAGTGAAGCCTGAGTTGCTGCTTTGGGTGCTTCCCCGCTTACTGTTAAAACATCTGTATTGCTATTATAATATGTATTAATTGTGCTGCTTCCCTTGAATATAGAGCAATAGTTATCCAACCTGTATTTGGTTTTGTCATAAAGTTCCTTGACTTCTGATGCTGAGAGATCCCTGTTGAAAATTGCAACCTCATCCATAGATCCATCAAAATATCTTGCAGATGTGCCGGGCTTTCCAAGTGTAAGGTTTGTATTCCAATTGCTTCTGTTAACATTATTCAAATTTGCTGTATTGTCTGTGCCCAATAAAACCCCATCAAGATAAAAGTCAAGCTTTGGATTTGAGCCTATGTTTGATACAACAGCAGCAACATGATGCCAGTTTGACTTGTCAGAAAAACTAGTATCATAATACAGAAAATTATTGCTGTTTGAAGCAGAATCGCCTAGGAAGAATGATAATTTATCTCCATGATTTGATGAATCTCCTAAAGAAATGTGCATTTCAGGCTCAGATCCAGAGCCGCTTATTCCCCAGCCATCTCCAGTGTTTTTTCCCTGCCATACGAGATGATGAGCATAAGAAGTATTGTCTGCCTTGAACCATAAAGAGATTGTGAAGTCATCCGCAGTTTTCAGGTCATTGCTTGTAGTGATGACATAATCGTTTGTTCCGTCAAAAGATAGTCCTCCATTTACCATTCCAGTTATCCAGGCAGGTCCGTTTATCAATGTCCCATTGTCGCTGTCAAAAGAATCCTCAGCATTTGTTCCAGACGCGTCATCAAGCATCCAATAGCTTATCATGCCAGAAGGGCAATCTGAACTCGATAAAAGAGTTTTGCCTGTTATTTTTATTTCATTAACTATAATCAACAAACAAGCTAATAATAAGATAGCTCCAATAGAATAAATTATTAGTTTTGATTTTTCAGTTTTAAACTCTCTTCTCGCAACCTTTGCTCTCTTTTTCACTTGGTCAACCATCTTTTTATATAAATAATTCACTTCTTTTACGTATATAAATCTTTTTCTTTTTGTTTGCCGAGGGAATTATAGTTTTGAAACTTAATCGCTTTTTATTTTTGCATATATAAAATTGCCGAACCTATAAATTCCATACGCGATAAAATATGCGCTGAATACATCAATAGAATAATGTACGTGCATCAATAGCACAGTAATCGCCAGCACAAAAGAAGAAGCAAGCATGAAATAGCTCATTGTCTTCGAATACCTTCTATAAATTAGGAATCCCAGGAAAGTCAATCCCGCATGTCCTGAAAAGAACATATCGTTTGAAAAGTTAAGCAGATTGAAATAGCTAGGAAAATGAACAATTATCGCATCATGAGGTGGAATTAAATGAGTAAATAAAATAAACCACGACCTCACTGCAATAAATAAGCTGAACATATTCAATATATATGGAAACTCCCTTGGATTGATTATTATGGGATGTATTAGAAACAATGCTATTACCAGAATGTAAAGCCAGACAAAAATAAAGCCAAGGTCATATGGTCCAATACTATCTAATATTAAATCAGGCACAGCAATTCCGGCATGCTCGCTCACATAATCTCCTGCAAGAAGATAAAGCGTTATTGCAATCGCAAAAATAATCAGAGCAGCAGCTAATTTCTTCCTTTCATGCTTAAAGACAAATCCCCAATCTCTTAATTTGGTTTCCATGTTTTTCTCTTATACATCAGTCAATCATGTTTTAAAAGTCTTGCGAAATCTAGGCATTATTTTTTGCATAGCTGGCTATTTTCTTTGATGCAAATTTATATATAAAATAAGCAAGCAAGGAGACTATGATTGCGAAAAGTATGGAATATTCTCCAAGTTTGAAATAATTCAATACTGTACTTACTGCCCACCCAAAGTAGAATCCTAATCCTGTGAAAAATAATGTCCTTGGAAGAGTTATTATAAACGAATAAAATAAAAATCTGTTAAGCGGAATTCTCAGTGCGCCAGTGAGTATAAGCCCAACATTCGTTACTATTGGGGTGAATTTGACAGCAAATAATGTTTTGCCAAGATGCTTTTTAAGATTAGTTTCTAATTTCTTTATAGTTTGCTTTTTTAATCCAAATTTATAATCATATCTTTCAATTACAGTTAGTCGCCCAAAATATCCAATTCCATAATGCAATAAGTCTCCGATGAGATCGCCTAACAATGAAAGAATAAATACAATAAAGATGTTAAGATAGCCTAATGAGGCTGCAAATGCTGCTGCTGAGGTAACAATCGGGCCTTCAATAATCATAAGGATAAAAATGATAAGATAACTGCTAACTTCAACATAAGATACTGCCTTCTGGAACGTGCTGAAAATCATTATTATTGGAATAATATATATTATAAAAAGGTATTTAAAACTAAAATTGTATTTGCTTAAATGAATATAATTATTATATGCGACGCAGTAACAGATTTTCTGGCAGGTTCTTTCATTTCTGCGCTTCGCTTTGCAGAGATTTTATCCAAGAAGCATAAAGTAGTCTTTATTTCTTCAAAATACCCAAACATGCCGGATATAAATTATTACAAAGGCATAAAAATCTACAGGCTATTTGCATTTCCAGTTCCAAAGACAAAAGGAAAACTTTATTTGTCATTTCCAAATTGCTCAAAGGTAAAAAAGATTTTAAAAAAAGAAAAGGCAGACTTAGTCCATATTATGATTCCTTCGCCATTAGGTTTTTCCGCAATAAAGGCCGCCAGAGCGCTTAACTTAAAAGTTGTCGCACATTCGCATACCCAGCCAGAAAATTGGGGGCCATACATTCCAGGCATTTTCAGCAAGGAGAAACTTTTTGGGTTCGCTTACAGATATATAATAAGCATTTACAATCGGGCAGATATTGTAATCTGTCCCAGCAGATTTTCAGCAGGCATATTAAAATCCAAGGGTTTAAAAGTGAAAACAAAAGTTATAAGCAACGGAGTCGATGCCGCAAAATTTCGAAGAGTTAAATATTCTAAAGGAGATTTAAAGAGATTTGGCTTATCAGAAAATACAAAAAAATTGCTTTTTGTTGGCAGAATTGACCCAGAAAAGAATATAGACCTGATAATAAAATCTGTTCCATTGATAGAAAGAAAATTTAAGAATTTTGAAATATGTATTGTCGGAGAGGGGATAAAAAAAGATTACTTGGAGAACTTTGCAAAACAGCTCGGTGTATCGGGCAAGGTAAAATTTTTAGGAAGAGTCTCAGATAAAGATTTGATTAAAGCTTATAGCCTCTCAGATATTTTTATCTTGCCTTCTCTAGTTGAGCTAGAGGGGATGGTTGTTCTAGAAGCTATGGCTTGCAGTCTGCCTATCTTAGTTGCAAAATCAAAAGATAGTGCAGCATCCCAGTTTGTAAACAATAATGGATTTTTGTTCAATCCAAAATCAGCTAATGACCTCGCCAAAAAATGTGTCAAGCTTCTTAAAAATTCAAGATTATTAAAAAAAATGGCTGTAAAAAGCTATAAGAATTCGAAAGAATATCACATAGCTAAAAGCATACGCTCAATTGAAGAAGTTTACTACAACCTAGTCCACAACAGGAAGGTTTTAAAATAAAATTGTCCTACTTGTTCTATGAAAAAGAGCGGCATTTCCTCGATTTGCAAGACAAAGATAAATCTAACATTAATTTTATTAATTTCTCTTAGTCTTATCTTTTTAATACTGAAAAACATGTTTTTTTTTATAAATGAGGAAATTAACTTTTCTCTATACGGTCTTTTTCCGGCACTCTTGATTGTAATGGGCTTTTATATTATAGATCGTACATTTAATGCAGGGTTTAAAACCAAGCATTACATATTTGTTGCAGTTATTGTATTGGCAAGTTTTATTTTGGGCAGCCCGCTCTACTTTGCTTATCCTCACTATGACAAAATTCTGCACTTTTTTCAGCCGATGATGATATTCTCGATTGTATTTCATTTGGTTCGCAAATTAAATATTAAGTTAAGATGGAAACTTATCTTTACATTCTTTATAATTGCTGGCTTGATTGGGATGTTCGAGATAGTTGAGTTTGGTTTGGATAAGCTTCTTGATCTTAAATTGCAAGGCGTTTTCGCTGCAAGTCTCCAGAAGGGAGGGCAGTTAAGCTTAGTTCTTGACCCCTTATCTGATACCCACACAGATATGTTTTTTGGGATTTTAGGCTCTTTGATTTATATGATTTTCTTAGCATTTTATTTAAGAAAAAGAAAGAAGAAATAAGATTAATATAAGATTAATTTTTCATAATTTCCATAAGAATTGGCCATAAAAAAAATAAAAAGCGCCCGGACCAGGATTTGAACCTGGGAATCCTTGCGGAAATGAGTTCTCCAAACTCACGCGGTAACCGCTGCGCCATCCGGGCATTTGATATAATCAAAGAACAATCTCTATTTTTAAACTTATTTCAATCCAGATTTAAGATTAACTCTCCCTCTTCAGGATTATTGCCGAAATTTGCAAACTTATGTTTTTTATAAAAATCCTCTGAATTCCCGCCTGAAATAAGATGAACTTGCACAGCCTCTCTATGCCGGGCATCTTTTATTACTAATCCCAAAAGTTTAGCACCTATTCCTCTTGCTCTAAACTCTCTTGCAACATACAAACTGCTTATGAAACAATACCCTTTCTCGTTTATTGAATAAACCGAGTGCCCTCTGGCAGCACCATCCACTTCTGCCAGAATAACATTATCCCTCTCTCTTCCTTCTTGCCTTTCTAGCAAGCGAGCTCTTTCTTGTTCAAGGCTATAACGCGCTCCCTCAGTCCATATTTCTCCATGAAGCTCATGCTCGAGTTTAGCAATAACTGCCAAATCCTCGCTTTCTCGCTCAATTACTGCTCTTCTGATTTTCAATTGTGATTCATCAAATTCCATAAAGAAAAGCAAAATCAGGCACTTTTAAACATTGCCCTTCTGAGCTCTATAAGATTTCTGATAAAAGTCAAATACATGAGAAAGGCCCTTGGCTATTTCATCTATCTCCCTGTCGCCATCAATTATTCTGGTAAATCCGCATATTCTTCTAACCAAAGAATCTGTTTCGCCCATGCTCATTCCAGCTAAATTCCTGTAACTATCTGCTAATCTTTTTTGGAAATCAATTTGTTTTTCAAACTTTTCAACTCCGCCTTTTCTCTTTGCAATCCTTTCCATTGCTCTCTCAGGAAAAACATCAATCAAAAACGAAAGATCAGGTTTTATTGTCCCTGCTGCTTCATGCAGCATCAGCAAATAATCAAGATTAACTCCCTGCACTGACTGATAAGCAAGAGTTGACATAGAATATCTATCAGACAAAACAATTGCCCCTTGTTCAAGAGCAGGTACAATTTGCTCGTGAGTATGAACCCTTCTGTCTTCAACAAAAAGCTCAGCCAATTTCTCTCCACCAGAAAAAGAATCCTTGTCCTGCAAAAGTGTTTTTTTAATTTCTTCTGCCCTCCATGTCGGCTCTCTCGTTAAAAGAACATCTTGATATTTGTCCTGCTCTTTAATATGCCTGGCAAGATATTCAATCTGCGTGCTTTTGCCAGAGCCGTCAATTCCCTCAAAAACAATAAACATTCCCCTTGAATTTTTCATCATTCTCACAAGAAAAGAGCGCTTAAAACCATTGTTGTTCTCTAACAATTATATTTTAAATTGTAATTCAAGCTCTACAAGTGGCTAAGATATTCCTTGACAAACGGATAGGATATTCTTGTCCAGTTTTCAACCTGGTTTTCAGGATTTCCAAAAATTCTTTCAACCTCTTCAGCAGAATAAAAAGCACCTGAAGCCAGGCCCTCAGCCTCTTTTGACTTCACATTCGCTAGAGTTTCAGCTATTGCAACAACGCCGAAATGCACACTGCCTATGCTGTCAGAATCGTCCTTAATATATCCTATAATTTTTGCGTCAAACTTGCCTTCAATATCAACTTCCTCTAAAATCTCCCGAATCATTGCTTTCCCAATTGGATCAGCTGAGCCCTCTTCTGTATCCTTGTCTATGTGCCCGCCAACTCCTCCAGAATATTTGTTCAGATACCTTGTCTCTTTAAATTCTCCATCTGCCTTGTTCTGATTCACAGCTCTCTTGTAAAGAAAAACTTTTCTCTCCAGCGGATTGACAATCCATACATAAGGGATTACTTGCTGCAATGAAGCATTGTGCTCCAACTCATCTCCCCTTGGATGATAAAAATGATTTGAAAGAATAGTATTTGCAAAATCCCTTTGCTGGCTGCTGATAAATCCTTCAAATGCCCCATCTTTAAATAAAATTTCCCTCTTAACAACAAGTGCCTGCTTTACCATAAACAAAATCAGCCAATGCGCTTTAAAAAGATTTAGATAATTAAAAACAGATATCTCACTACTCTTTCACTTCTATCAACCATTAATATCAAAAAGTCCTTTTAATTCTCTTATATTATTATAGGCTATCACCTAAGACCATAATTATCTCTTCCATCAATGTCTTATTAATTATTTGCTAGTTTTGATTATAGAATTATTTCTTAATTTCTTATCTTACTCTTTCATCCGAAGATTTTAGAAATCGAGGATACTAGGAATAACGAAGTTATTCCTTCATCTCAATCTTTATCTGCACACTTCTTGGAATCTGAAGCTTCATTATTGGGTGCAGAACTCTGTCTTCAGCAGGCAAGTCAATTATTCTCCTGTGAACTCTCATCTCAAATTTGTCAAATGTTGCTGTCCCATTTCCGCATGGTGACTTTCTTGTTGTGACTTTCAGCCTTCGTGTTGGTATTGGAATAGGCCCTCTAATGGCAACCCCTGCCCTGTCAGCTATTTCCTTTATTGAAGCTATGACTGGGTTGAGCGTGTTTATATCTATGCTGCTTAGCTTTATTCTTACCTTTGCCATGTTAAATGCTAACAATTTTGGTTTTTAAATCTTTATCTCTTATCTCTTGTTAAGTTCGCTTCAAGAATTAACCCTTTAACAAATTACTGATATTAACAAAAATTCTCTTCTATTATCCTATTATATAATGAACTATTATCCACAATCATATCCGGTTAAATGAGGTGGAAGGGGCACGCCGCGTGCACCCCTCCCTCTCACTCCAGCCTAAGCGGAGTGAGCATGATATGTGATATTTGTGATGACCAAAGGCATAACTTAAGCTTTAAATATTATTCTTTTCTAACTATTATATGATTGATATCAATCTCATAAGGGAAAACAGGGGTTTAGTCAAAGAAAATCTAAAAAGGAAGTTGCAGGATGCCAAGCTGCCTTTGGTGGACGAAGTAAGAGAATTGGACGCAAAATGGAGAAAATTAAAGACAGAATCAGACACTCTGAGGGCAGAAAGAAACATAATATCAAAGCAGATAAATGAAGCTAAAAAAGCAGGGCAGGATGCAAGAGATTTATTGAAAAAAGCAAAGAGAATCCCAGAGCAGATAGCTGAAATAGAAAAAGAATCAGACGCTTTGCAGTCAAAAATAAATGAAATAATGCTCCAGATTCCAAATATAATGTCAGATGATACTCCAATAGGCAAAGATGCTTCTGAAAACAAGGAAATAAAAAAAGTGGGCAAGCCAGCAAAGTTCAAATTCCCAATAAAGAACCATGTGGAGCTTGCAGAAAAACAAAAACTAGCTGACTTTGATGCCTCTGCAAAGGTTTCAGGAAATGGATTTTATTACTTAAAGAATGACTTGGCAATGCTCAATCAGGCATTAATAAGATTTGCAATAGATTTCATGGCAAAAAAAGGCTATGAATTTATTGAGCCTCCATTAATGCTTAATGAAAAATCAATATTTGCTTCAATGGACAAAAAAGCAATAGAGCAATCTGTCTATGACATAAAAGATGAGGACTTGCATCTTATAGGAACATCAGAGCAGGCAATTCTTGCAATGCATTCAGGACACACTTTCGCTGAAGCAGAACTTCCAAAGAAATATTTTTCATACTCTATGTGCATGAGAAAAGAAGTTGGTGCTCATGGAATAAATGAAAAAGGCTTGTGGAGAACGCACCAATTCAACAAAGTTGAGCAGTTTATTTTCTGCACGCCAGAACAATCAGAGAAAATGTACCAGGAGCTCTTCAAGAACTCTGATGAAATCCTAAAAGCCCTCAAGCTGCCATACAGATGGATAGAAATATGCTCAGGAGATTTGGGTGATTGGAAATACAGAAGCGCAGACACAGAAGTTTTCAGGCCAACAACAAATAGCTATGGCGAAATCGGCTCGCTCTCAAACTGCACAGATTATCAGGCAAGAAAATTAGGAATAAAATACTTCAACAAAAAAGGAGAGAGAGTAATTGTTCACACACTGAACAATACTGCTCTTGCAACATCAAGAATAATGGTTGCAATCCTTGAAAATTATCAGCAAAAAGATGGAACAATAAAAGTCCCAAAAGTTCTCTGGAAATATATAAACAACAAAAAAGTCATTGGAAAGCCAATGAATGCCAAGAAAGAAATAAAGCTGAAGAATGTAAAATCTAAAAAATAATCTAAACGCTCTTCTAGGTTCATGATATCAAATAACAATAATCTCCTCACCCTGCAGATATCAGCTAACAATAAAGTAGTTCCCATACATAAATAAAAACCTATATAAAAGCAGATAACTGTTTAACAGCATGGTGAGCATCAAGATTATTGCGATTATAGCGATACTGGTTGTGGTTGGTGCATCTTTAATTTATATAACAACAAGAGAAGAAGTCCTCCTTTCTCCTGAAGAGGCCGGAGTTGCCCCCCAAAAAGTCCCGGGAGTTGCCCCTCAAGTGACTGGAGAAGCATGCAAGACCATTGTTAATAATGGCGAAAATAAGATTAACATTGTATTTTTTGCGCAGCTAAATCAGGTGCAAAATTATATTGATACTCTCCTGTCAGCAGAACCTTTTAAAAAAAACGCCGGCTCATTTAACTTCTTCTTGATAGACTCATACACTCCTCAATGTGAAATTTACAAAGATATTGCCGTGCTTTGCGCATCTGAGGAATTGACAAAAAAAGCAGCATCATGCCCAAATGATTACATTATTGTTATTAAAGATGAAGATCCAAAAATAAGAAACTCTGCTCTTGGAAACACCATAAGCCTTAATTCGCAAAGCTCACTCTCAGTCATACAGCATGAACTTGGGCATGCATTGGCAAATCTTGCTGATGAATATTCGCCTGCAAAAATACCTGCGAATTCAAAGAATTGCCAGCAATCATGTGAAATGTTTAAGTCCTTGACAAGTGACTGCTTTAGTGGATGCTCTGGCGAGGGCTACTCACGTTCTATTGAAACCGGGATAATGAAATCCCTAAAGGCAAATAGTTTTGGTGTATTTGATGAAAGCCTGATTGAAGAACAAATAAAAAAACAAGCTTCACAATCTTCCCCAATAACAGGAAAGGCAATAACAGGAAAAGCAATAGCAGAGCCAAATGTTGAATGTGCAGGTCAGAAATATTATTTGATAAAGGGAGATCGCACCCCTGGTGACATTAAAATACTGTCAAGAACAATAGAAGGAGGCTGCGTAGGAAACAATGGCGCAGGCCCATTTAATTACTCAATAATCAAGCAAGATGATACAATAGTAAAAGAAGGAGAGTTTAATGCAGATGTTGTCTTTACAGACGGGCAAGCAAAGGATGAACAAATAATAGACGGCGAAACCTTTGACTATGAAGGGCCATTTTTCCTTAAAATACCCATAATTGAAAACACTAAAGAGATTAAAATTTCAACCCCGACACAGGAAATTTCAATTATGTTAGGCGCCAACCAGAGCATCACCTGCATGGCCTCACCATAAAAAAATTATTTTCTTTCATTTCCCATCTGCAAGCGCCTCACAGCATCAAGAACCCTTATGTCCGGAGACAAAACATAAACATGGTCATTTTCTGAGCGGACAGCACGATAAATTCTCTGCAGGAAATCCCTTCTTGCCTTGTCCTTGTAAAAGTCCCAGTAATAATCAGGATGCGTTTTCTCAAGAATTTTCCAGAAAACACCTTTTACATTTGGGTTTGGATATTTTGTGAATATGACTGAATTGCAAATATCTCCTGGAAAATCAACACCGCGTGAGCATTTGGTTGTGAATAAAGCATCAGACAGCTTTGACTTGAACATTGAAATTAATCTTCCTGTTTTGTCATCTGCCTGCAAGGCTTTCAAGCATTCCCTAGACATTAATTCCCTTAATCCAAGCTCGCCGACTTCCTGCTCTGTCGGCAAATCCTCAAAAGCATTAACATGAACAAGCATTGGTTTTTTTGCTTTTTCAATACAAGAATTCAATGCAAGAAGATAGTCCTTTCTTGTAAACTTCTTGGATGCAAAATTAGCATACTTGCAGTCAAACTCTTTTCCAGTGCGCATTATCTCAATGCTCCCCTGATGAAGTGTCTCTGCCTCAACAACTTTAAAATCATTAATTCCAAAAACTTTTTTTAAAACAGCTTCTGAATGCAATGTGCCTGACATCATCACAAGAGATTTGTTCTTGTCAATAATTTCCTTGAATCTTTTTGATAAGTTCGTCGCAACAAGATTAACATGCAAATCTTTCTCTTTTCTCCCAAAAGTTACATAAGTATCATCAAGAAATCCGTCAAACATCCGAGCAACTCCAATTGCATGATTAGCATAATTAATCTCATCAAGAGATGCTTCTGCCTCAATCCATGGATTTTGCAAAAATAATTTTAAAATCTGCGCAACTTTTGTCTCATTTACATGAAAAATAACTGACTCGTCAATTCCCAAAGCCCTTTTATTCTTGTCTTCAAGCTCTATAAGTTCTTGTATGCTCCCAATAGCTCCTTGTGCATCAGGGTCCTCAGGATTAACACTTTTCAAAGCATTTGTTAATCTTGTCAAGTTTATGCTCTCTTCTGTTGAGAAATTATCAAGAAACTCATCCGCCTCATCAATTATCTCAACATCAGTCGCAGGTTTTCTGTCAAGAGCAACTTCTATCTTGTATTTGGCAGAATTAAAAATAATTATGTCAGCATCAATGTATGCCTGATATTGGTCATAATACGAGCACCCTTTTTTCCTGTGGTAAAAAATAAAATCCTTTCCACTCAAACCCTTGTATCTCTTCTTCACAGCATCCCTTAAAGGAAGTTCATACCTGTCTGGAATAATAGGACTCCAATAAGGATTAGCAGGAGCAATAGAAATCCTTTTCATCCGTGTTACATCAGGCATTTCTTTTCCAGAAATCATTGGATTCTGGAGATAATACTCTTCAATCTTCTCATAATTTTTCTCTGTCAATTTAATAATTTCAGGCAAACTAGCATCATCGCACGGAACTCCAGGAATAAAAATAGAATCATGATTTGCTCTCCCAGTTATCATTGCAATCTTCATTTTCTGCCCATTTTTCTTCTTCAGGTATTTTTTTCCCATGTAATCTTCTTCGTACTGCCTCTGCAAGCCCTTTACAGGCACAACAACAGATGCTCTCCCAAGAAGCCGGCCAATATTTAATGCAATCGCGCTCTTTCCTGTCCCGCACATTCCATGAATAAGCACAATTTTTGTTCCAGATTTAATCAAATTAACAACCTCATTAACAACATCTTCCTGTGTTTTGCCGTTTGAAAATTTCAATGGCTCAAGTTTCCCTGATTCCTGATGCAAGCTCCATGATGAATTGTCAATAATTTGCCCAAAGCCATTTTCATTTTTATTCTCATCCCTATTTTCCTTCAAAAACTCAAGCTCGCTTGATTTCTTCAGATGTTCTTTTTTATCATCACTCTCACCAGAAAAATATCCATCTAATTTCAAATCAGCACCTTCAAACTGCCCCCTAGAATTAAACCTCATCCTCCCCATAAACATATCTTAAAATCTATCTTTAAAAGAATTGTTATCTCCAAGAATTATAAAATATATGACATAATTCATCAAAAGTTTCGGCATTATCTTAATTTAATCTGTGGTTTTATTAATTCAATCATCAAACAACTACAAACTAGCTTCTCTCAACAATTAAGTTGTTCCCAGATTCAGAAATGACAATCTTGTTTGGAACTTGCCTTTTAATTACAACATCAAGCGTCGCAATATAAGCTCCTTTTTTTCCAAATTCAATCAAGCCCTCATCAACCTGCCTGTCCCCAAGCGCAACGCCCTTAACTTTTCTCTTTTTCAAAAGTTCAAGAGCAACTTCAGACGCAACTTTTGTGTTATGGTCAGAATTTAATCTCAAATCTTTGAGTTCTCCAAAAACTTCTTTTGGCAAAAGCACTTTAAAGCCCATTCCCTCAAGCTCAGAAACAAAATCTATCTTGTGCTTTACGCATGAGACAATAAAATTAGTATCAAGTATCACTTCCATGATAAAATCAGGCAATTTTTGTTTATTAACCTTTCGCTCAAAAATATCACAAAAACCTTGCGTTTTTGGGAGACAGAGAACAAAAGAATTAATTTGTTGCTCTGTATATAAAAGTTTAAATACGCAGTTGTAATAAAAAAATTATTCAAAATATTAAAACCAAAATAAGACAATAGGTGTCAATAGAAATAAAGTGATGAAAGTTCCGGGAAAAGTATTCTTAACAAAAGGTGTTGGAGTGCACAAAGACAGGCTAGCTTCATTTGAATTAGCTTTAAGAAATGCTGGAATAGAAAAATGCAATCTTGTTTATGTTTCTTCTATTTTGCCCCCAAGTTGCAAGATGATTCCAAAGGACGAGGGACTTAAGTTGCTGCAGCCAGGAGAAATAACTTTCTGCGTCATGGCAAGAAATGAAACACAAGAGCCTAACAGATTAATATCTTCTGCAATTGGATGCGCAATTCCAAAAGAAACTGCCTCGCAATATGGTTATCTTTCAGAGCACCATGCATTCGGAGAAAAAGGCGAGGTATCGGGAGAATATGCAGAGGACCTGGCAGCAACAATGCTTGCAACAACATTGGGAGTTGAATTTGACCCAAATAAGGCATGGGAAGAACGCGAGCAGATTTACAAAGCAAGCGGGCACATTTTCAAGACAGCAAACATCTGCCAGTCAGCAGAAGGCAATAAAGCCGGGCTCTGGACAACAACAATTGCTGTTGCAGTTTTCCTGGAATAAATATAATTAATAATATCTTATTATCAACATCTGATTAATCATGTCTTTTGATTATAATCTCTTCTTAAAGAATAACTAATTACAAGCAATCTTTATAAATCACAACTCATTACCTCTTCCATGGAAGAGGTAAGCCACGTAATTAATGTTCTTGAAGAAACAAAAGCTGCAATAGACAGGGAAGATGTTTTAAAACTAAAAGAGCTTTCAAATCTGACATTGCACTCTGCATCTGTAAATCAGGACACAGGAAGCATAACAATTGCAGTTATTGTCTATTCACTAAGCAAAATAATAGAAAGAAGGGATACATTCAAGATAATAAACTGGAAAGTTTTTATCAAAAAAATAGAAGGCATCATTTCTCTCTCAATTACAGCTTTGAAGGAAGACAAAATAGACAAATACGAAAAATACATGGCACTTCTGAGAAAAACAATAACATCAACTGCCTTGAATATAAAGCCAGTTATTCAAGAAGTTTTGAGAAAAGCATCAATAAACAAAGCATCAAGGATTTATGAGCATGGAATTTCCTTGGGGCATACAGCCCAAATTCTTGGCATAACAGAATGGGAGCTCTCAGAATATGCAGGGCAGACAAGAGTGTCTGATGTCAAATATAACATAACTCTCAGCGCAGAAAAAAGAGCTAAAATGGCTCTGGAGTTTTTCAAATGATGAAAATCCTAAATCTAAAAGAAAAGGACAAACAGGATATTATTGCAATATCTAAAGAATTAAAAGAATGGTTTAATGAAAAAGGGCGCAAAGATCTAAAGATTGATTTAAATGTTGATCCAGCAATTGTTATCAAAGAAAAAAATAAGGTAATAGGATTTCTAATTTATGCATCTGAAAATGGAATAATGAAAATAATTTGGTTAGGTGTAAAGAGAATTTATCAAAACAAGGGGGCAGGCAAGATGATGGTAAAATGGATAGAAGACAAAGCAAAAAAATTAGGATTAAAAGCAATAGAAGTAGAAACATTAACCGACAAAGAAGATTATGAACCCTATGAAAAAACAAGAAAATTCTATTATAAACATGGATTTAATAAAATAGCATACCTAATGCCGAGATTTAAAGGTTGGGATCGGGAGATATTATTACGAAAGGAGATACAAAAATGAAAGCATTAATCTTTGATTCAGGAACATTGATTAATTTATCAATGAATGGCTTGCTCGATTTGCTTGTAAAGCTTAGAAAAGAATTTGACGGAAAATTTCTGATAACAAAAGAAGTAAAATATGAAGTTGTTGACCACCCCATCGGCATCTCGCGGTTTGAATTAGGCGCAATGCGAGTCCAAAAGCTCATAGATGAAAATGTTATAGAACTGCCTTCTGCTTTTGATATTTCAAATGAAACTTTAAACAAGGAGACACAGAGGCTTATGGAAATAGCAAATCACTCTGTTCAAGTTGGAGATAAATGGGTAAATATAGTAAGCGAAGCTGAAATATCATGCCTTGCACTAAGCGAAGAACTGGCAAAAAAAGGAATAGAAAATATCATTGCAATAGATGAAAGAACAACAAGGATGCTTTCTGAAAATCCCGGCAACATGGAACGAATGATGTCTGAAAAAATGCATCATAGGGTTCATGTAGAAGAAGACAAATTAAAAGATTTTTCAAAGTTCAGATTTATCCGTTCTTCAGAACTTGTCTATGTTGCATTCAAAAAAGGGCTTGCAGAAATAGAAGGCAAGAAAGCCCTTGAAGCCCTTCTTTACGCAACAAAATTCAAAGGCGCCTCAATCTCCTTTGAGGAAATAAATGAATTAAAGAAACTCTAGAAGTTAATAAAATGGGCACAGGGGGAATCGAACCCCCATCTTCTGCTTTCACCATATAAATTTCTGGAGGCAGACATACTGGATCCATTGTACTATGCACCCTTGAATAAACCAATATTAAATCAGTTTTAAGCTTTACTAATAATGCCAAACAACTTCAAAATCCAACATTCCTATCAATCATTAACATTAAAAACCTCTTTTAATCAACCCAAGGATTATCATTAATTATTAGTTAATAATGGACAATATTTATAAACACAATTTTCCTAATAAAAGCATGGCTAAAAAAGGGGAAAACATAGTCAAAATTCAGGTTGAGGCAAAAAATCCTCCTCGAATAAGGCTGAAAAAAAGAAGAGTAAAAGCAAAAAGAAAAGCAGCCCGCCGCCCATTGATTCCAAAAGCGCTGATATCTAATTTTGTAGGACTGCAAAAAGTCCAGGCAGATTTGTCTCTAAAGTTAGATGCATTAACAAAGCAAATATCAGAACTATTGAAATTATTTGAAACAACAGCAAAAACATTCGCAGAAAATCCAGCTGTCTTGACATCAGAAAGAGACAAGGAATTCTTGGATAAAATCAACCAGCTTTTGGAGCAAGACAAGGTAATTGCAAAGGGCGTTGTCTATATAGAAGACAGAATCGATGCAATAGAAAAAAGTGCGATTGGAAAGCCATTGCCTTCACTTCCAAGAGTCTGAATCTAAAATGAATGCTTCACAGGACTTTAGAACTTTATTTTTTGAGGAATTTGTAAAAAGATTGCTGATTAAAGCTCTGCCTAAAGAGCCAAGATTTGAAAAGGGAGAGAATTTGCTTGGCAAATTAGATAAAGTTTCATATATTCCGCCAAAATTAGAGATAAAGCCCCTGCAAGAAACACCTCCTCATCTTGAACCAGAACTTCTCAAGAAAGAGAAGCCAGCAGAGCAAAAAGCAGGACAGGAAATTATAGAAATAAAACCTCAGGAAGCTGCAAGAGAGACAATAATAAAGCCATTGCAGATGATACAAGCCCAGCCAATAGCTCAGCAGCCAATGATGCAAAGAGCAATGCCTCAGCAGATTCCAGAAAGGCCTAAAATATCAGTCATGGAAAAATTGAACCCGATATTGGCAGATCCTTCAGTTCAAAGCATAAACTGCCCTGGTCCAAATCAAAACATCACAATATTAAGAATGGGCATTCCGCAAATAACGCAAATGTCATTCACCTCAAATGAGATTAATGATTTCATGAAAGACATGTCAGAAAAAACAAAAATACCCCTTCTCCCGGGATTATTCAAAGTTGTCTTTCAGAATATTATTGTAACGGCAGTCATTTCAGAATTTATTGGTACAAAATTCCTTATAGAAAAAAGGCTCACGCAAGCTTTGCCTCCGATGCCAATTAAAGCGCAGTTTAGATAGAGGTCTTATTGAACAATAAGACTCAATAAAGAATTAAAGTATGACGATTGCATTTTTGTTTTGTTAGCAGCATTAATTATTTACAAATATCGATATTATTATCAAAACATTTTATTTGGTTAAAACAGAAGAAGAATTAAGTTTTAAAATTCTGTAAATCCTTTTATTTTTCTCTGATATTTTTGAATCTCCTTTAGAATTACCTTTTTGTTTGCAGCGTTTTCCATCCGAATATACAGCATCTTCATTTTCCTGAAATTATCCACAGCTCTCTTTCTATCACCATCTTTCAAGGATTTTTCTCCAGACTTAACCAAAGAGTTAATTTCATATATAGCCTCGTAATCCTCAAAAGCGTATTTCAATATCGGAATAACAAGTAATAATGCGATTATAACTAACAACCCAATAATTAAATACAAGGGGAATTCAGTTTCTGGCTTGCATGCTCTGCATTCTCCGCCGCAGTCAATCCCAACTTCACTGCCATCTAAGATTCCATTATAACAAGATGCGCAATATGTGACTTTGCCTTGTATGAATGAAACATCCAATCTATTAGCGTTCCAAGCTTCCAAATCAATAGTTGTTATAGGTATGCGGCCTATTGCAGTTACAATAGTGATCACGCCTTTTTTGCAAACCTCTCTCTCTTCCAATTCTACCAGCACGTCAGAAGTGCAATGGGAATATTCTGTACGGTTCCTTCTGCATCCATCGAGATCAAACCATTCCCTGCTCTTAGTTCCACTGCGAGTTACAACTCCCAAAATGATTTTGTTGGCATCATTATCATAAATACACTCACTCCAGTTAGTGAAACGATATTCTTTTTTGCATTTGAGAGCCTCATAAGGCTCTTCCTGATAAGGCAATTCCCAATAGGTCTTTTTGTCTTTCGGTCTCCCCTCATCTGTTCCGCAATTTTTCAAATCTCTGCAAGTTGTTAACATATATTCATCAGTGCATAAATCTGTACAACTCCAATTTGGTACGCAAACGCATGCCTTTGTCTCATTTCTATATGTGCCGCAATTAGATATGCACTCTCTTGCTTGTTCATTGTTTGTGCAATTGCCCCAATCAGAACAATTCCATTTTGTGCTGCTGCATCCTCCGCCCTCACCAGGAACTCCGCCGGCAGCAACAATAAGAGTTTCATTTATGCTTGCAGAGGTATAATTTTCATTGCCTGCTGTATTAAAATCATACAAGTAAGTTCCTGCAGCCAAAATTGCAACATCGGGGTTGCTGACATTAACATCATCTCTGTAAAGCATGCAGTTCAATTGATTCGGACATCCTGTTCCAGAAGCATTTGTCTCTGTGCCAGAAGTTACAGAGTTTGAAGGAGTTATATTTAATAGCAAATTAGGAGATGCTTTTTCTATAAGATAATAATCCAAAACTGTTTGGTTTGAATTTCCAATAGAATCATTAGCCCAGAAATAATAGCTGTAATTGCCAACACCAATATCACTAAGAGTATAATTATAATTACCCGAACCACCAGAGCCCATTAGATAGTCAGTTCCATTAAAGTTCAATATTGCGCTTGAAATTCCAGTCAAATCATCCCATGTTATGTTAAACGTGTAATTCGCTTCAGGAACATATGCCACAGGGCTTGCAGGTATTATTGCGCTGTTTGAATACAGAGGATTAATTGTATCAATAGTCACATTTCTTGTTTCAGTTGAATTAAAGTTCCCAGCCAAGTCATAAGCAGTTGCATTGAAGTAATAAATTCCGTCATCCAATGCTGTAAAGTCAAGATAATAAATATCTCCGGCTGCTGTTGAAGAATTAATCAAATCAGTTGAATTATACAAGTATATTGTTATGTTCGCAGGATTTGCATCATTGACAGAAACATTCACATTAATATCAGTCCTGTTGTATATTGAGCCAGATATCTCAGTCAGAGGCACAAATTCTATCAATGGCACAGTTGTGTCAGCCGTAATCGTATAATTCCCTTCTGCAACTTGCGTGCTCAGCAAATTGCCAGCAATATCCAGCACTTCCCAGAACCAGTTGTACACTCCATCAGCCAGCCAGACAACAACACTTACTGTTGTTTGCAAAACTCCTCCAAGATTTATTGTTGTCTGATTATACAGCCCTGTCTGGTTGTAAATGTAAAGAGTTGCATTTCTCAATCCTGTATTATCAGACGCATTTATTGTAAAGTTAACAGCGCTCTCATTCGTAAATGTCGCATTCTCAGGGGAGATTATTGTGACATTTGGAGGAGTCTTATCCACATAGAACCATGAGGACTTTGTGTTATTGTTCTGCGCAAAATCTACAGCAAAAACACTTACACTATAATTGCCTTCTGTTAATTGAGTTATATTTACAAAATCAAGCCACTCAAAGAATGGAATGCTCAAGTTTGTCTCATTGAACTGCACCATAAATCCGGAGGAATTTGTGATATTATAGCTTGAATAATTAAGCTGCTCATTGCTCAAATGAATATGCAGATTAAAGTGATTATTGACAATGTTTCCTGCAGGCTGAGGCATTATAAACTGGATAGCTGGCTTTGAATTCTCGAGTATGAAATAGCTTGACGTATTAGAAACATGCCCAAGACTATCATTAGCATAAACAATAAAGGTCAGGTTAGTTGAATTAAGCTCAGACGCATTATAAGGCCATGTTTCATTCGTGAACAATGTTGCATTGTAAATATCCCCGCCAAGATATGTATTGTCCATAAATCCTGAAGCTATCACATCATCTGTTAAAGTGCCATTGTATATCTCATACCAAATGCTCTCAAGATTAACATCAGTCACATTGGCAAGAAGCGTAACTTGCCATCCAACAACTTCGCTGTCAATCGGAGTAATTATTGTTATGTTTGGGCTTGTTGTATCGACTTCAAACGTCACATTAGTCGAATTTGAATTTCCAGCAGAATCATTTGCATATGCAATTATAGTATAAATTCCATCATTATAGTTTCTATAAACCTCTCCAGAATAAGGTTCTACTCCTGTCCCATTAAAGAACCATGTGCTGTCAAGATAATCGTCAATAGCAGTTATATTAACTAATATTGAGCTGTAATTGTAAGTTATATTTGAAGGAGATATAATGTAAACTTCAGGATTAGTCAAATCAACAGTTGTTGTATAATTTCCTTCTGTTAGCTGGGTATTAGCTATATTGCCCGCCAAATCAACAACTTCCCAGAACCAATTATACACTCCAGCAATGAGATTTACAATAATAGTCAGAAGACTATTAGTCGCGCCAGTAAGATTAACTGTTGTCTGATTGTACAATCCTGTCTCATTGTAAATATATAAGGTGGCATTCTCCAATTCAACTTCATCAGACACATTAATCGTGAAATTTTGCAATGTCTCATTGGTTATTGTCTCATTTGGAGGATTGATTATCGTAATATTTGGCGCAACCGTGTCAGTAGTCACGTTTCTCGTTTCAGTTGAATTAAAGTTCCCAGCCAAGTCATAAGCAGTCGCATTAAAGTAGTATCTTCCATTAACCAGATTTGTAAAGTTCAAATAGAATGCAGTTCCATTTGATATTGACGAATTAACAAGTCCTGTCTTATTGTAAAGATAAATTGTTACATTGGCAAAGTTCGTATCATTTACAGAAACATTAACTCTTATGTTTGTCCTGTGATAGATTAAACCCGGATTTTCAGTCGGAGTTACAAATTGCACTATCGGCTTTGTGGCATCAATCGTTGCATTTCTTGTCTCAGTTGAATTGTTATTTCCAGCCAAATCTTCCACAGCCCCGGAATAAGTATAAATTCCGTCAGTTAAATTGCTCTCATTTGCGTAGAAATTCCACTTGTCAGCATCAAACTTCTGCAAGTTCGAGAAGTACTGCTGTTTGATTTCATCAGCACTCAATCTTCTATTCCATATTCTTAGTTCGTCAATTGTTCCATTCCAAGAGTTAGCACCTGTTCCGCTTATTTTAAGAGAATTGGAATTATTAACAAAACCCCCAGTTATAGTGTGGAAAGTTTCTCCCATAAACAGGCCATCCTGATATAATTTAGTTCCTGTTAGTGTGTCAGAATAATCAAAAGTGATGCCTATTTGATGCCATTGAGTATCTCCGGGAGATATTGTATAACTCCAATTATAATCACTTCTCGTGCCATTACCAATTATAAAACGAATGCTTGTGCTTCCGCTTGTGTTTGTATAAACATAAACCATATAACCCTTTTCTGTTCCAAAATCATATTTATCTAATATTCTTCTTCCAGAATAATTGCTTGATTTCATCCAAAATACAAAACTCATATCATGATTCATAATTTCAATATTATCTGTATCACTTACAGCAATATAATCATCCAATTCATCAAAACTATAAGCTCCTTCATACCTTCCAGCAGATGTCCATATCGCATTTGTAACTGCCCCATCATTTCCATACCTGCTCAAGTCTTTCACAAAAGTTGAATTTTCTCCAAGCTGCGAGCGATTATCAAAGTTCATCATCAAGACAAGAGAGGAATTATCATACATTGTGTAATTTGTGTTATTCCAATTTAAGGCAAATTCATTAAGATTTGCATCAATAATAGTAATGTTAACAGGAGCATTTGTCTGTGAAATTATTGTTCCGCTTGGATAAGTTGGGCTCGCAAAATATATCAGAGGTTTGGTAGTATCAGCCGTAATCGTATAATTTCCAGGCGTTGTTTGAGTGCTTAATAAATTGCCAGCAATGTCAAATACTTCCCAGAACCAATTATAAACTCCATCTGCCAGCCAGACAACAACACTTATAGTTGTTTGCAAAACTCCGCCGAGATTGACTGTTGTCTGATTATACAAGCCAGTCAGATTATAAATATAAAGTGTGGCATTTTGCAATCCGCTCTCATCATCAGAAACATTTAACGTGAAATTAACATTACTAGCATTTGTATATGTTGCATTTTGAGGAGAAATAATTGTTGCATTTGGCGCAACATTCTCATCAATAGTTATATTGCCGCTTCTCGAATAGTTGCTGTAGCCTATCCCATCAAAAGCCCTGGCTTCGCAGCTCCAGTTCTCGCCATAATAAGTTTCTGTATCATCAAGAAGAGCTACACCAGTCAAAACGCCTTGTGTTTTGTTCCTCGAACTAAACTGCATCTGGGGATTCTTTATGAACAAAGCATCATAACCGCCTGCTCCGACTGAGTTTGTATAACCTGCAATGAAAATATTGCTTTGGTTGTCTAAAACAATGCCTTTCCCCCACTCAGTGTTGTTCCAACCAGCTGTCACATTCCAAATCAGGGTTCCATTGGAGTAGTATTTTATTGCCCATACATCATAATTGCCTGCGCCAAACGATTGTGTAGTTCCTAAAATTATGATATTGTTATATCTGTCTACTGCCACAGCCTGCCCGATGTCATTAAGCAGACCATTAGGTCCCCCTATTGTTGTGTTCCATAGCTGATTGCCATTTGAATCATACTTGATTGTCCAAACATCATTTGGTTGTGGGAATGATTCTGTATT
>Ga0315294_10001548_pt1 | contig 25139 bp, 24 predicted proteins | sample YL17G13_40_MG_FD_203626 | JGI IMG/M metagenome (GOLD analysis project Ga0315294, IMG submission 203626) | Sediment microbial communities from Yellowstone Lake, YNP, Wyoming, USA - YL17G13_40 | ecosystem: Environmental > Aquatic > Freshwater > Lake > Sediment | place: USA: Wyoming | collected... | reverse complement strand
GGCGATGTGGACTTGTACACCTTTGAAGGAAGACCTGGGGATACGGCCCTCCTTGTGGGAACTGAGACGGGTGCTGGTAGCGGGTTCGCCTTGGAGGTGGAGGTCTTTGACCCCAGTGGCAAGTCGGTGGCGAAGGGCTCTGCTGGCTCCTATATTACCGTGGTCAGGCTGACTGTTCCCATAACGCTGGGCGGCAAATACTCCATACGGGTATGGGATTCCAGCAACATGACTGGAGCCTATAACCTGACCCTCAACAACCTCCTCCCTCAGTAAGCCCCAAAGGCAAAATGTGTCATTGAGCGCATCTCAAACACTGACAACATGTCAACAAACCGGATACACTTGTCCTCCGAAACCTCCCCGACGTCGGGGCGCCGGTTCTGTAGCTTCATCCTGGCTTGTTGGCCTTCAAAGCCGCTTGCTCCCTGCACTCAGGAAATGCTATTCGGACTGTATCTCGCGAATGAGGTCGGCAAAGGCGATAATCATTCGGCGGATTTGGCGCGGATTCGAGTCTTCAAGCCTTTTCAGTTCACCTTCGCGCTCTTTCGCAGCCTCCCGAGTAGAGAGGACTTCAAAGTATTGCAGCTTAGGGTTGCGTCCAGCGGTGGACGCCACTTTCTGGTCCCTGTGCTCGGAGAGCCGTTCACGGAGTTCTCTAGTATGTCCGACATAGAAATCCCCGTTATCCAGCTTAAGAATGTACGCGAAGAACTCGTCAACTCCCTTGTCGCCCCTTGTCCATGCGTCAGAATGCTCCGGCCGGTTAGGTCGATTTGGGGTGGGAATTCCGGCAGGTGGCTCCCAGGGGGCGACTGGACGCCCGTCACGGCAATTCAAGCATAGTGGATACTTTGCTTCTTTAAACCGTTGGCACTTGGGGCACTGGTCTATGAGTCCGTCTTTCCGGTTCTGATAGTGCTCAGCGCACAGGAAGTGGCCGTGTTCGATGTGCCTGTTGCACTCCCAGTACCGACAGGTATTGACGCTTCTTGCTGTCGTCACGGTCCATAGAGTAGCCTCATGCTCCGCGCAGAACAAGCACCCATTAGTCACTCCCAAGCCATCCTTTAGTCACTCCGTCCTGTTGAAGGAGCGGATGGCCAGGGCTACCATGAGGAGGCCGAACAGGGCCACCACCACCGCATCCTGCCAGATGGTCATGGGGTGGCCGAAGAGGGTGAGGGGGGGGACTGTCCCCCCCAGCATCAGCTGCCTTACGGAGTCTACCCCGTAGGCCACGGGGTTTATCCTGACCACCACGCCCAGCCAGGCGGGGAGCTCCCTCCCCACCGGGAAAAAGACCCCGGAGAGGAAGACCATAGGCATCACGACCATCTGGTTAATGACAAAGAAGCCCTCCATGGTCCTCATCCGGCTGGCCAGCAGGACCCCCATCGCCCCCAGGGACCCCGCCAGGAGGAACATCAGGGGGAGGAGTCCCAGCACCAGGCCCGGGGAAAGTCTGATACCCAAGAGGGGGGCCAGAGCCAGCATCAACGCCCCCTGGGTCAGGGCCAGGGTGGCCCCGCCGAGGGTCTTGCCTATGACTATGGAGGCCCGGCTCACCGGGGCCACCAGCACCTCTTTCAGGAACCCTACCTCCCTCTCCCACACCACCGAGACCCCGGAGGTGAAGGCCGAGAGGAGGACCGTCATCCCCAGGAGCCCGGGGAACAGGAACTGGGTAAAGTTGGCACCCCCCCCAAACACCCCCATGGCCCGGGTGAGGCCAACGCCGAAGACTACCAAGAAGAGCAGGGGGGAGACCAGTTGTCCTATAAGGCGAACGCGGTCCCGCCTCAGCCGGAGCATCTCCCGGTACCAGATTACATAGACCGCCCTCAGGTCAGCCAAGTCATGCCATCCTAGCCCCTCGGGCCCCGCCTCCGGGCGCGGCGGGCCCATGTCTTCATCCCCTCTGTGGCATCGGCCTCCCTGTCCCTCAGGTCCCGACCGGTTAGCTTGAGGAAGACATCGTCCAGGGTGGGCCGGCGGACGGTGATGGAAAGGACGGGTGTCTTGAGGCGGGAGATGAGGACCGGGACAAACTCGCTCCCCCGGGCCACCTCAAAGGAAAGCTCCTGGCCATCCCGCTGGGCCTGAATATGGAAATGCTCCCCTATCTCCCGGGCTGCCTCCTCGTTGGAGGCGGTGCGCAGGCGGATGATGTCCCCGCCCAGTTTGTCCTTCAAGGCTTCGGGGGTGTCCAGGGCCACCAGCCTCCCGTAGTCAATGATGGCGATGCGGCTGGCGTTCTCCGCCTCATCCATATAGTGGGTGGTGAGGAAGATGGTGATATTCTCCTGCTTTCTCAAGGCATGGATATACTCCCAGAGGCGGGCCCGGGTCTGGGGGTCCAGGCCCAGGGTAGGCTCATCCAGAAAGAGGAGCCGGGGACGGTGGAGGAGGCCCCGGGCCAGTTCCAGCCGCCGCCTCATCCCGCCGGAGAAGGTGCGAACGACGCTGTTCCGCCGGTCCCAGAGCTCCACCATCCGCAGCATCTGCTCAATCCTCTGCCCCCTCACCTGGGCGGGGACCTGATAGACCTGGGCGTGGAACTCCATATTGTCCATAGCCGTCAGCCGGTCGTCCAGGCTGGGGTCCTGAAAGACCAGGCCGATGCACTGGCGGACCCGGCGGGGCTCTTTCACTACATCGTAGCCGCAGACCGTGACCGTCCCCCCGGTGGGACGGAGGAGGGTGCAGAGCATATTTATGGTGGTGGTCTTCCCCGCCCCGTTGGGGCCAAGAAAGCCAAAGACCTCCCCTGCTTCTACCTGAAAGCTCACCTCTTTTACCGCCCAGAAGTCGCCAAAACGCTTGCCCAGGCCCCGGGCCTCAATTACCGCTGTCATCTCTAAGCCAGGTAGAGCCTCCGCCCCAGCCTCAGGAGCCAGGAGGGGAGGGGCTCCAGGCGGGGGAGCAGCCGGTAGACCCCATAACTGGTGAGGATGCCGATGACCGCCCCCCCCAGGACATCCAGAGGGTAGTGGATGCCCACATAGACCCGGGAGAAACCATAAAGGGAAGCAATGGCCAGGGCTATCACCCCGGCTTTCCTGTTCCCCAGGAAGATGGCGGTAGCCAAGATAAAGGCCACGGCCGTCCCATTGCTGGGAAAGGAGGAGTCAAGGGGTCGGTAGAAAAGGAGCCTGACTGATAGCTCGGTGAAAGGACGGGGCCGGTAATAGATTAAGTTCATCAGCTTTATGAGGCCGTCGCCCAGGCCCATGGCCCCCGCCCCTGCCAGGAGGGCCAGCTGGACCCTTCTTGTGCCCGGGCTGGCGAACCAGAGCCAAAGCAAAAAGAGAGAAAGGACCACCGGCACCAGGTAGTCATTGGCCACCTCTTTGAGCACCAAATCCAGAGGCCCGATTTGCCCAGCCCAGCCGTTTATGTGAAGGAAAAGGGCCCGGTCAGCCCCCATCCTTTTGCCTCCCCTCCGAGAGGGCCTGGAAGTAGGTCCTGTCCTTCAGCGCCACGAGGCCCCTTTCACCTGCTTTCCCCGGGCCGAGCCCTCGCCTCAGCCAAGAGGAGAGGGCCAGGGTGAAGGCCAGGGCGGAAAGGGCCGCTGCCACAAAGAGATAGCTCTGCTGGAAGCCTTCTACGCCCCGCACATTGCGGTCCATGGGCAGGAAAAAGCGGGCGAAGGCGATAAGGACCAAGAGGATAGCGCAGACCCGGCCCGTGAGCGGGTTCGGGAAGAACCACAGGCCCCGCAGGCCCCCCTTTATCGCCGCCGCCTGGATTACTCCCAGAGCGGCGAGGAAGGTAAAAAGCCAGTACTCAAAGGCCAGGGGCATTTTCCCTGCCTTTTATCAGGTCCGGGCCAGCTTTCGGTAGCAGGGCAGACACCATTCCCTGTACTTGGGTACCTTGCCCCGGATGACATCAAAGTAGAAGGCCCTGAACTGGTGGGTGATGGGGCCTATTTTCCCGGTCCCTATAGCCCGGTGGTCAATCTCCAGGACCGGGACCAGATGAGAAAGGGTGCCGGTGACGAAGACCTCGTCAGCAATATAGAGCTCGCTCCGGTCCACCGGCCTCTCCTCTGTCTCCAGCCCCAGTTCCTCCTTGGCCAGCCTGAGGACGGTGTCGCGGGTGATGCCCATGAGGATATTATCCGTAGTGCCGGGGGTGACCACCCTGTTCCCCATGATAAGCAGGATATTGTTCCCCGTGCCCTCGGAGACATGGCCATCCACATTGAGCATAATGGCCTCATCATAGCCATTTTCTACAGCCTCGGTCTTGGCCAGGGAGCAATTGATGTAGATACCGGTGACCTTAGCCCGGGGCGGGACCATGGAATCATCAATGCGCCGCCAGCTGGAGATGCCGGCTCTTATCCCCTTCTCCACATCCAGGTAGGGGGGAGGGGGGTTCACGGTGAGAAAAAAGTCGTCCTCCAGGCCGTGGAGCTTGGGCCCTATGGTCTCGGAGCTCTTATAGGCAAAGGGGCGGATGTAAACATCCTCTTTGAGGCCGCTCCTCTCCACCAGCTCCTGGGTGAGCTCGCAAAGCTCATCCACCGAGAGGGGTAGCTTGAGCTTCATAATGCGACAGCTCTTGTGGAAGCGGTCATAGTGCTCCCTGGCCCGGAAGAGGAAGACCTGGTGCTCCTCCTCGTTCCAGTTGCCGCGGATGCCCTCAAAGCAGGCCGTGCCGTAATGAAGGGCATGGGTCATGATGCTTATGCGGCACTCGGAAATGGGCAAGAACTGCTTCTTAAAGTAAGCCAGAGGCGGCATAGGCCTCTCCTTTCCCTTCCGAAAAATTCAGGTAAATCATAATGGCTTGATAAAGCAAAAGCAAGCCCCTGAAACCGAAGGTGCAGCCTCAACGGCTGAGGCAGGGGGTATGAAGGAGGTAGTCGCCTTTCTCCTTGGGGAAGGCGGCCATCAAGGGAGTGGCCCCGTCCGTCCTGGAGGGGGAGAAAGCCGTATTTAGGGTCTCGTGGTGAGCGCGAGAAGGTCAATCGGCCTGAGTATTACTTGGCCAGTTCCGATGTACAATTGGGGCAACGCGTGGCTTTGACCGGTATGTTTGAGTAGCAGTAAGGGCATTCTCTAGTAGTTGATGCAGCAGGTGCGGTAGCTGCTTTCTTTGGTGCCATCATTCTATTCACAGGTCGCACTACGAAGAAGAATACCGCGGCGGCTACAATAAGAAAGTTGATAACCGTATTGACGAAGAATCCGTAGTTGATGGTGACGGCTCCGGCTGCTTTGGCTGCCGCTAAGGACGCGTAAGGGCCTGGAGTAGTGCCTTCTTTAAGCACCGCTAACATATTGGAGAAGTCCAGCTTGCCTAATGCGAGACCTATAGGTGGCATCAAGACATCGTTGACCAGTGAAGAGACGATAGCGCCAAAAGCGACACCAATGACAATGCCGATGGCCAGGTCAACCACGCTACCCCGCAAGACAAAGGCTTTGAAATCATTCATCGAGCTTGCCCTCCTTTTCCCTTCGGTAGAATCTGGGGGAGGATGCCCGCCTCCCCTCCAATGCCACTTATTATACTATCCTCAGGCAATAGTCCTCTTGGCATCTGTGTTATCTGGGAGTTGTGAAGGGATTGTAGTTTCTGAGAGTGGTAGAATTGCCGCATGGAGATAAGGTTCCCGCTTGAGCCAGAGGCGACGGAGTTCCAGAGGCGGGTTTGGGGGGTGGTGGCCGGAATCCCCTACGGGGAGACCCGGAGCTACTCCTGGGTGGCGGAACAAGTGAAGAGCTCGCCCCGGGCAGTGGGGCAGGCCCTCGCCCGGAACCCCTATCCCCTCCTCATCCCCTGCCACAGGGTGGTGGGAAAGGACGGGGGGCTGGGGGGCTACACCGGGGGGGCGGACCTGAAAAGGAAGCTCCTGGAGCTGGAAAGGGGGGCCGTGGACCGCCTCAAGGCCTCCGGGGGGCAAAGGCCAGGCTGAAGGCCCCCAGCACCACCAGCCCCGCCTTCCTCCTCCCTATTCCAGGCGGATATGCTCCTCGCCCAGGAGGCTGACAAGGCGCTGGTGGAAGACGGAGGAGTACTCCACCCTTTCCAGGAGCTGGAAGCGCTTGAGGACCTCCCCGTCTCTGGTCAGCACCAGGCGGACCTCCATCTCCCCGGGGAACTGGCGCAGGAGGTCCCTTGCCTGAATGAGGAGGGCCTCCTCCTCGGTGGCCTCCATCTCCAGGACCAGCCTTTTGGGTTGGGGGGGCTGAGGGGCCCTGCCCGCCTCAAAAGGCTCCACCTGCTGGCAGACCAGGCCCGCCCGGTTCTCCCTCACCTTGACCTTCCCCCGGACCAGGAGCCGGCTCCCCTCCTGCCACAGGGCCCTGGTGCGGGCGTAGACCTCGGGCCAGCAGGTTATCTCCACTCTGCCCCCCAGGCCTTCCAGGATGGCGCTGAGGAAGGTTTTCCCCTCCCGGGTGGTCCTCTCCTGGAGCTCGCTGACCACCCCCGCCACCTCGGCTGTCTGCCCTTCCATGCTTTCGTCCACCTCCCAGATGAAGGAGGCCTTCTCCTCCGGGGCCAGCCCTGCCAGGGGGTTGGAGGTAAGCCACACCCCCAGAAGCTCCTTTTCCCAGTCCCGTTTTTCCCTGGGGGAGAGGGGCACCGGCTCCACCTCCAGGGAGGAGAGGGGCACCTCTACACGCTCCCCAAAGAGGTCAAACATGCTGACCTGGCCTGTATCCCTCAGCTTCTGCTCCCGGTGGGCCAGGGAGAGAATGCGGTCCAGGTTCTGGAGGAGGGCTCCCCTATCCCCCAGGCATTCCAGTGCCCCCGCCCGGATGAGGCTCTCCAGCACCCTCTTGTTTATCCCCCTCAGGTCGGCCCGCCGGCAGAGGTCCTCCACCGAGGCAAAGGGCCTCCCTTCAGCCCGGGCCTTAAGGATGGGCTCCAAAGCCCCCTCGCCCACATTCTTTATGGCCGCCAGGCCAAAGCGGATGGCCCCCCCTTCCAGGCTGAACTGGGCCTGGCTCCTGTTCATATCCGGCGGCAGGACAGGGATGCCCAGGCGCTGGCAGTCGGCGATGGCCGAGGCTATCTTCTCCTGGTCCCCGGTATAGGTGATGAGCAGGGCGGTCATATACTCGGCAGGGAAGTTAGCCTTGAGATAGGCGGTCTGGTAGGCCAGCATGGCGTAGCTCACGCTGTGGGCCTTGTTGAAGGCGTAGCCGGCGAAGGGCTCTATAAGCTGGAAGACATCCTGGGCCACCTCTGGTGGGATGCCCTTCTTCTCCGCCCCCCGGAGGAAGTTGTGCTTCTCCTTCCTCATCACCTCGGCTATCTTCTTCCCCATAGCCTTGCGGAAGATGTCGGCCTGGCCCAGGGTATAGCCCGCCAGGGCCTGGACAATAAACAGGACCTGGTCCTGATAGACGATGACCCCGTAGGTCTCCTCCAGGATGTCCCTCAGGGCATCGTGGGGATAGACCACACGCCGGCGGCCGTGTTTGGCCTCAACAAAGGTGGGGATGTGCTCCATAGGCCCGGGGCGGTAGAGGGCTACCATGGCGGCGATGTCCATAAAATTCGTGGGCTTCAGCTCCTTTATATAGCGCCGCATCCCTGCCCCCTCCAGCTGGAAGACCCCCACCGTCTCCCCTGAAGCCAGGAGGGCGAAGGTCCTGGCATCGTCCAGGGGAAGGCGCTGGAGGTCCAGGTCAATCCCCCGGTTCTCTTTTATCAGCTCTTTCACCCGGGCTAGGACGGTGAGGTTGGCCAGGCCCAGGATGTCCATCTTCAGCAGGCCCAGCTGGGCGATGTTCTCCATGGCATACTGGGTCATGACCACGTCCTTGTTCCCCCGCTCCGCCCGCTGGACGGGCACGAAATTGATGAGGGGCTCCGGGGAGATGACCACCCCGGCGGCGTGGGTGCTGGCGTGTCTTACCGTGCCCTCCAGGCGGCGGGCGGAGTCCACCAGGCCTTTAATGGCCTCATCCTGCTGATAGAGCTGGGCCAGTTCCGGCCGTTCGGCCACGGCCCGCTCCAGGGTCATCCCGGGTGCGAAAGGGACAAGGCGGGCAATCCGGTCCACCTGGCCATAGGCCATGCCCAGGGCCCGGCCCACATCCCGGAGGGCAGCCCGGGCCCCCATGGTGCCGAAGGTGATAATCTGGGCCACCCGGTCGGGGCCATACTTCCGGGTGATATAGGCGATGACCTCATCCCGGCGGTCGTCCTGGAAGTCCAGGTCAATATCCGGCATCTCCCGCCGCTCCACATTGAGGAAACGCTCAAAGACCAGCCGCTTCTCCAGGGGGTCTATCTCGGTCACCCCCAGACAGTAGAGGGCCAGGCTGGAGGCAGCGCTTCCCCTTACCCCGAAGAGGATGCCGTTATTCCGGGCGAAGTCGGCCAGGTCCCCCACCACCAAGAAGTAGGGGGCAAAGCGGGTCTTCCTGATGACCTCCAGCTCATACTGAAGGCGGCCTTCCTGCTCCGGGGTGGGGTGGGGGAAGCGGCGGTGGAAGCCCTCCCAGCAGAGTTGGGCTAAATATTCATCGGGACGGAGCCCCTGGGGTGTTTCCACAGGCGGGAGGTGGACCTTCCCAAACTCCAGCTCCAGGTCGCACTTCTCCGCTATCTCCTCGGTGCTGGCTATAGCCTGGGGGACCTCGGAGAAGAGCTGGGCCATCTCCTGGGGGCTCCGCAAATAGAAATAGTCCCCGGGCATCCGCAGCCTCTTTTCGTCGTGGATGGAGGTATTGGTCTGGATGCAGAGGAGGAGGTCCTGGGTGGGAGCATCTTCCTTCATAACATAGTGGCAGTCATTGGTGGCCACCAGCGGCAGGCCCAGTTCCCGGCTCATGCTCACCAGCTCCTTATTTACGGCCTCCACCTCGGGGATGGGGTGGGGCTGGAGCTCCAGGTAGAAGTCCCCGAAGACCTCCTGGTGCCAGCGGGCGGCACTCCTGGCCTCGTCCTTTCTCCCCTCCAGGATGAGCCTGCCCAGTTCCCCCCGGAGGCAAGCGGAGAGGGCGATGAGGCCCTGGTGGTGCATTTCCAGTAGCTTCTTGTCCACCCGGGGCTTGTAGAAGAATCCCTCCAGGTGGGCGGTCGTCACCAGCTTTATCAGGTTTTGATAGCCCTGCCGGTCCCTGGCCAGGAGGACGAGGTGATAGGGGTTCTTGTCCTGGGGGGAGCGGCCGCGGAGGTCCCCCGGGGCGACATAGACCTCACACCCCAGCAGGGGTTTCAGCCCCGCTTCCCGGCAGGCCCGATAGAAATCAACAGCGCCGTACAAGGCCCCGTGGTCGGTGATGGCCAGCGCCTCCATCCCCAGCTCCCGGGCACGGGCCACCAGCCGGGGGATAGAGGCCAGCCCATCCAGTAGGCTGTATTCCGTATGGACATGGAGGTGGACAAACATGCAGGCTGACGGCCATTATACCACGTCTTGGGAACGGCCCTTCCAGGCCCTTGACAATGGCCATCTATAGGCGGAGAATCTCAGCCAGTACACGGCGCAAAGGGCAAACCCGCCGAAAGGCGGGGACGCAAAGCCGCGGGTCTAAAGCCGTAAGGCTATGATGGCTGGGCTGCCGCCGAGAGTGCGTTTTTACCGTCGCACTGCGCAGCCAGCCGCGTGCGATGGTTTTTTATGGCCATGCTGGGGGAGAAACTCCTGGTCATCGGTGATGAGGGCCTGGCCCAAAGGGTGGCTACTCTGGAACCCGGCTATCAGGTGAGGCTGACCCCCCAGGAGCGAGTCCTGGAGGTCGCACAGAAAGAGCCTTTTGACCTGGTGATTGGCAGCCAGGAGAACCTCTCCATCATCAAGGCCCTCGTAAAGAGGTACTCCTATTTGGGAGCACTGCTCCTGGGGGAGGCCCGGGAGTCACCACCGCCCGGCTGCCTCTTCTTCCCTGCCCGCCTTACCGACGAGGAACTGATTGCCGCCCTGGAAGAGGCCCTGGAGAAAAGGCGGCTCCTCAGGGAAAACCGCCACTTGCAGGCCCTCCTCCCCCTCTTTGAGGTCAACAGGGCCCTCTTCTCCGATACCGACCTGGATACCCTGCCTCACACCCTGCTCCAGATAGTGTGGTCAGAAGTCAGGGCCGACAAGGCGGCCCTGTTTCTGTGGGAAGGGGAGGGGCCGGTGCTGCGTGCTCAGATAGGGGGGAATGAGCTGTCCCCCGATATGGCCATGCGGGCGGCTGAGGGTAGGCAGCCCCTTCATGTCTCCCCCGACGGCACCGGCTCCCTCCTCTGCCTGCCGCTCATAGCCCGGGGGAAGGCCCTTGCCTTCCTCCAGGTCTCCCGCGCCACAGCGTTCTCCCCCTGGGAGCTGGCCTTCCTCACCATCCTCTCCAGTCAGGCCGCGATAGCCATGGAGAATGCTATTCTCCTACGTGACCTCTCCGAGCAACAGCAGCGGGTGGAATACCTGCTGGGGCAGAGCATCCTGGCCCAGGAAAAGGAGCGCCGGCGCATCTCCCTGGAGCTCCACGACACTGTAGCCCAGCGCTTTGTGGGGGCCTGCCATGGCCTCCAGGCCCTGGAGAGGCAGGGGTCAGGGAAGCAGGGGAAGGGCCTGAAGGAGGTCAGGGACTCCCTTGTCCTGGGGCTGAAGGAACTCCGCTGGGCCATAGAGAGCCTGCAACCCCCTGTCCTGGAAGGCGGACTGGTGGAGGCCCTCCGGCGGTTCGGCCGGGCTTTCTGCAGTGAGACAGGACTCCATTTTTCCCTGGAGGTGAAGAAGGAACCTCCCTGCCTCTCCCCCCTCCTGGAGGCCTCGGCCTACCGGGTGGCCCAGGAGGCTCTTAATAACGTCTACAAACACGCTCACGCCACCTCGGTGCAGATGAGGGTCTCTTTTGACGGCCAGGGGCTAACACTGAAGATAGGGGATGACGGCCAGGGCTTTGACCCCCAGCAGGTCCTGGCCCAGGATGGCCCCAGCCATCTGGGCTTGAGCGGCATGAGGGAACGGGCCCAGGCCCTTGGAGGCGAAGTGGAAGTATTGAGCCAGCCTGGGGAGGGAACGCAGGTGGTCCTCCACCTCCCAGTGGGGGCGTAGGATGGCCATCCGGGTGATAGTGGTAGATGACCACCCCGTGGTGCGGGAGGGACTAAAGCGTGTCTTGGAGCAGGACCGCAATCTAGAGGTCTGTGGCGAAGCGGGGAGTGGGGAGGAGGCCCTGCAACTAGCGGGGCGCCACCACCCCGATGTGGCCCTGCTGGACATGAGGCTCCCCGGCCTGGGGGGCATTGACCTGCTGGAGCGCTTCCGCCAGCAGTTCCCTACTACCAAGCTCATCTGCCTCACCTTCTACGGGGAACAGTATCTCGCCCAGGCCCTTGCCGCCGGCGCTTCCGGCTATCTGACAAAAGAGGCCAGCCGGGAGGAGTTGGTCATGGCGGTGCGGGCAGTCCTCCAGGGCCGCACCTTCATCCACCCCTCCCTCTCCTCCAAGGTCTATAACCAATTTGCCCACCTGGTGAGAGAAGGGCCGAAGACTTTCCTCACCCACCGGCAGCTGGAAGTGACGAAACAGGTAGCCCTGGGGGCAACCAATAAGGAGATCTCCCGCCACCTTTATCTTTCTGAGACCACGGTGAAAAGGGAGATAAGGACCATCTTTGACAAACTGGATGCCCGGGACCGGGCCCAGGCCGTCTCCCGGGCCTATGAGAAAGGCCTCCTCTAGCGGGTGAGTTCCCGGCCGATGGTGAGGCGCATGATCTCGCTGGTCCCGGCCGCGGGGAGGAGGGCCAAGGCATCGGCCAGGCGGTGGGTGAGGGGACAGTCCAGACTAGCCCCGTAGCCTCCCATCAGATGGATGCCCTTCAGACATACCCGCAGGGCTACCTCGGTGGCATAGAGCTTGGCCCGGGCAGTGTCCCGGGCCACCTCCCGGGTGGTCTTCCCCTCGTCCAGGAGCCAGGAGGCATAGTAGCATAGCCAGCGGGCGGCCTCCACCTCCCCTTCCATATCCACCAGCATGAACTGGACAGCCGGGAAGGAGGCAATGGGGCCTGCCCTCAGCGTCCTTTCCTTGACGAATTTCATGGTGGCCTCTAGGGCCCCCCGGGCCAGCCCCAGGGCTATGGCCGCTACCCCAGGCCGGGCGACGAGGGTGATGGTCCCCAGAGCCGCCTGAAGCCCTGTCCCCTCCGCCCCCAGAAGGCTGGAGCGGGGCAGGCGCAGGTTGGTGAAGGCCAGCTCCGACACAGGGATACCCCTCAGCCCCGCTATCTTCGCTCTGGGCCCCACCTCAAACCCGGGGGCACCCTTCTCCACCACAAAGGCATTAAACCGGTCCCCGTCCCTGGCCACAAAGACACAGTAGTCAGCCACCTCCCCCAGGGTGATGAATACCTTGCGGCCATTGATTACAAAACCATCCCCGCCGGCCTCGGCGGTGGTCTGAAGCCCCAAGGGGTCGGAGCCCCCCGAGGCCTCGGTGAGGGCAAAGCAGGTGAGCTTCTCCCCCCGGCAGAGAACGGGGAGATACTTCCGTTTCTGCTCCTCACTCCCGGAGGAATAGAGCATGTAGAGGCCGGCGTCGTTGCCCTCACAAAAGAAGCCCAGGGGCGGATAGACCCGGGAGAGCTCCTCTCTGGCCAGGGTCGCGGCCAGGAAGCCAAGTCCCCTTCCCCCGTATTCCTTGGGGACAAAGAGGCCGATGAGGCCCATCTGGGCCATCCGCTTCACCAGGGTCAGGGGGAACTCCCCCTTCTCATCCAGGGAGGGGACCTGGGGGGCCACCTCCTCCTCGGCAAAGCGCCGCACCTCATCCCGCAACTTCATCTGGGGACCGCTCAGGGCGAAGTCCATATTCTCCTCATTGCCAAGGTGCCCAATCTTACGCCATATGGGCCGGAGAAATCAATACTGGCATGAAAGGAGGAGGCCCCGCCTCAGGCGGGGCCTCCCTGGTTTTTCTACCTCTATTTAGCGTCCCCGTGGAGTGGGGGTAGTAGGCTTATCCTTCTCCAGGGCAGCGAGGGCCTGCTCCCAGCCATGGCGGGAGTTCTCCAAGGCCGTCTGGAGGGCCTCTCTAGCCTGGGAGGGGGCCTTTTCCATGACTTTATTCATCATGTCCTGATGCTTCTCCATATTCTGCTGGAGCAGGGCTGTCACCCTCTCCAGGTCGCGGCCCTGCTTCCCTCGCTCCTCGTCAGTCTGGGGCTTACTGCCTTTCACCTTATCTGCCATGCTTTGAAGGCGTTCCCGCAGCTCCTCCGCCTTCATCATCCCCGACGCCAGGTATTTCTCCACGCCAGGGGTGCGGAGCAGGGTTATGGTGAGGACATCCCCCACCTGCACCCTGCCGGCCAGCCCCGCAGGCAGCTCTACAGTGTAGGTCTCGTCGCCCTTCTTGAGGGTGATGACATTGCCCTCCACCCCGGTCACCGTGGCCGCAATCTGAAGCCGCACCGGCTCAGCGGGCTTGGCGGGGATTACCAGCACCCTCTTGGCCAGAGAATCCTGCGCCAGCACTGCCACCCGGTCCCCTACATTGACATCGGCCAGGGTGGCGTCCCTCTTGGGCGGGTCCCAGTACTGGGTGTCGGCGTTCAGAGTCAACACGACCTCTCCCTGTTTCGTGTCCAGGGTGAGGGAGCTAGCGGTCTTGGCCTTCACCGTGCCGAAGTAGCCGTGGCGGGTGGCCAGGGAGGGTTCCCCTTTCCCCTTGACCTCAATCTCGTAAGCCTCCCTAGTGGTGGTGGTGGCATTGTATTCTGCCTTGGCCCACTGCCCCACTTGGAGGTCGGCAAACCCCGCCGGCTCTTTGCCCCAGACCTCCAGCTCTGTCCTACCAGTCACAGTGAGGACCACCGGGTCCCCCGCCTTGGGCTTGATGCTCACCGTCTCTGCGGTAGCGTCCAGGGCGGTGATTTCCCCCTGGACTTTGGCCGCCTGCACCGCTATTTCCAGGGCATTCGGGATGGCGGGCGGGGTAGCGGTCTCATACCTGGCCTTGACCGGGTCCCCTACCTTGAGGTCGTCCAGGGTGGCCTCATCATTGCCGGGGACCTCAATCTCGGTGCTTGTGAGGACATTGAGGGTTACCGCTGTCCCCGGAGCCGGGGGGGTGATGGTCACCAGCTTCCCCGTATAGTCTATGGCCGTGATGGCCCCCACGACCTGGACGATAGTCGGGGTGGGCGTAGGGGTCTGGGCCAGGATTCCCCCACCCGTCCCCAGCACCAGGAGCGCTGCCAGGATTAGAGCGATGTTCCACTTTTTCATCTTTCCCTCCTTTTCACTTGTGTGCATATTAAAACGCAGGTCAGGGCTTGAGGTTACCCCTGAGGGGCGTAAATAACGGTGAGCACCTGGCTGGCCTGTCCCCCCCGGTAGTCGGTGGCGATGACCTCCAGAAGGTTGGGCCCCTCCACCAGGCTGACCAGGGCGCTGAAGTTGCCCTCTATATCTACGGTCCTGACAATCTTCCCGTCGACCGAGACGACGGCGTCAGGGCTGGTCCGGCCCACCACCCGCAGGATGGCATCCTTCACCACCACCTCATCCTGGGGCACCGTGACCACCAGGGATAGGGCAGGCACTGAGGATGTCACCCCCGGGACAACAGGGGCGGGAGTGGGGGTGCTGGTGGGAGCAACCGGGGCCCGCCCCTGCCCGCAGGCCGCCACCAGCAGGACCAAAAGCACTAGCAAAAAGCTTACCTTACGCATAATCCCTCCTTTTTCCCTTTCTAAACAATATAACGCACTGGTACCCCACGAGGACAGTGAGAAAAAAGTAGGGGGAAATTAGGACTATAGTTTGCCCCGCCAGGCTAGGGGGTCTAAAATAGGACTGGATGCTGGTCAAAGAGGCCCTGAAGGAGGTTCCCCTTTCCGAGGCCCTGCCGGGCTCCCGGGTGCGTTGCCATGTATGCCCCTGGCGCTGCAATCTGGCCCCGGGCAAGGTAGGCGTCTGCAGTGTAAGGCGGAACATCGAGGGCAAGCTCTTTGCCCTGAATTACGGCCTGGTCTCCTCAGCGGCTGTGGACCCTATAGAGAAGAAGCCCCTCTTCCACTTCTTCCCCGGGACCTCCGTCTTTTCCTTGGGCACCTGGGGCTGTAACTTCCACTGCCTCCATTGCCAGAACTGGGAGATCGCCTGCTGCAAGCTGGAGGAGGTGGAGAAGGAGGCTCAGTTACTCTCGCCCGAGAGGGCCGTAGAGCTCACGCTCCAGTACCACTGCGGGGGCATTGCCTGGACCTACAATGAGCCTACCATCTGGTTTGAATATACCCTGGACTCCGCCCGGCTGGCCAGGGAGAGGGGCCTCTACACCGTCTATGTGACCAACGGCTATATCACCCCCGAGGCTCTGGACATGCTCGGGCCCTATCTTGACGCCTTCCGGGTGGATGTGAAGGGCTTTACCGACAAACTCTACCGCTATCTGGCCAAGGTCACCCGCTGGCGCGAGGTCCTGGAGGCGGCGGTAAGGGCCAAGGCGAAGTGGGGGATGCATGTGGAAGTGGTGACCAATATCATCCCCACCCTCAACGATGATGAGGCCCAGCTCACCGCCCTGGCCACCTGGATAAGGGACAGCCTGGGGGAGCTCACCCCCTGGCACATCACCCGCTTCTATCCCAGCCACCAGCTCCTCCACCTCCCCTCCACCCCTATCCCCACCCTGGAGAGGGCCTACAAGATAGGGAAAAGGGTGGGCCTCAAGTTCGTCTACCTGGGAAATGTCCCCGGCCACCCCACAGAAAGCACCACCTGCTATTCCTGCGGCAAAGTCCTCGTAGAGCGCTCCGGCTACCAGACCCGCATCCTGGGCGTGACAGGCTCCCGTTGCCCCCACTGTGGGGCGGAGATATATATGAGGACAAAGGTCCAGACCCCGGCCACCGGATAGAGAGGAGGGGGGAGATGGAGGAAAGGGTCAGCCCCAGGGAGGTGAGGGAATCTCCCATCGCTGGTAGCTGGTATCCCGGAAAGAAGGAACAGCTTACAGCCCAAATAGAGCGTTTTCTGGCCGGGGTCACCCCGCAGGAATTGCCCGGGGAGCTGGTGGGCCTCATCTCCCCCCATGCCGGCTATGCCTATTCCGGACAGGTGGCCGCCTGGGCCTATAAACAGCTAACCGGGAGGAGCTACGATACCGTAGCTGTGGTCTCCCCCAGCCACGCCCCCTATGGCGGTAGGGTTCTGGTGACCAGGCTCCGCCACTACCGCACCCCTCTGGGCCTGGTAGAGGTGGCCCACGACCTGGTGGCAGGGCTGGCCAAAGAAGCCCCTCTGAGCCTTATCGACCAGGATGAGGAGCACTCCCTGGAGATACAGTTGCCCTTCCTCCAGCACACCCTGGGCAGCTTCCGCCTCGTCCCTGTGATGCTGGAGGACCAGCGCTATACCACCGCCGCCCTGGTGGCCCAGGCCCTGGCCAGGGTCCTGGAAGGGAAAAGGGCCCTGCTGGTGGCCAGCACCGACCTCTCCCACTTCCATCCCTATGAGCGGGCCGTAGCCCTGGACCGCCGGACCCTGGAGGCCATAGGCCGCTTTGACCCAGAGGGCTTGGACCGCGATATCAACAACGGGCTGTGTGAGGCCTGTGGCTACGGTGCGGTGGTGGCTGTGCTCCTGGCGGCCAGGGCCCAGGGTGCTAAAAGGGTGGCCCTGCTGAAATATGCTAACTCGGGGGATGTAACCGGGGACCGGCATAGTGTGGTCGGCTATGCCTCCCTCGCCCTTACCACAGGCTAAGAGGATACCATGGCCGAGCTTCATCCCATAGTCAAGCTAGCCAAGAAAGCCGTGGAGACCTATATCCGAGAAGGAAAAACCCTCCGGCCCAAAGACCTCACCCCGGAGATGAAGGGCCGGGCGGGGGTCTTCGTCTCCATCAAGAAGTCCGGGGAACTGAGGGGGTGCATTGGCACCTTCTCGCCTGCCAGGAAGAACATTGCGGAGGAGGTCGTCCACAATGCCATCGCCTCTGCCACCCAGGACCCCCGCTTCTTGCGGGTGGCCGGGGAGGAGCTGCCCCATCTGGAATACAGCGTAGATATTCTCACCTCCCCCGAGCCGGTGGCGGGGCCGGAGGAGCTGGACCCCCGGTGCTATGGTTGCATCGTGGAGTGTGGCCGGCGGCGGGGGCTCCTCCTCCCCGACCTGGAGGGGGTGGATACGGTGGAGGAGCAGATAGCTATCTGCTGCCGCAAGGCCGGCATCGGCCCCAATGAGCCGGTAAAGCTCTACCGCTTCCAGGTCAAGAGATACAAGTGACTTGTCCCTGATTTATTTTTGTTCCCACATCTGGTAAAATCAGGGCAGAAGTTCTCGAATAATCCAGGGAGGTGCAATGGCAGGGACATCGGGCAAGGCTTCCCAGAAGAAGAAGCACAATAAAGGCAAGGGCCGGCGGCACAGCCGCTGGAGCCGACTGATGCGCAAAAGGATGAGGATACGGGGCAAGCTCTAACCGTGCCCTTTTGGGGTTGTGCTAATTGAAGAACAGCTCAGGTCCCTCCCTGCCAGTCCGGGGGTCTATCTCTTTAAGGACGCCGGGGGCGGTGTCCTCTATGTAGGCAAGGCAGCCTGCCTCAGGGACAGGGTGAGGTCTTACTTCACCCCCTCTGCCGGGCTTCCCATCAAGACCCAGCGCCTCGTGGAGAGGGTGGCGGATGTTGACTTCATGGTCACGGATTCCGAGCAGGAGGCGCTCCTGCTTGAGTGCAACCTCATCAAGAAATACCGCCCCCGCTACAATGTCCGCCTCAAGGATGACAAGGACTATCCCTACCTGAAGATTGACCTGCGGGAGCCCTTCGCCCGCATATATATCACCCGGCGCTGGGAGCAGGACGGTGCCCGCTATTTTGGTCCCTTTGCCTCGGCGGGGTCCGTGCGCCAGACCCTCCAGGTCCTGAAAAAGCTCTTCCCCTTCCGCAACTGCAAGCGGAAAATCGACGGCCGGGACAGAAGGGCCTGTATTGAATATGACATCCACCGCTGTTGGGGGCCATGCATCGGGGCGGTGGGCCGGGCCGAATACGACCAGGTGTTGCACCAGGTCATCCTCTTCCTGGAGGGAAAGGACGACCAGATAAAGAGACAGCTCCGCAAGGAGATGGGAGAGGCCGCCGAAAGGCTGGAGTTTGAGCGGGCAGCGGTGCTCCGGGACCAGCTCCAGGCAGTGGAGAGGGTAACAGAAAGACAGAAAATCTCCTCCACCCTGAGGCAGGACCTGGATGTGGTGGCCCTGGCCCGCTTCCGGGACCTGGCCTATGTCCAAGCCTTCTTCATCCGCAACGGCAAGCTCCTGGGCAGGGAGCCCTACATGATGGAGGGGGTCCAGGATGAGGCCGACACCCGCGTTATGACCAGCTTCATCCAGCAGTTCTACGCCTCCTCACCCAACATCCCCCCCATAATCCTCCTCCAGCACCCGGTGGAGGAGCCAGCCCTGCTGGAGAAATGGCTGGAGGGGCGGAGGGGAGGCCCGGTGGCCCTCCAGACGCCCCGGAGGGGGGAGAAGAAGGGGCTGGTGGACATGGTGGCGGAAAATGCCCGCCAGGGGCTGGAGCAATACAGGATAAAACAGCTGGCCGCCCCCGATGCCCTGGGCACCGCCCTGGCCGAGCTGAAAGAAGCCCTCCACCTTCCCCACCTCCCTCTCAGGATTGAGTGCTACGATATTTCCAACATCCAGGGGGCTTGGGCGGTGGGGAGCATGGTGGTCTTTGAGGGGGGGATGGCCCGGCCCCCCCGCTACCGCCGCTTCCGCATCCGCACGGTGACCGGGGCCGATGACTACGCCATGCTCCAGGAGGTCCTCCGCCGCCGATTCAAGAGGGCCGAGGACCAGAAGGATACCCCCTGGGGCCTTCTCCCCGACCTCCTCCTGGTGGACGGAGGCAGGGGCCAGCTCAATACCGCCCTGGAGGTCCTGAAGGAAAAAGGCCTCCCCCTCCCCGCCGCCGCCATTGCCAAGGAGAAAGAGGAGCTATACTTACCCGATTCCCCTGAGCCCCTTTCCCTCCCCCGGACCAGCCCCGCCCTGTATCTTCTGCAGAGGGTTCGGGACGAGGCCCACCGCTTTGCCCTCAGCTACCATGTCAAGGTGAGGAAGAGGGCCGCCGTCCAGTCGGCCCTGGACTCCGTCCCCGGCATCGGCCCCAAGAGGAAGAGGGCCTTGTTACGCCATTTCGGCTCCCTCTCCGGGATAAGGCAAGCCCCCCTGGAGGACCTGGCCCGGGTCCCCGGCATGACCCAAAAACTGGCCGAGAAGATAAAGGAGTATATGTAATAGGTGATTGCATGATGATAATCTTATTCTAAACTTTCTTGGATGGCCTAAATGAAATACAGAGGTGGAAACATGGTTACCTACTTCTTCAGCGGGAGGGTAATCCCAGAGCGGGCAGCGGTCACAGTCAGTCCCAGCAAGTTTCGCGCTTCCGTCCGGGAAGCAGCCCTTGACTTTGAAGCAGAGATTTCAATAGGGGTGTCTCAGGTGTCCGTCGTAGTTCAAACTGCGAAAGAAGTCAAAGACCTGCCGACTTTACGGAATTACGTTGAGCAACTTGTTAGAACCGAGGTAGATGCATTCGGGTATCTTGAGGGCCGAGGATATGATGTGGAGATCACTTCTGTGACTAGCGCGGATGGCCAGCCTTTGGTGGTGTTTGGCGTCGAAATACGTGAATTGCAGGAGTCCAAATCTGAGCGTCCTGTCAGCTTTGAAGAGCTCTGGAAATTGCTTTGGGATGCCAAGGCAGCACCACTCCGTCGTGCTCTGGGGGACCTCCGAGAAGCTATCAGGGCACCGCTTGATACCGGCTTCTTTTGCTATCGGGCGGTAGAATCGCTCAGGCAAGGTTTTGTGGAGCCCGAAGACGGCGACAGCAAGGGTGCCTCCTGGGAGCGGTTGCGCAACGCGCTATGTATAGACCGTTCCTGGATTGATGAACTCCAGAAGTTCGGCAACCCACAGCGCCATGGAGCTACTCCCTATATGTCCGGTGAAGAGCGACTGTTAGCAATGCGCCTTGCGTGGAAGGTAGTTGACAGGCTCGTTGAATACGTCAAAAGAGACTTTCAGCCATTATCTCAAAGGGAGTTTTGCCTTCTTAAATTGGTCTAGCAGACTGGAGATGCCCGGGGTTTCGGGCACCGTCATGGTAATTTTCACGCCTTATTCACAACATCAGTGAGACAATAGGCTTGTATGAAGGCCATGGTGCTGCGGGGGCCCTGGCGAACAGGCGAGGGGGTGCTATTCTATTTTGACTAGGAAGGCGTCAACCCGCCCCCAAGACCGCTGTCCCGGCAGTGAGCCCCAGGTCTGGCCCGCCGCATAGACCGCCCCCGCCCCGTCCACTGCCACGCTCAAAGCCTCATCATCCTCGGGGGTGCCAAACTGGCGGGTCCATACCTCACCGCCCCGGCTATCGTATTTCCTCAGAAAGGCATCGCGCTTCCCTGAAGACCGCTGTTTCGGCAGGACGCCCTCGGTCCAGCCCACCCCATAGACATTCCCCACCCCGTCCACTGCCAGACCCAACGCCCGTTCATCGACAGCGGAGCCGAACTGGCGGGTCCACAGCCCCTTCCCCGAGCCATCATACTTCACCAGGAAGGCATCCTCCTGTCCTGAGGACTTGAGTCCCGGCAGAGCGCCCCAGGTCCCCCCTGCCCCATAGACGTTCCCCGCCCCGTCCACTGCCAGGCCCATCACCCAGTCATCCGCGGGGGAGCCGAACTGGCGGGTCCACAACCCCTTCCCCGAGCCATCGAACTTCATAAGGAAGGCGTCAATCTGCCCCGAAGAGAGCTGCCCCGGCAGGACCCCATCCGTCCGGCCTCCAACATAGATGTTCCCCTCTCCGTCCACCGCCACGCCCAGAATCCAGTCCTGCCCCGAGGAGCCAAACTGGCTGGTCCACGCCTCGCTCCCAGAGCCATCATACTTAGTCAGGAAGGCGTCAACTCGTGGCGAAGGCCGCTGGGCCGGGGGAGCATCGTCCGTCCAGCCTGCCAGATAGACATTCCCCATCCCGTCAACCAGCGCCCTCCGGGTGAAGGCATTCTCGGGGGGGCCCACCTGAGGGGGCCGGAACTGACTGGCCCCCACCTCCCTCCCCTGGCTGTCATACTTAGCCAGGAAAGCCCCAATCTCCTCCGAAGGCGGCACGCCTATAGAAAGTCCCGTAGTGCCAGCTACAGAGATGTTACCCTCCACTGTCAGGCTGTAAGCCCAGTCATCATCAGGGGAGCCGAACTGGCGGGTCCAGCCTCCGGAGGGAGGAGGCGCAGGGGTGAGCGTAGGCCCGGATGGCAAACAGGCCCCCAGCATAACAATGCTCAAGACGAAAGGTATCAGGATAGTGCTGGATACCGCGTTGCGCCTTTCCGGCAAGACTTGTGGCATATGTCGCAGACATTTTATACCCCCGATAGCGGGCTTTCAACCCAAGCTTTCCTTTCTAGAGTATCAGCTACTTAATTGGGTAAACTGGGTAAAGAGGGTTTTCTTGAGCTGCTATGACATCACCTAAAGTGAGAACAACATTGGCAGGTATAGGTGGGGAGCTTATGACGCTGCCCACACCAGCAGGAAGTATTCTCGGTTGCGTATTTTTCGGTTCAACCATTGCGTTCCAGTAAGCTTTGGATACTAGCATATTCCCATCCAGCTTATCAGCCTCAGCATAAAGCTTGTTTGCAAAATCAGTTGGGTCAGGCATGTTAACAATATCCATCATTAGCTGAAGTAATACACTTGAGGGAACACCTCCGTCAGGATAACCTAAGCGAGCTGAAAGAGCCCAGAGAGACCGCAGACGCTTGGCCATCATATCGGTAGTATTCTGGAGAACATAGTCCAATGTCAGCTTATTGGTTTCATAAGAAATGTTCCCGCCAAGAATTATCCCGTTTTCAGCAAACCAGCTACATGCATACCATTGAGCAATGTAAGCAAGTAACTCATTAGCGCCAACCTTTACACCAACACCATAACCTGAGGTGTTCTTAAGCGCATAATAAGCCGCACTTATTTCCCTGACAAGTGTCGGCATTGCCTGCGGCAGAATGCCTTCGCTTATGATAACTTCAGCCTGCCCAGTCCAAACACCATTTACAACAACAGGCCTAACAAACGGAACGCTTCTTAATCCCCATGATATTTTCTTGCTAAATGTTTTTTCATACTCTGCGTTAGCTTCTGCTATCGGCAGTATTTTAACAATGACTTTATTCATGTCAAGACCTGCGTCTACCAAAGGCTTAAGGGGACCGTCGAGAGCCATCTGGATTAGTTCTGACTGATTGGAAGCGGTGTAGACTTTTGTGTAGTCGTATGCTTTCTCTGGAACTGGCGCCTTTGCAATGACGATGTCGCTTAGTGTCGTGTTGTTGGTCTCTTTGGATTCAAGCACTGCGTTTGTTGGATCAACTATTACCTTAATAGTATATTTGCCCGGTCGGTTATTTAAATTCTGGCGTACGGCTGGGATAACAACGCTGTCAATTGAAACGATTTTCTCCAAACTTCCTTTGGCAGCAAGCTGGTCAACAGGCAAGGTTACGACAAGCAGCTCTGGCAGAGACAGCTGTTTGGCTAAAACCTGAACAGTGAAGTTGTAAGCATCCTTCTCGCCGTTGTTTGAAATGCCGACAACGATGTTGCGGTCAGTTTTCTGTATGGAGTAAGCAACAAGGTCAGCTAACTGCGGCGTAGGAGTTGGGGTTGGAGTAGGAATTGGAGTTGGCGTTGGTGTAGGAGTAGGCGTAGAAGTTGGAGTCGGAGTAGGTGTAGGCGTAGGTGTGGGTGTTGGAGTAGGAGTAGGCGTAGGAGTAGGTGTGGGTGTTGGAGTAGGAGTTGGAGTAGGGGTAGGCGTTGGAGTTGGAGTAGGCGTAGGCGTCGGGGTAGGCGTAGGGGTCGGTGTAGGTGTTGGAGTAGGTGTTGGAGTAGGTGTTGGAGTAGGAGTAGGCGTTGGAGTGGGCGTAGGTGTAGGCGTTGGAGTAGGTGTAGGCGCAGGGGTCGGTGTAGGCGTGGGTGTAGGGGTAGGCGTCGGAGTTGGAGTAGGTGTAGGCGTAGGGGTCGGTGTGGGGGTAGGAGTTGGCGTCGGTGTTGGAGTAGGCGTGGCGGTGGGAGTGGGAGTCAGCGCAGGAGTTGCTGCTGGCAATGGTGTAGGAGTCGGAGTTGCTTTTGGACGACACGTGCATCCGGAGACCACAACCAACAGCAACAGGGCAACGACTAAATAACGCCTCATCGTCTGGCCCAAAGACTACTTGCACAGCCCGGCCTCCGTCAAGCCCTGTGACCACGGGTTCTTCGATGAAATACCTGGCCACGCCAGGTCCATTATATTTGACAGGAAAGAAAGGGAACAAATAGAATGGCAAAGACTTTGGCTGTAAAGGCGGTGGTCTCGTGGAGCGGGGGCAAGGACGGCTGCTACGCCTGCTACCTGGCCCCCTCCCTGGGCTATGAGGTCTCTTTTCTCCTTACCATGGTCTCGCGGCAGTTCCAGCGCAGCGGCGGCCACGGGATAGAGGCCCAGCTCATGCACCGCCAGGCCGAGGCCACCGGCATCGGGATGCTCCAGCAGGACTACGCCGGGGACAACTACGAGGAGATGTTCAAATCGGCCCTGAGACAGCTCCGGGGCGAGGGAGCCGAGGCCCTGGTCACCGGGGACATATACCTCCAGGAGCACCGGGACTGGGTGGAAAGGGTGGCCGGAGAGGTGGGCCTCAAGGCCGTCCTACCCCTGTGGGGGATGAAGCCCGGGGAGGTGACCCGGGGCTTTATCGGGGCGGGCTTTGAGGCCCTTGTGGTGGCCCTCCAGGCAGACCAGCTTGGGGAGGAGTGGCTGGGGCGGCGCGTGGACGCCGACTTTCTCTCCGACCTCCTTTCCCTGGGGCAGGTGGACCCGGAGGGGGAGAGGGGGGAGTTCCACACCTTTGTCCTGGATGGCCCCCTCTTCAAGAAAAGGGTAGAGGTCCTGGAGACAGGCCGGGTCTTGCGGGATGGCCGCTGGTTCCTGGACATCCCCCGCTATGAGCTAAGGGAAAAGGGAAGCTAGCGGCTTAGCTCGGCCACTAGAAGGTCCATGGCCAGTTCCCCCGGGAGTTTCCCGGTCTTTATGGCCAGGTCTGTCTCCAGGACCTTATAGTAGGCCCCTTCCAGCCTGGGGCGGGGGAAGCGGGCCTGGGCCAGGGCCTTCTCCAGGGGGTAGCCGGAGAGGCCCAGCCTCTCCCCAAGCTCCTTCCCTCTGACGCCCTGCCCCAGCAATTCCTGGGCCAGCAGGGCCTGGCGGAGCTGGCGGGTTACAGCCGCCAGGAGCTGGGCCGGGACCTGGCCCTCCTGGAGGAGCTCATGGAGCAGACGCCCCACCCCCCTGCTCCTGCCTTCCAGGAGGCCGTCAGCCAGCTCGTAGGCGCGCACCTCCCTGACGGGGCTGGACAGCTGCCGCACATCGTCTTCGGTGATGGGCTTTCCCTGGCAGAAGAGCAGGAGCTTTTCTATCTCCTGGGAGAGGGCCCAGAGGTCATCCCCCACCACCCTGGCCAGGAGCTCCACCGCCCCGGGGGCGATGGCCCCACCACCCCAGGCCACCCTCTCCCCTATCCAGCGCCGGAGCCGGTCCCCCCTCAGGGGAGGGAAAGCGCGGACCTGAGCTTTCCCCTTTAGAGCCAGGAAGAGAGGATTGGCGTCGGTGAGGGGCCTGTTTTCTATCAGGACCAGCTCCGTGGTGGAGGGGAGGGCCTCCAGGGCCCGGAGGAAACGGCTGGGGTCCTCCCCCTTCCTGTCCCTCCGCGGCTCAAAGCGTTCCAGGAGCCCCTTCACCAGGACCAGGCGTCTGGGGGCCAGGAAGGGGGCCGTCTGACAGGCCAGGTAAAGCTCCCCGGGGTTCACCCTGTCCCCCTCAAAAGAAGTGGTATTGGCCTCCAGGAACTCCCCCAGGGCCTTCTTTATCTCCTCGAGGGCCCCCTGCCGGGAGAAGCTGTCGGGGCCATGAAAGATGTAAAGCACCCCAACATTTTACCACAGGGCCCAATAGCCTCGGGCACCGGTTCGAATCCCGTCTTCAGGTCCAGAAGTCTATTAACCCCGCATTTCCCATATCAAATGCTGAGCGCAGATAGGGTTCCTATGGTACAATAGCTTCAAAAGAGAGGCTCAACTGGAGGAACCTAATGGGTGAAA
>Ga0315294_10001547_pt1 | contig 25149 bp, 22 predicted proteins | sample YL17G13_40_MG_FD_203626 | JGI IMG/M metagenome (GOLD analysis project Ga0315294, IMG submission 203626) | Sediment microbial communities from Yellowstone Lake, YNP, Wyoming, USA - YL17G13_40 | ecosystem: Environmental > Aquatic > Freshwater > Lake > Sediment | place: USA: Wyoming | collected... | reverse complement strand
GATACCGGACTCAAAAAGTTTACTTTTTAACATGGAGGATTTTTGGAATGGCAAAGAAAAGAGATTCTTTGATTGTAGCCAGCAAAATTAAGGCTTACATCAAGAGCAAAAGCATGATGACTTCTGCTGAAGCGCTCGAGGCAATCAATGAGAAGGTCCATGGTATGCTTGATGCTGCCGCTGTTCGGACCAAGGCCAACCGCCGCAGTACGCTCAAGGCCCAGGACCTGTAGTCAATTATGCGTTAAGTCTTTTGATTACGTGTTTTATGTTTACCGAAGCGCCAAACTAAGCCGTTCCGTTTTTCACGGCGGAACGGCTTTTTTTGATTGATTATTGAAAAATTTCTTAATAGCTCCCTATTTTGTTCGTTGTTTGTTATCAGTCCTTAACCGTTTGTGCCTGGGTAATTTGGGGCTAACTGCCGCCTAGTTACAGGTATTTTAATACGCAGGTAATGGTGTTTTTTGGACCCGGCTTAAGCCTATAAAATCCACATTGGCATCGCCAAAATCCCCCATTTTTCAAAATTTGCTCAACTTCCTTTATTGAAAACCCCGATTTATACTACAGATATTACAGTAAATACCGCAATTTTTGCCTGTTTGTTGTTTAAGGTTCCGGAATTTGTTGTCGATAAATTGCTTACGATAGGCGGCAACTTGGCGCCGGACATGCAACTTTTGCAAAAACAATGACTTGCGTTCAATTTTGGCTTTTAAAAAATATATCGTAAGCTCTATTTAATGGGCAGTTATGCAAACAACATGGCAGGGGATACCGTGAGAGTTTTCATGTTAGGATGGGAGTTTCCACCGTTTATCAGTGGTGGGCTGGGAACGGCTTGCTACGGGCTTACCCGCGCCATGGACCAGCTTGGTATGCATGTAACGTTTGTCTTGCCTAAGCTGGTCGAGGACGAATATGCAACCCATGTAAAACTACTCAGCCCCGGCTTCTTTCAGTTTTGGTGCTCTCAAAAATGTTATATTTCGCGAAATTGGTTCGGCTCTACAACCGTACGCACGTCCAGACATTTATCAGCAGCGAATCGACGAGGCTCTTAGGCAGAAACAAAGAGCACACGCCCTTGGTTCTTCCAGCCAATTTGTCGGCGGAATAGACTACGGTGGGGATATGTTTACAGAGGTCCAACGTTACGCCGACCTTGCCGCACAATTAGCCAAAGATGAGCAGTTTGATGTTATTCATGCCCATGACTGGATGACCTATCCAGCAGGGGTTTTGGTCTCGGCAATCAGCGGAAAACCCCTGGTTGTGCATGTGCATTCGACAGAGTTCGACCGCAGCGGTGAAAATGTCAACCAGATGATTTACGACATCGAACGAATGGGTATGCACAAGGCAGATAGAATAATCGCTGTTAGTAATTTCACCCGCAACATCATAATTAACCGTTACGGCATTAGCGGCGAAAAGGTTGAGGTAGTCCATAACGGCGTTGACCGAAGTGACGCCGGTAATGGTAATGGCAACGGTTCTTTGGCTCGTGCGGGCATCAAAAAGGGCGAGAAAATCGTCTTATTTCTGGGCCGAATTACCATGCAAAAAGGGCCGGAGTATTTCCTTGGAGCAGCCAAAAAAGTCCTTGAGGTTATGGATAATGTCAAATTTGTCATGGCCGGCTCAGGTGATATGATGCACCGGGCGGTTGAAATGGCCGCGGAACTTGGCATCGGAAGCAAAGTGTTGTTCACAGGCTTTTTACACGGCGAGGAGGTTCAAAAAATATATAAACTTGCCGACCTTTTCGTGATGCCTTCTGTTTCGGAACCTTTTGGCATAGTTCCGCTTGAGGCTTTGGAAAACGATGTGCCTGTAATAATAAGCAAGCAAAGTGGAGTATCCGAAGTTTTGACCCATGCACTGAAAGTTGATTTCTGGGATGTTGACGAAATTGCCAACAAGATTATAGCCGTGCTAAAATATGTTCCACTTGGAGTGACACTGCGAAATTATGGCAATTATGAGGTAAGGAAATTGCGATGGAAAGATGCAGCGGCCAAATGCCTGAAAGTTTATGAAGAATTGTTAACCCCGGTTTAATACCAATTTAACGCTTAGACTAAAAGATTTATGCCTTCAGTATGTTTCTATTTTCAAGTGCATCAACCAACGCGGCTGAGGCACTACACGGTATTCGACAAAAGCGACCATTATTTTGACGATTACAAAAATGCTTCTATTTGCAGAAAGGTCGCAAATAAATGCTATCTCCCTGCCAACAGGTTGCTTCTCGAGCTTATTAAGAAATATCACGGCAGATTTAAAATAGCCTACAGCATAACCGGTGTCTTACTCGAACAGCTTCATTCATTTGCGCCGGAGGTCATCAGCACCTTTGACGCTTTAGCAGAAACCGGCTGCGTTGAGTTCCTCGCCGAAACCTATTATCACAGCCTGAGTTTCCTGTACTCCCGCGATGAGTTCCTGGAGCAGGTAAACCAACACTCCGAAACCATCCGCTCTCTTTTTGGTCAAAGGCCCAGGGTATTTAGAAATACAGAACTGATATACAATAATGATTTGGCTGCCCTTATCGAATCAACAGGCAACTTCGATGCTATACTCAGCGAAGGTGCGGACCATATTTTAGGTTACAGAAGTCCTAATTTCGTCTATCAGCCTAAAGGCTGCAGCAAGCTCAAACTTCTGCTGAAAAACTATTCACTCAGCGATGATATTGCTTTCCGATTTTCCAATCGCAATTGGTCCCAGTGGCCTTTGACTGCCGAGAAATTCGCCAAATGGATAGGCGATGTTAATGGTAACGGCAATGTCGTCAATCTGTTTATGGACTACGAAACGTTCGGCGAGCACCAATGGGAAGATACCGGCATATTCGATTTTATGCGGCATTTGCCCGAGTACATCCTGAAGCATCCCGACAACAATTTCAAAACTCCCAGTGAGGTGGTTCAGTGCTATAATTCTGTCGGTACCGTTGATGTCCCCCACCTGATAAGCTGGGCCGATATCGAAAGAGACCTCTCCGCGTGGCTTGGAAATCCAATGCAGTCAAATGCCGTCCATGAGATATATAGGCTGGAGAAGAAAGTAAAGAAAACCTGCAACCCCAAAATCATTTCCGACTGGCGCAAATTGCAGATATCCGACCACTTTTACTATATGTGCACAAAGTATTTTGCTGATGGCGACGTTCATAAATACTTTAATCCCTATGACTCACCTTACGATTCTTACATCAACTTTATGAACGTGTTGAATAATCTCCAAAGCAGGTGTTCCTCAGGGACAACTGCAGCCAGGTCTTACACTCCGGCCTGAGACGAAAAGCCGCCAGTTGCAAATGCTGACCAAACGTGCCGATTTCTTTTTTTGCTGTTTTAAGCTACAATCTTGTACCGGGTTTTACAATGACAATGTTTTCGGAGTAAACCTGTGCCGACGTTGCAGAAAACAGATAATGCCTTGCTTATTTCTGTGCCGACAAGCGGTAAGAGCCTCGAGGATTTATTGAGCAAACAATGGCTTCTGACCAATAGTCGCGGCGGTTATGCCTCGTCAACAATCATCGGCTGCAATACCAGCAGATATCACGGCCTGCTGGTCGGCTCGCTGAATCCTCCCGCCAATAGAATAATGGCACTGGCCAACTGCCTGGAGATGGTGATATGCAGGGGCAAGGTATTTTATCTTTCAACCTTTGAGTTTAACGACAAATTTTCGCCCGAAGGTTTCAGTTGCATAAAGCAATTCCGCCGGGACCTCGGCGTTCATTTTGACTATCAACTGGACAGGTTGGAGCTGACCAAGTCTCTATATCTGCTCAACGATGCGGACACATTCGCGCTGGTCTACGATTTTAAAACCGTTGATGAGCCTGTCGAATTTGCCTGGCGCCCATTTGTGGGTTTGAGAAATTTCCACTCGCTGCAAAAATCTTATGCCTCCATTGATTTGCATCAAGTTCAGTACGGCTTGCTGATTCATGCGAATGTATCTAACGGTTGTGAACTGTTCTTAGGTTGCCCCACCGCAAATTTTGAAAAAGATGAGCAATGGTGGTTCAATTTTGTGTATCGTAATGACAGGCAAAGAGGCCAGGATTTTACAGAGGATTTGTGGACGCCTGGCTTTTTTAAATGCCGCATAGATTCGCCGGCCAAAGTTGTTTTCTGGGGCAGTTTAAGCAGCCATTGCCAGCCCAAGCATTTGATAAATTCCGACATTGAAAAAGTGTGTGAGGAGTTGCGCAGCCGTCAAGATAGTATTATTGCCGTTGCTGAAACTGCGGACCAGAGACTTAAAACACTTTGCTTGGCGGCTGACCAATTTGTTACGAAGCGCCAAACAGGCCATGAATATAGAACCACTGTTCTGGCGGGCTTCCCGTGGTTTGCTGACTGGGGCAGAGATGCCTTTATTGCCCTGCCGGGCTTATTGCTCTCCAGTCGCAGGTTTGATGAGGCAAAATCGGTCTTGACCACCTTTGCTGCCGTTGCTGACGAGGGGATGATCCCGAACCGTTTCGATGATTACAGCGACACTGCTTACTTCAACAGCATCGATGCTTCTCTTTGGTTTATCAATGCTGCTTTTCAATACTTAAACGCTGCCGGGGATAGTAAAACGTTCACGCAGCATCTTTTACCCACGATTCGCTGGATTATAGACTCTTACCACAATGGTACGCGATTCGGCATCCACGCTGATACCGATGGGCTTATAACCGGAGGTAATAAGGAAACGCAATTGACCTGGATGGATGCAAAATATGAGGGCGTGGCCTTTACGCCTCGCTATGGAAAAGCAGTTGAGATTAATGCCTTGTGGTATAACAGCCTTTGTCTGCTTGCTCAATTTTATGGCGACCGCGATAAGGACAATGCCGAGCATTATCATTGCATGGCGGATAATGTTAAAGCGGGCTTTGGTAAATTATTCTGGAATCCGACACTTGGCTACCTAAACGATTGTATTCTGCTCGATGGTTCGGTTGATGCAAGTCTGCGCCCGAACCAGATATTCGCTGTTTCATTGCCGTTTTCAGCCTTGACGGCACACCAGCAAAAGGCAGTGGTAGATGTGGTGCAGAAAAATCTGCTCACCCCTTTCGGCCTGCGAACATTAAATGTTCAGAGCGCTTCTTATAAAGGTATATATGCCGGCCCACAGAAACAGCGCGATGAGGCTTATCATCAGGGAACTGTTTGGCCATATCTGATCGGACCATTCGTAGAAGCGTATCTGAAAGTGAACAATTTCAGCCAGAAAAGTAAAAGACAAGCGTCGGAATTTATTGAACCGTTGATGCAGCATTTGACCGAAGCCGGCTGTCTCGGACAAATCTGCGAGATATTCGACGGGGACCCGCCTCACAAGCCCAGAGGTTGCGTCGCTCAGGCTTGGAGCGTAGCTGAACTCATAAGGGCGTATCAGTTAATAACCGGCTGAAAAATCGCCCACTACATGTCTCTTCTAAAGTGGTGCTTCCCGCAAACCTCACAATCTGCTTCTGTTTTCTGTTTACCCATCTGAAAATATGATATAATTCAGTCCGTGTCGCAAACAAACATAATAATATGCGGGAGGAAACTAAAATGAAAATCATTCGCATTCCAGTTGTGGGATTGTTCATTGCGGTAGTTGTTTTCATGTATAGCTTTTTAAATCTCTACGCACAGACAAGTCCCAAGGAAAAGTCTGCCGAAACCGAACAGGCAACTGTTGAAGTTGCCCGGCAGACCAAATCATCGCCAAAGCCCGACCTGGTCAAAATGGCGGATTTCTATCTGAGAGACGGCAAACTGGTGTTTGGAAAGCTGCTCTCGGATGAGAAAAACAAAATCACCATTGAGCAGTTGGATGAGAACAAAATTGTTGTCTCCACTTTTAGTAAAAAAGAAATTGATGCTAGAACGTTGCATACCAAGAATATGCCTGAGTTTCAGTATTATATTGAACTTGCCGAGTATTTTTCCGGCAGAACATGGGACTTTAGAGATGACCCGGATGACTTCATACAAGCTCTTAGATGTTATGAACAGGCCAGGCAAAGTTTAGCCGAAACTTATGACCCCAATTCTGAAAAAATCACCGAAGTAGATAAGCGCATAAAGCGTCTTCAGCAGGATAGAGACCTCTGGATCAAAGAGGTATCTTCGCGGGCCGAATTGAAAAAGCTTGAGTTTGAGGCTGAGGGTGAAAAAAGAATCAAGGAACTTGAAAAAAAGGTCAACGCGGCTAATCAGCAGATTGATAAGAATATGGCGGACTTAAAAAACGATTATCAAAAGCTTGAAAAAAGCATTTCCGACACTGACAAGGATATATCTCAGCGACTTGCGATTCTCAGTGAGCGGGTCGACATTGATAGAAGGCTCATCGAAAGCATTATCTACCATCATCATTGGCGATGGTATCCGCCATATCATATCGTGGTGCCGGAAAAACCTGACAGCAATCAATAACCCTGTAATGGAGTTGAAAAAATGAAAAGTTATTTGTTTGGCTTGTGCGTGTCGGCATTGTTGTTTTTCGGATTAATCGGTTGCAGAACAATCGCATTCCCCGAAAAGAAAAGTACTATACCAACGTCGGTCGAATTTCCGCGGGACAAAAAAAGTATCACCGATGTCAATGAACCAGCCGAGAGTTTTATTTCCCTGCTCAATCGTTCTCATCCAGGCAATCGCATCGGCTACCGCTGTCTTGAATATAAACCAATTGTCTATGGCGACATTCCCCAAAAATTGCAGGCCTCGATGGAGACTGTTACCGCCGATGCCCTTCAGAAGCAGTATGCCGGCCGTCCCGGCGTTTTTGTCTATCCCGTTGACATAACCAATAAGCAGGACTGGACTCCGCAGACCTGGACGTATTATATTGTTCCTGCAGCCGACGGCTTCGATTTGCTCTGGGTAATTGCAACAAAAGAAAAGGGCCTCAACGAGTACTATTCTGTCCAACAATGCTTTCGGGCCACCGGCAAGACCAACAGAAAGTGGCGGCGAGCAATCGCCGAAGCCCCGGCTTTTAGCGAGTATGACCTCTGGGCAAAACAGGAAAGTGACAACCTGCCGAAAACCAGTCTGTCCTTTGTCCGCCGTAACAATGCCTGGGAAGCTATTGCCGTAAGCCAGCAGCAGGTTGTTTGCCGCACTCCCCTTGGCTTGGCGATGGACACCGCTCGCTCAGGAGGGGATTTGACGAAGATTGCGGATATGAAGCCATCGTTTTCCCCTCGCCAGGACAGCAGTTTCGCACCTGACATCGACTGTGGCTTGGTTACCAGAAGCAATCTTAAGGATACCTGGGTATGCGCATTATACTGGGAGAACACCACACACATCAGCGACCACCATCCCGCCGATTGCTTGCACACCTTCGTCAACATAGGGCCGCTTCCGCCGAATAGTAAACGTGCCGTTCGCGGGAAAATATATTGGATGAAAGTATCAAAAGACCAGCTTTTCGAACGCTGGCAGAAGACCTGGGCCAACTGATTTTGTGCAAACCTGATTTGTGTTTGCCACTTCTGCCTTGTCGGTTTACGAGATATGCTTTTTGACTTCTTTTAGAAACGTCGAAATCTCAGCGAGCATTTTTTCTTTGTTGCCTAAATTCGTTTCAATCAGTTCCACTATCTTTGACCCGATTATTACCCCGTCGGCGCCTGCCTTGGCGATTGTTGCCGCATGCTCAGGCTTGCTTATTCCAAAGCCGACACATACAGGGACGCTGGTGAGTTTTTTCAATTTGCTGACAAGTCCTGTAACCGCATCGGAAATTTTCTCTCTGCTGCCTGTAACACCCAGTAACGAAACGGTATAGATAAAACCGGTCGTTTTAGACGCGATTAATTTTGTCCTGTCTGTGTCGGTGTTTGGCGTCACCATAAAAACCGTATCTAGACCTGTTGACGCTGCAGCGGGGATAATTTCATCAGCATCATCAATACTCAAATCTGCAATCAAAATGCTGTTGACTCCGGCCCGGTGAAAATCGCTGAAAAACTTTTCTGTTCCATACTGGTAAATCAGGTTGTAGTACATCAGTAAACCTATCGGAATATCTTTGTACTCCTTGACCTTTCGGATAAATTCCAAAGCCTTTTGAATGTTTATCCCGCTTTTCAGCGCGCGGATGTCGGCCTTTTGGATTGTTGGCCCATCTGCTATCGGGTCAGAGAAAGCTATGCCCAGCTCAAGAATATCTGCCCCCGCGTCGATGGCGGTTTTTACAATCGACAGACTTCGGTCAAAATCAGGGTCACCGATTACGAAAAATGGTATCAGTGCCGCTCTTTTTTGTTTTGCCAATTCGCCGAAAACTTGTTTATACGTTTTCATTTAGTTTAAATCCTATACCCCATCCATTGGCCTGTATTTTTCCACAATTCCAACATCCTTATCTCCCCGGCCGGAAAGATTTACCACCACGATTGTTTCCGCGTTTAATTTCCCTTTTTGGCTCATAAGATATGCCAGAGCATGCGAGCTTTCCAGGGCCGGCAGTATCCCTTCCGTTTTGCTCAACAGCTCGAACGCATCCAGCACCTTGTCGTCTTCTGCAGCGACATAATTGGCTCTGCCGGTATCCTTCAACAGACAATGTTCCGGCCCGACAGCCGGATAGTCCAGCCCCGCGCTTACAGATTCGGTTTCATAAACCTGTCCTTCGTCATCCTGCAGCAGATATGCTTTTGCACCGTGCAATACACCCACTCGCCCGGCTACCAGTGTCGCAGCGTGCTTGCCGCTGCTTATGCCTCTGCCGCCGGCTTCAACGCCGATTAACTTCACGTCCTTATCGTCCATAAAGCCCGAAAAGATACCTATCGCATTGCTGCCGCCGCCCACGCAGGCGACCACCATGTCCGGAAGCCTGCCGACCTGTTCAAGACTCTGCTGCCTGGCCTCTTTGCCGATACAGCTTTGAAAATGTTTTACCATCGTAGGGTACGGATGCGGCCCGCACGCAGAGCCGAAAAGGTAAAATGTGTCTGCTACATGGGCCGTCCAGTACCGAAGGGCATCGTTAATGGCATCCTTGAGTGTCCCTGTCCCGCCTTCGACACCAACTACCTCTGCACCGCACAACCTCATCTTATGTACATTGACGCTTTGTCTGTCGATGTCGGTTGTGCCCATAAAGATTTTCGTTTCCATTCCAAACAAAGCGCCTATCATCGCGGTGGCCAGACCGTGCTGACCTGCTCCGGTTTCAGCGATGAGTTTGGTTTTGCCCATATATTTTGCTAGCAGGCCCTGGCCCAGGGTATTATTGACCTTGTGCGCTCCGCCGTGCAGAAGGTCCTCGCGTTTCAGATACACCTTAAAACCCACATATTCACTGAATCTTTTTGCATAATAAAGCGGCGTAGGTCGGCCGGCATAATCCTTCAAAAGCCCTCCAAGCTCGGCTACAAAACGCTTATCTTTGTAGAAGCGGTAAAACGCCTCCTCCAACTCTTCCAGCACCGGTATCAAAACTTCCGGCACATAGAAGCCTCCGTAATCGCCGAATCTGCCTTTATATTTCATAATTGTTTCCTAAGCTCTCAAGTGCCCTATGTTTTCAAACAGCTTCTTCATTTTCTTATGGTCTTTTTTGCCCGGCTCGCTTTCGATGCCGCTGCAGACGTCAATCCCGTAAACTCCCAGCTCGACCGCTGCCTCTACATTATCAGGATTTATTCCGCCGGCCAAAAAAATCCGCTTTCCGATATGTCCAATGACATTCCAGTCAAAACTTATTCCCGTCCCGCCATATTTTTCAGGGCTGTAAGCGTCCAGCAAAATGGCATCGGTGAAATAATTCTCTGCCTGTTGAATATCTTTCTTCTCTTTAATTCTCAATGCCTTCATCGTTTTCACGGACACCAGCGACTGGCAGAACTCCGGATTTTCATCGCCGTGCAGCTGAACCCAGTTTAGTTGGCATTGGCGCATTATTTTGCGGATGTGTTCGAGTGAATCGTTTACAAACACCCCTGCAATATCTACAAACGCCGGCAGTTTGTTTATTATCTTGACCACCTCCTCAGGCGCTATATACCTCGGACTTTTCGGGTAAAAATTAAAACCTAATATATCAGCCCCCATATCCACTGCTGCCGCTGCGTCCTTGTAATTGGTGATGCCGCAAATTTTAACTTTCACTATCAGCATTTATTATCGTTTTGATACCTCGATTAATTTTTCCAGACTTTCCATCGCCTTGCCGCTGCTGATAGAAGCCTCTGCCATCTTAATTGCCCGTCCGAAATCCTCCGCCAGGTTGCCTGCGATTATCGCCGCAGCGGCATTTAGAACGACGATATCTTTTCGGGGCCCGCTCTCTTTGCCGCTTAATATGTCCCTCAAAACCTTGGCACTTGCCTTGGCATCAGTTACTTTTAACTGTTCTATATCGGCCGGAGCAACCCCCAAATCTTTGGGGTTTAGTTTTTTGTTGGTAATCTTGCCGTTTTTTAGTTCGGCTATCATGGTAACTCCCGCTGTGCTTATTTCATCCAGTCCGTCGCTATGGACCACCATTGCATATCGGCTGCCCAAAATTTTGAGTGCCTCAGCCACGGTTTGCATCAGACTTTCATCCGCTACCCCCATCACCTGAGCTGTTGCATTGGCTGGGTTGGCCAGGGGCCCCAGAATGTTAAAAATAGTCCTGAAGCCCAGACTTTTTCGTATAGGCTGAACATATTTCATCGCCGGGTGGAACTTTGGCGCAAACATAAATCCGATGTGTGCCTGCCTTATGCATTCTGCCACTACCTGTGCCTCTGCATCTATCTTAACTCCCAGTTCCGCCAGCACGTCTGCCGAGCCGCAGCTGCTGGTTATCCCTCTATTGCCGTGTTTGGCGACATAGACCCCCGCACCGGCTGCCACTATTGCCGCTGCAGTTGAAATGTTGGATGTCTTAATTGCTCCACCGCCTGTGCCGCAGGTGTCCACAAGATTATCAACATCAACTTTCACGGCGACAGCGTGATTTCGCAGCGACCTGGCAAATCCCGCCAGTTCCGCTGCCTGGGCTCCTTTGATTTGCATCGCCGTAAGAAACGCTGCAATCTGGACATCGCTGACCTGGCCCTCAAAAATAGTGTCTAAAAGCTGCCTTGCCTGTTCAAAGCTCAAACTTTGGCCCTGCAGTAGTAGTTTGATGTACTCGGTTATTGTTGCCATCGTCACCGCTTACCTTTTGCTTTGTGCCGTTGCTATTGATAAAACGTTTTCAATTATCTTTCCGCCCGCAGGGGTCAGTATGCTTTCGGGGTGGAATTGCACGCCGAATATCGCAAGCTCCTTATGTTGAACGCCCATAACGATTCCTTCAAACTCAGCTGTTTGTTCCAGGCACCCCGGCAGCGTCGTCGCGCAGAGACTGTGATATCGTCCCCCCTGCATGGGATTTTCTATGCCGGCAAATATTCCCTTTTGGTTATGGGTTATTCTTGAGGGTTTGCCGTGCATCGGCTCCGGCGCATGACCGATTGTCCCGCCAAAGTACTGCACAATCGCCTGGTGCCCCAGACACACACCGAACAGGGGCAGCTTGTCTTTGAAATAATCTATCGCTGAAAGTGTTACACCAGCGCCGTCTGGTGTGCCCGGCCCTGGAGATATTACAAGCAGGTCAGGACAAAATTCATCTGAAACTTTCTTAAGCTCCTCGAGCTTTGTGTCAGCACGGTAAACCCTCCCCAGACAACCGCGTTTGCAAAAATCATCGACCAGGTTGTAGGTGAACGAATCGAAATTGTCGATGAACAAAACTTTTCTTGCTTTCTCTTTCATAGGATTCTGCTCCTATTATTGCTCTTTGCGAACCGCCCGCAGACAGGAATTCGCCTTGTGCTCAGTTTCTTCAAATTCTGTCTTCGGAACACTGTCGTGTACAATTCCCGCCCCGACCCGGATATAAGCCATATGGTCTTTAATCTGCAGGCTCCTTATAGTAATACAGCTGTCGAATTGCCCATCCACCGTCAGATACATAACTGCTCCGCCGTAATAGCCGCGCTTGGTTGTTTCAAACAAACGTATCAGTTTCATTGCTTCTATTTTTGGCGCTCCCGTCAGTGTCCCCATGTTCATCGTGGCAAGATACGCGCTCAGGGCGTCCAAATCAGACCGCAGTATTCCTTTGACATTGCTCACCAGATGCTGCACCGATTCATACTTTTCTGCTATTAGCAGCTCGGTGACGATTCTGCTGCCCGCCTCAGCCACTCGTGCAATATCATTCCTGGCCAAATCGACCAGCATTATGTGCTCCGCCAGTTCCTTGCGGTCCAGCTTCAGTTCAGCCTCATATCTGAAATCGGTGTCGGCATCGATGGTTTTTCCGATTCGCCCCCTGGGTTTCGTCCCTGCTATAGGCCTGATTTCCACATTGTAGGGCTTATTTCCGCTGACACGCAGATTAAGTTCAGGACTCGAGCCCAGCAATATTGTATTAGGGGTATTCAGGTAAAACATATATGGCGAAGGATTCAATTGCCTCAGCCGTTTATAAACGTCCAGCGGCTCATCCGGGCAGGGCACTATTTTTGTCCTGCTTAGAACCACCTGGAAAATGTCGCCGTCGATAATATGCTGCTTGGCGTCCCTGACTATTTTTTCATATTCAATTTGGTTGGTATCGGTCGAAGCAGCGGCTAGGGACTCGGTGTGTTTTTGCCCCTTTGGCGTGTCAAACCGTGAAATATTCTGATAGTAATCGAAGCAATCTTGGGCCTCGGCAATCGCCGCTTCGCGGTCGCCGTCCGTTATTACGCAATTGACAATAACGTAGCCTTTGCCGTGCTCGTGGTCGCATAGAAAAATATTGTCGGCAAAATAAAGCTCATAATCGGGATTACCCAACAGGTCCTGTTTACTTGGCGGAAGTTTTTCAAACTGGTCTATAAAATCGTAGCTTAGGGCTCCAAGAAGTCCGCATGTTACCCGGAAGGGTTTGCTGGCAAGACTAAATGCGAACGCAACTGCCCGCAGTACGTCCATCTGATTTGTGCTTTGCAGCCGTGTTTGCTCATCTACTGTTTTCTCAAATTTTTTGATTCGTCCGGTAATCGTCTCCGGGCCAAACCTCACTGATTCACAGAAATCAAACCTCTTTTTTTCGCCGGTTAAATATCCTATCATCCGCCTGCCGGTTTTACTCAGGGCCTTGATGGTAAATTCAGACCCCGTACCGCTAAGGTAGAGTGCCGGCCTTGACGTCCCGAAGCTCAGTGCACTGCTGCCGGCCAGATATTCTCTGGATTCAAATAAACAGCAGTTTTTGGCCCGCCCATAGTCGCTTAATTTGGCAAAAAACTCCACCGGCTCGCCCATATCGATTTGTTTGACGATAGGCACGATTTGGCCCGGCTTGGCACTGAATATTATTTGTCTGTAATCATCCATTATTTTTCGCCTTTAGTCGCAATTTTTATCCCAAAATCGCCCGGAATACAAATAAAAAACGGCCGCCTGCTTTTTCCAACAGGCTGCCGTCTCGTAAAATCTAACTAACTTTTTAAAGCAAATTACCGCTTGCCTGTCGGATTTATCCCACAGGCCGCCACCAATTACCGGTATTTTTGCGGTTAATCTGCCTCATAATGTAACTATTAAACCAGATTTCTTCACATTTGTCAAGAGAAATCGCCAAAGCCCGCAAACCCTTCGGTCAAGCCGGATTTGTACCTTCGACATGGATAATCTATGTGCACTTGAGGAACGTGTGGAAACAGCAAAAGTTGTGCTTTACCGCAGCAGGCAGAAAGTCCGAAAATATTCATCAGAGGTCGGGTTAATCAAATGGCAGCTTCACTCCGCCGCTGGGCAGTCTTTCCACATCGCTCTTGCGACCTTCTGCCGGTTTTTCTTGAACTTCCTTCTGTGGACGGCAGACCATTCCTTCTGATATCTTTGCTATATCGCCCTTAGCAAGCTCTGCATAAGCGATTCTGGGCATGACCTTGGTGACCTTTATTGTTGCGACGCAGTTCTCTGTTTTGCCCAGAGACTCCTTGGTATCGGTATCGATTATTTCCTTGCCTTCGGCAATAACATCCAGCAATAGGCCTTCCGGAATTCTCTTGCCGCCTTGATTGATGACAATCTGTCCATCTTTACCTACGCTTGCAATGCGTATCGGATACAACGCATTTATGATATTTTCAACGACCTGGTTTGCCGCCTTCAAAATCAGGTTATCCGTCATTTCCTTGTAATCCAGGTCTTTTGGGTCCCAGTCTTTGGTTAGTTTCTTCACCTCTTCGGTTTCGAGAGCTATGTTGACAGTATCAGCCAGCTTGACTTCTCTTGTAGGCGCAACTATGACACGGTAGTCAAAAACAAAATCCGCCTCATATTCGTTTAATTCATGGCCTATGGCGGTTGATACCAGCGTTTTCTTTTGCAGTCTTGCGTCGGATACAGTTCCAACCAACATATAATCCGCGCCGAGCACCTTGCCAAGTTTTGCCTTTTCTTCCAGCGAGGTGTCGTCAGATAACAGGATGCCTCTTTCATGTGCAAAGTCCACGATGTATTCCCTGTCCAGGACTGCAAATTTGTTTGTTTCTGTCAGGCTGGTGCTTAAGTTTTGTGAAAGCTTCATCGAAACTTCTGTCGATGGCATCTGCAGGCTGCCGAAAACATAATATATGCTGGGTGTTTTTAGAGGCATTATCGCTAGTCTGAGACGACTGGTCATGCCCGGAGCTACATAATCGAATACATAAACCTTGAGTCTTACTTCATAGGTTTTGTCGTCAACCTTTTTCTCGTCCAGAATATCATAGCTCTTCACGAGCCCTTCGAATTCGGTCTTATGCAAAGTACCTTCGGTCTGGACTGATACAGCATCGAAGCCGACCTCTTTTTTGGAGTCTTTTTTCTCGATATCTACTGTGGCGGATTGGTAACCCAGTGAGTATTCGCCTGAGCCGACCTTCACCCCTTTTGCCTGGCTGACGGCCTCGAGCAGGGCGTTGCGTATCGCCTGGTCCCTCGTCGCCCCCTGTCCCTTTGTTTCACGGACGATTGTATCTGCCGAAAACGCCTGTGGGCAGGCTGTCGCCACAATAATTAAAAGCAATAATACCTTTTTCATTTTTGCACCCCACTTGATATTAATTAAGGCAATTAAACTTTGTTTACCACGGCACGGATTTGTTGCTGCCTCGTTTGCCGATAATGCTTTCCTTCTGCCACAGTCTCAAACCGGATGTTAAATCGGAGACTTTTAGCTGGAAATAGTATTCGACTTGCTGCTGTTTATTGTCGTAGCGGAGATTCTTTTGGAAAATCTTGCCGGATACGCTTAGCTCAGGCGCAATCAACTGTCCCTTTCCCGCAATGGTGTCCTTGTTGAATTCGTCTCCTTCGTGAGAGTCTCGGATATCTCTGGTATTGTAAATCATTTCGTCTGGCGCTCCCTTTCCACCGACTGCCGAGGTCATTGTCACCAGCCCGCTGTTCATGAGTTCCTCTTCTACTTTTGCCATTAGCTGGTCTGTGTCGATTCTTTGCATGGTGTCATTTACAATCCGGCCGGTTGCCACTACATATCTGCCGCCGCCCTTTTTATTCAGGGCGCCGGACCGTATCATGGATTGAATCATTTCGCTGGCAGCTTGACTGAAGTCTCTGTAGTCCAGTTCCATCACCGCCTTGCCTTCATCATTGACCGTGTCGATGTTCGTAGTTCCCGCAGCGCAGCCGCCGAGAGCAAATGCCAGCGCACATGCGGACACAAATAGTACAGGTAATTTAGCGTTCATAATATCCATCCTTACTGTCTTGTGTTAATCTTGAAATCTACAGCATCCTGGCTCGGTGCCACAGCGTAAAAACTAAACGACGATTTCGCCGTCGCTGAAACGGGCAGCCACGTGCTCGTTTTCGAATCGAGCACCAAGCCTTTGCTGTCAACCCACTCTACTTTATACTGAAACCTTCTGGTGCCGATGGCTTTATTGTAACCACTGACGTGGACCTCCATAAAGCCGGCCTTGTTCTTGACTGTCGTTACGCTGTTTATCTCGATGCCTTCGCCAATTATGGTACTGAAGGCCGCGCCGATGGGCCGCGTGATAATATTGCCGTCAAGACTGTCGCTTCTGACACCCTCTTTCAAATTGATTCTCGGGTCTCGCGGTTTGTAGCAGCCTGATATCAGCACTGCAATCGAAAGCATTATACCGATGACCGTTTTCATTTTTTAACCTCTTGTTTTTAATTAATATTTACTGACTTAAAAACGCATAACGTCGTACATTGGTACAGCCTGACTGGTCGGTATTTTAACATACACTATTGCATTATTGCAATCAGGAATATTGACGTCAAATGGAACCGACCCTGCAGGAATTATCCTTAATTTGCTGTTTTCCGGCTTTTTAAACCTGGCAACCTGAAAATCTTTAGGCAAAGTCGTCCATATTCTAACATCGGCTGCCGTGGTTGCAAAACTATAGGCTGCCATAAAATATGATGCCATAGAACCAGCGCTAGACCCCTGCTCCTTAAGGGCGTATTGAGCCGCTGCCTTTACTACTGCCGATATTATAGCCCTTGTTAGAATGGTTTTGAAATCTTTACTGAACTCGGTTTGTATTACCCTGTCCATATCAGCTACCTGGCATGTCTTATATTCTTTACCGCCGCTTTCTATAACCAGATATGGATACGCCTTTTCTCTAAACTCTAGTCTGGGTAAGGCAATTCCGACATACTTGACATTGTCTGTTAAAAGTAATAAAGGAATGTCGAGCCTGAATTCTTTTTTCTCAGGCCCCAGGCCGTTCTCAAATATCAGCCAGATTGTTTTTTCGGGACGTCCCTTCCCGTTGAGTATGTCCTCGGTAATTCTTAGGTCTTCAGCCACGTACTCGTTGTTTTTGACCATGCCGTAGGATTCTTTAAACAAATCCACTGCTTTGGAATGATCGCCCGCCAGACTGAAATATACTCCTGCAAGATAGGTCGCAAGGGGGTTAACAAAATCAGGATATGCTTCAAAATTATAGAGATTGGGATACTGTTGAGCCAATAATTGAAAGGTTTTCGGGTTCTCCACGTTGGATTTCATGTCGTATTTGCATTGTTGCTGCTTTTTCTCCACTTCGCGTTTCACCTTATTTATCTCTTCGTTAAACTTTTCCTTAGCTCGTCTCTGTCTGTCCAGGGCCCTGTTGAACTCGACTCGAGCCAGGTCCATCTTGCCTTCAGCCATGAAATTCAGGCCTTTGTACGTGTTGACCATTACGCCATCGTATTCTTCGCCCCTGTAGGGAATTATGTTTTCATTTACCATCGTCGAACTGATTGTGTCCCCGATTTCGGATTGCAGGTCAAAATACTTCAGCATTTCCTCGGACTTGTCAAAACAACCTGTGCTTTTCGGGTAATCTCGCCGGATTCTTTCAATAGTCCCCAGCTGCAGCGTCCAGAGCAAATCCTCCCCTCTGGGTTTCTCTTTTCCGCTTATTTTTTTCTCGGCAAAAAGCGCTGCGCCGGCGTAATCACACGTTGTGAAGTGGTTGTTGAAAACCTTCAGATTGCTCTTGGGTGCGTTGCAACCGCTCAGAAAAAGGGGATTTAACAGTATTGAAATTGCAAGCAGAACAAAATTTGAGGCCCTGATTTTCCGCATCGTTTACTCTCCTGTTTAATTCCACGCATTCATAGGCAATAATTGCTGCTACTGTATTGTCGGCGGGGCGGTTGTCAAGAAATATTTAGGGTGTTATTGGGATGCGCAGAGGACAATCCCTGGAAAAAAATTTCTAACAGGGTTGACAAAGAATCCTGTTTGGATTAGTATGAGTCGGCAGTAGATTTTTATAAAATTCTGCTGCCGGGAAAGGTAAGCGTGAAAGTTTTAGCCTGTATTCCTGCTCGTTACGGTTCCACCAGATTCGCCGGTAAAGTTCTCGCCAAAGATACGGGCAAATTCCTTATCCAGCACACCTGGGAGCGGGCCTGCCTGGCTAAATTGCCCGATAAGGTGATAATAGCAGCTGACGACAAGAGAATCGCTGATGCCGCAAAATCATTTGGGGCCGAATGCATCCTCACCTCGCCGGAACACAAAAGCGGCACCGACCGCATCGCTGAAGCTGTTCAAGAACTGTCCGCTGAACGCTGTCCGCTGAACGCTGACGACATCGTCGTCAATCTGCAGGCCGACGAGCCCGAAATTGACCCGGCAAACATCGACTATCTGGCCCGGCTGCTGATGGATAATCCAGACTACCCAACGGCGACTTTGGCGGCGCCTTTCGAGAACCCCGAGCAGATTGCTGACCCAAACATTGTAAAAGTTGTAGTTACGAGCGACGAGCGACGAGCGACGAGCGACGAACCCGGTCGGGCCATTTATTTTTCGCGTGCCCCGATTCCCTATGACAGAGAAAAATCAGGCGTAGGTCCTGCAAACCAGTATCTCCGGCACGTTGGAATTTACGCTTATCGCAAAGAATTTTTGCTGAAAATTACCGCTCTGCCCCAGAGCAGGCTGGAAAAAATCGAAAAACTTGAACAATTGCGGGCGATTGAAAATGGTTATAATATACTGGTAGGAAAGGTCAAACATACCTGCGACGGCATCGACACGCCAGAGCAATACGCCGACTTCGTCGCACGCTGCTCCAATAAGTTGGGAAGGTGAGATTTATGTCCAAAGAAAAAGACCTGTTGGCTTCCGTTAGTGACACCTCGACCGAGAGCGAATTCTTCTCTCCAATTCCGCCCGATTACAAAAAAGGCAAAACCCGTTATTGTTTCGTCATGGGTACTGTGATGAGCGGCCTTGGAAAAGGAATATTTTCGTCCTGTCTTGCCAAACTTATGCAGGACAAAGGCCTCAAAGTTACACCAATCAAACTCGAAGGTTATCTCAACATTGATTCCGGCACACTCAATCCATTTCGCCATGGTGAGGTATTTGTACTCGATGATGGCATGGAAACCGATATGGATTTGGGTACTTATGAGAGAATGCTTGACCAGGATTTAAGCGCAGCAAACTTCGCAACCAGCGGCCAGATATTCAGCCTGGTTCTCCACAAAGAACGACACGGCGATTATCTCGGCAGAGATGTTCAGATGATTCCTCATGTTACCGGAGAGGTTAAACTGAAGCTTCGTCAGCTGGCGATGAAAACCGATGCCGATGTCGTATTTGTCGAAATCGGCGGCACGGTAGGCGATTTGGAAAACGCTTATTTTATTGAGGCCATGCGCGAGCTCGCTTACGAAGAAGGTCCGAACAGCTCCTGCTTTGTGGCGCTAACCTATATCCTGGAACCAAAAACATTGGGCGAGCAGAAATCCAAGGCCGCCCAATTGGGAATCAAGCAGCTCATGCAATGCGGTATTCAGCCGGATATCATCGCCTGCAGGGCCTCTAGTCCCGTTAGCGAAAAGGTTCGTCAGAAAATAAGCGTATATAGCAACGTTCCCTTCGAAAGGGTTTTCAGCATGCCAGATTCCGCCAGTATCTATATGATACCAGCCATGCTCAGAGAAGGCGGCCTGGATTTCGAGGTCATAAGACTTCTCAAAATCGAGGACAGAATCGACCTGCGGCATGAACGCAAGGCCTGGGCCCAATGGTGTGATTTCACCGATAAAATCGGCGCCGCTGAGCACCAGGTAACCGTTGGCGTTACAGGCAAATACACCTCTGTCCGCGACAGCTACGCTTCGATAATCAATGCACTTGAGCATGCGGGTATCGCTCTTGGTTGTGATGTCAAAATAAAATGGATAGAAACAACCGGCATTACTGATAAAAACGCAGCCGAGCATCTGGCGGATGTCGATGGTATTATTGTTCCCGGCGGCTTTGGTATCCGTGGCGCAGAAGGCAAAATCGCCTGCATAAAATACGCCAGAGAAAACAATTTGCCCTATCTGGGCTTATGTTTTGGCTTTCAGATGGCCGTCGTAGAATTTGCCCGCAGCCTCTGCCGACTGCCGGGAGCCAACAGCACCGAAATTAACCCTGACTGTTCTGAGCCGGTGATTGATGTATTGCCCGAGCAGAAAAAAATAGAAGGCCTTGGCGGAAATATGCGACTTGGCGGAAAGGATATAGAACTAAAGACCCAGACGCTCGCATGGAAGCTTTTCGGCAAGGTCGATTCGGTTAGAATGCGGTTCAGGCATCGTTACGAGGTTGACCCTCGCTACATCGAAGTCCTGGAAAAGGCCGGCATGGTGTTTTCCGGCAAAGCCCCCAATCAGCCGATTATGCAGATACTGGAAATACCCTCCCACCCATTCTTTATGGGCACCCAGGCTCATCCCTGCTTGACATCTCGACCATTAAGGCCTCAGCCCATGTTCGTAGGACTTGTTGCAGCAGCAATGCAGAAACACTATCCTGCTGAAAAATTGCCTGCTTGTGTAGAAGCTGCCCAAAAACTCTGCAATCGCAGCAGGTAAAAGCAGATTACTTCGCTTCAGAGCCTGGCTGTACTTCAGAACTTGGTTTTGCTTCAGAGCTTGGTTGCCCTTCAGCTCCTTTGGTTGCTTTTTTAAGTTCTTCTATTTGCAGCTTCAGATTTTTGTTTTCCTCACGCAGCTTCTTGGCTTCGTCACCGGATTTCTTGAAGGTTTTGTCGAGGAGGTCCTTCATACTCTCTATCGACTTTTTCTTCAACGCTTTGTTATCTGCCAGGCATTTTTCAAGCAATAGTTTCTGCTCTTGGAGCTCCTTATCACGCTGCTGCAAGTCCTTTTTTAGCTGCATGTTTTCAGCAGCAAGAAGTCTGCTTTTCTTGTTCGGTGCGCTTTGCTGGTCGCAACCCGCAATCGACATAAAGACTAAAACAGCAATAGCTGTCAAAATAAATACTTTTTGCACCGGCCTTTTCATTGTTATTGTCCTTTCAAATTAAGTTTCTCTAAGAAACCTGTGAACTCCAATATAATCTTATGGCAGCGTTACCTTTACTGTAAACGCTGCCGCCTATTCGAATAACACTTTAAGTTTTTTCTTGATAGCCGGCTTGATTTGTTTCTGGTCCGTCCATATGGCCAAATCCAGACTTCTTCTGCAGCTGCACTCCTCACAGACAAGTTCAAGGTCACTGTTCAAAACCGCCTTGATAAGTTTCAGATAGTTTCTTGTTCCTGTTTGCAGGTTCCCGATAATCTCTTTGAGAATCGTTTGCTTATTTTTCCCGCTCTCGTGCGGTCGCCAGCAGTCATAATCGCTTGGCAGTGCAACCAGTGCATAGCAGATTTGTGCCTCCCTGGCCAATTTGGCCTCAGGCATCGCTGTCATCCCAATCAAATCCCCGCCCCAGCTTCGGTGCATAAGCGATTCTGCCTGCGTGGAGAATTGTGGCCCTTCCATACATACATATGTCGCTTTCGAATGTGTTTTCACATCAAGGCTTCTGGCGGTTTCGATAAGGTTTTTGGCAAGTCGTTCGCAGACCGGTTTGGTCATCTCGCAGTGCACTGCCCCAAATCCGCCGAAGAAACTGTTTACCCGTTTGAACGTCTTATCAATAAACTGGTCAACGATGACTAAGTCCCCCAGTGTAATTTCCTCGCGAAGTGACCCCACCGCACCGCTTGCTATCACCGTATGCACTCCCAGCTTCTTCAAAGCAAAAATATTGGCTGCAAATGGAACCTCGCTCGGCGAAAACCTGTGCCCTTTGCCGTGGCGATTTAAAAATGCTATCTGCTTTTTCCCTATTTTGCCTATCATTATGCTCGTACTTGGCTTGCCAAACGGCGTGGTAATATCGCAAAATTCTGCATCTGCTATCTGTTCCGCTAGCGCATCCCCCAAACCTGTCCCGCCTATTATCCCTATCAATCCTTTCGCCATCTGCAGATAACTCCTCGGACGCCGGATGCAAGGACACTATCCTTGCCTGGCGCTCTCGCACGAATGACTTTTCCGGCGGGCAATGTGAACAATCAGTACCAGTGCGATAAATCCGGCAATTATCCCTATGCCCATCCATCGCATCCGGGACGACCAGATGCTCCATATACACCCAAAGCCTGCAAAACCGGTGGCAAGCAGCATCAGCACATTCCACCACACACGTTTGTATCCCTTCGGTATATTATCCCCAAGCATTGCCTTATTATTCATAAGCAAAAAGAACGTGCCGTAGGCAATCGGCAGCAGCACCATTCCGAACATAAAAGCCGGTACTGCGATGTAGAATTGTGCCTTTCCACCCGTCCAGACAAATGGCCCAAGCGCCCCAATGCATGGTGCCATCCCGCCCACCCAGTATTTCCATCCCTTTGATGGCACGTCCAGCATTTCACAGAATACGAAACCATTAATCAGCATCAAAATAATTATTGTCGAAACCGCCATGCCGATTACCCCGATGCCGAACACATAATGCGCAACCACATCGCCGGTCAAAGGTGCAAGCGATTGTGCCAGATTGTATGCATCACGCTGCACGAGCATCGCACATAACTTTTTGTCGGCGGCAGGAAGTGCCTCGGCTAGTTTCGTTTTTTCCTCAGCCGTCAGTTTCCCAAAAGCATCCCCACCGATTTCATACTTAACTCGCTCGCTGGTAAGCCTCTTGTAACTGCCCAAAAGATTTTTAGCAGGCTGTATCGCCTGGCCGGCCTGGTTGGTTTCTCCCAGAAAACCGGCTGCAGGCCGAGCATGGAACTGTGCCGCCGATGCGATAACCACGCAGTTTATCGCTAGAACAAACGGTATGAACAGGCCGGTCAAAAGGTCAAAAACCATCAGGCCCCGAAAATGCTTGTTCCAGCCGCGTTTCAGTAGTGAATATGGCATCAGAAACGTCATGTTGATACCCACCGCTGTTGCCACACCGGTTATCAAGAGGTCTCGCTGCTGACCGATAATCACCTTTGTCCAGAACTGCTGAAATCTCGAATCAACCGCAGCGACAAAAGGCGCAAATGCCTTTGCGGGCGATGACAAGAGCTTCAGGTTTGGGATAAAAGCGCCACGCAGAATACTGCCCCAGTCCAGCCCCTCCTTGGAAAAACTCATCTTAATGACCACGCCAAAGAAACAGAGAACAATCGCCCCCACCATCAGCTTCAAAAGCGTGTCAAATATCTTATATCCTTTGCTGCCGCCGTTATAAAATATCACCATAATTATGGAGCTGGCTGCCAGCACAAGACATGCAATTGTCTTACCCGTATTCTCCGGCATCGCATCCGGCCCCAGAATGCCGGGCATTATATTCTGCCTTAGCGTGGCGGTGGCCAGACTGAATTGCGGCATAGCAAAGACAAGATTTGATATCAGTGTCGCAATGGCCCAGCCCCACCCCAGCACCGGGCTGACGTGACGGTTAATCGCCGAGAACGGTCGCATCTCCGTGGAAAGAGCAAAATAACCGATTGCGGAGAGCATGACAATGCCCAATAACATAGCCAAAGGCTGCAGCCACAGGATGTCGTACCCGCCGATAACGCCTAAATACAGACTTGCCGCCAGCGAACCGCCCCCAAGGGTTATTGCGCTTTGAAGCCACCCGGGGCCGGACAGCTTTGTGTAAGCCCCAAGAGTTGCCAGCCGGCCTTTCGCGCGAGCCGCAGTTATCAGCCCAAGGGCTTCCTGGGCATCTGCGCTGCCCATAAAACTACCGGCTTCCGTTGATGAGTTTTTATCCATATTTTTCACCTCTGCGTTTTTTTAATGATTTTGAATGCTCATTTTGCCAAACACTTAGCCTAAGATTGAAATTTATCGCTTCAATATTGTCAACCTAAAATCCTGTTTTGTTGCTTTATTTGCATAAAACCTTTATAATTTTTGACGGTTTTTCAAAAAAAAGGAAGGTAGTGGCAATGAATCAAAGATTTAACCTCGGCAGCGGAGGGTTGCCCGTTGTTCTGTGCTTTTCACTGCTGATGAATATTTCGCTCGCTGGTATATCGCCACAGGAACTGGAGAAAATAGAAAAAGCAGTCCCTGCAAAGCCGACCGTTATCCCAAAACAGCCGCGAAAACTGCTGGTCTTCAATCTCGCCGAAGGCTACAGACACGAATCAATCCCCTATTGCGCCAAGGCCATCGAGCTGATGGGCAAAAAAACCGCAGCGTACCAAATTGTACAAAGCGAGGATATGTCCGTCTTCAAGGCAGAAAACCTCAGGCAGTTTGATGCCATCTGCCTCAATAGTTCCAGCAGCCTGAAGTTTACCGACCCCAATCTCCGCCAGGGCCTGATGGATTTTATTAAAAATGGCAAAGGCATAATCGGTATCCACGGCGCCATAAACAACTTTCAGGATTGGCCCGAAGCTGCCGAGATGATGGGCGGTATCTTCGACGAACATCCCTGGACGGCTGAGGGTACCTGGGCGGTCAGGGTCGAAGACCCAAACCATCCGCTGGCCACGGCTTTTAAGGGCAGGGACTTTGAAATAAACGATGAGATTTATCGGATTAAACCCATAAATCTTCGCACAAACTGCCGCGTCTTGTTAAGCCTCGATATGACTAAGCCGGTCAACCGCAGCGCACAAGGCGTCAGACCTGCCGACAAGGATGTTCCTGTCAGCTGGGTCCGCAGTTTTGGAAAAGGTCGGCTGTTCTATTGCTCTTTGGGACAGAATAACCACATCTTCTGGAACGATGGGTTACTGCGGCATTATCTCGATGGTATCCAGTTTGCCCTGGGTGATTTACCTGCTGATACCGCACCTTTTCCTTCCGCCCCGTAGGTGTTTTGAGTATCCTGGATTTCCCATATAAAAGTGGCGCATTGAATATGGATTTGTATAGTACAGGGCTTATGGATGCTGTTCAAACCAGTTTTGATTGTTTTTATTTGGAGAACCCAATGGGCCAAAGAAGCAAGGATGCCTTGAGAGTCAATTTTGACCGAAAATTGAAGCTGGAATTTCATGGGACAAAAGCATCATTCCCAAAAAAGATTTCAGATGCTTGCAATTCGAGGAAGATTTTGATATTATTATGGAATCGAAAGGCTTGGTAAAGGAATTAAATAAACATCGGGCGTCCGGTGTAATCTATTTTTTTTGAAAGGAGATTGGAATGAACATTTATGTAGGCAATTTGTCCTCTGACGTTACCGGCGACGATTTACGTCAGGCTTTTGGAGCATTTGGCCAGGTCGAATCCGCCAATGTTATAACGGACAAGTTT
>Ga0315294_10001546_pt1 | contig 25156 bp, 19 predicted proteins | sample YL17G13_40_MG_FD_203626 | JGI IMG/M metagenome (GOLD analysis project Ga0315294, IMG submission 203626) | Sediment microbial communities from Yellowstone Lake, YNP, Wyoming, USA - YL17G13_40 | ecosystem: Environmental > Aquatic > Freshwater > Lake > Sediment | place: USA: Wyoming | collected... | reverse complement strand
GCCATGGCTGTACGGGCCTCGTCGCGTGGCGGGTCCATCATGGCCATAAGGCCGAGGAACGTCATGTCGCGTTCCACTGACTCCGGCGCGAACGTGCCGCCGTCATCCTCGAGGGTGCGCCGCGCGACGGCCAGTACCCGCAGGGCCTGCCCGGCCAGCGCTTCGTTGGACGCCAGGATGCGACCCCGCAGGATCTCGTTCATTAGGACGACAGTACCGTCCACTAGTGCGGTAGGACAGAAACCGAGGACGACATCCGGGGCTCCCTTGGCGTAGACGACAGGCCCGCCGCCATTGTCCCGACGGATCATCGACATACACTTGCGCCGAGCATCGAAGGGCAGCTCGGCGACGAGGGGCTGGTCTTCCCACACAGATGCCGGGTCGACGCCGCTCTTCTGCGCGGCGACGAGGAGGGCGGCCTCAGTCGGGTCACCCACGACGGACCACGTCCCGTGGTCGTCGTGACTGAGTTCTGCTCCGTTGCACAGGACGCTTGCGCGCAACGCTGCCATGAGGTCAGGGCGTGTGCTTGGGTCGATATCCTCGCCACCCAGCTGGATGGCTCCGCTCGGGTCATACCCGATGCCCGTGACTGCGTAGGTCGCATCGGGCGTGACGACAGTGCAAACAGTCATCTCGTTGCGGGTCAGCGTGCCGGTCTTGTCGGTGCAGATGACGGTCGTGGCCCCAAGCGTCTCGACCGAGTGAAGCTTGCGCACGAGGGCATGGCGTCTAGCCATCCTCTGGACGCCCATCGCGAGGGCGATGGTGACCACGGCGGGGAGTCCTTCGGGCACCGCGGCCACGGCCAGCGAGACGGCCACGAGCAGCGTGTTCATGAAGCCGCCGCCGTGTAGCATCTCGGTCGCGAAGACGATGGCGACGAGGCCAAGCGAAACGATGACGAGCTGTCTGCCCAGGATGTCCAGCTTGCGCTGCAGCGGCGTGGACTCCTCGGGGATCTGCTGGATCATGCCTGCGATGCGCCCCAGCTCCGTCTGCATACCGGTCGTGGTGACGACCGCCTGCCCCTTGCCTTCCACCACGGAGGTCCCGGTGAACAGCATGTTGGTGCGGTCGGCGATGGACGTGGTCTGGTCCTGCAACGTGGCGGCGTCCTTGCGGATGGCGGCTGCCTCACCGGTCAGCGATGCTTCCTCGCACGCGAAGTTAGGGGTTGCCGACAGGATGCGGGCGTCGGCCGGGATGCGGTCGCCCGCCTCGACGACAATGACGTCACCAGTGACGAGTTCGTGCGTGTCGATGCTCACGAGATGCCCGTCGCGCAGGACGCGGCACACGGGGCTGCTCATCCGTCGCAGTGCTGCCAAGGAGTGCTCTGCGCGTGACTCCTGGACGAACCCAAGCACGGCGTTGAGCACGATGATGGCGGCGATTGCCACTGCGTCCATGAGTTCGCCCATGACGCCCGAGATAACAGCCGCTGCGATGAGTACCCAGATAACGACGCCCTTGAACTGTTCAGCGAACAGACGCCACAGGCTCTTGCCCCTGGGCTCCGTCAGCTGGTTCGGCCCCTGCTCCTGCAGGCGACGCGTCGCTTCCGCAGCTGCGAGACCGGCATGTGCGTCTGTCGCCAGCGCTGCACAGACATCATGTGGTGTCTGAGTCCAAGGCATCCGCGCGGACGCGTCCTCCACCTGCAGTGGGCGTTCGATCAGTCGTTCTGATGTATCTGTCACAGTGCCTCCCTGCATTCACCGGGGGATGTATGAAAAAGAGACCCCCATAAGCATTGTCATGGTGGTCTCGCACATTTCGGAATGATGGCCTGCCGGGAGGTATTACCTCCGTCCTGACGACAGCCCGTCCTGCGCACCCGCAGGCAGCTACTCCCCAACCATTGCTTAGTATACCTGCCCGGCTCTCCGCTGTCAACGACTTGGCGACCCGGAACGTGAACGAACCCCGGGCTGGATGACCACCGGGGCTCGTTCCACGCAGTAGAGATCGTGTGGCGTTAGTCTACGTGGATCATCTTCGTGTCAGTGCTCTGGACCTTCTTGGGCACGGTCAGCTCGAGTACGCCGTTCTCCATGCGGGCACTGACGTTCTCGATGTCGACGGGCTCCTCGAAGTGGAACTCGCGCTGGTAGGTTCCGCCCATGCGCTCACGGTACACGGTCTTGAGGGTGTCGCCATCCTTCTTCTCCTCTTCGGATGTCCGGACGGTGAGGCCGTTGTCCTCGGCTTTGATCGTGACACGCTCCTTGGCCGCGCCCGGCATGTTCATGAGGATCACATACTTGGCGGCGTCTTCCTTGATATCGGTGGCAGGCAGGCGTCGTGACTGGCCGGCTGCGCGCAGCATGGCATCCATGCGAAAGGGAAGCAAGTTCGTCAAGGTCGGGGTGGAGCAGCAATCACTCGTAGTAACGGGGTTCGTGTTCAGATCGCAGTACATTGTGGTGCCTCCTTTATCGTTGTCGTCTTCTCCTGGCATACGCCGGTCGTTAGCCTCATATGCAGTCGCCGGCTGCCGTTCGGGGCTTCCGGCTACACTCAATGGTATACACGTTAGCAGTCTCATGGCAAGACTGCTAATCTTGAAGGAACGTCACGATTCTGCATTGGCTCTCATGTACGTATCGATCATGTGTGAGGAGCTCTTTGCGTCGCCAGTCTTACGAGAGGAAGGCGCGACGGCGAACGTGGGCGACCACCCGCACGATAGCTTCGCGACAGGGATGAACAAGAAGACGGTGGTTTCCGTCCCAAGGCGATCTTCCCGGACTCAGGTTAGTGCTCGTCCTGATCGACAGGATGCAGGCGACGTGAGGTGTAGAGAGAGCTGGTGTCAGCCAGCGGTCGAGGGCCGGGCCGGGCGGCTCCTGAGCAGCAGGACGCAGTCGCGGATCAACAGTGCCGCACCGACGCTCATTGCTACTCCGATCAGCAACGACGCGGCTGGGTCAGCCCACGTGTGACCCGCAGCCGCGAGGGCGATGCCCACGATACCGCTGGCATAGCAGACCTCGTCCTTGATGAGCGACAGGAGGCGCAGACGTATCGACGAGCCTTCTCTGGCACTTCGGACGATGTCGAACACAGGGAAGCTGACCAGCAGCATGCCAACTGCCAGCACCGCGATGGCGAGGGCAGGGTTAACCGTCCTGAACGCTCCGCCGCGGATCAGGGTCGCCAGGGCCTTCCAGAGAGTGCCCACGCTCAGGAACAGGATGATGAACGTGGCAGCAATGAGCGCGACAGCGTTGCGCCTGCGTCCTCGTCTCCATCTCAGGTACATGTCGACCGGCTTCTGCGACCAGGCCAGGGCGAGGAGGACGATGACGGCGACCACGGCGTTAGCAAGCGTCGCAAACGCCTGTGCGAGGAGGGCCAGCATGTGGGTGACGAAGTAGCTGGTCAGCTGGACGATGAAGATGGCGACGTAGCCCGCAAGTGCAAATGCGAGTCCACGGCTTGCGTGTCGAATCTCCTGCATCATGTCCAGCCCAAGCGTTGAGCTGTTCACGGTGGTTGCATCTGGTCTACGTCTGGCTCTGCCACGTCGCACGATCGTCTTCTCCTCACCAACGCATCTTTTCTTGTCCTGATGACATGGTGCCACAGTGAAGCGATATTGCAAGAGCGGAAGCGGCAGGTCGAATCCCGATGCGCGTGTGGCTCCACCGTCGTCCCATTGCCGCAAGCCACTACCGACTGTGACATGAGTGACATGCTGCGCTATACTAAATAATAGGCCAGTTGGCGCTGAGGAGGTAACGCATGGACCCGTTGTGGGTACTCGTCATATTGATCGGCGGTGCATCGTTGTGTGTTGCGGGAATGTTCATCTTCATAGCTGTCAAGGTAGCGAGCGTGGCGCGTCAGGTTGCTCCCAAGGTGGCTGAGATGCAGGAACAGTTGACTGCCGCTAGCGTCGAGATTGCCAAGGTCTCAGAAGCTGTCCAGTCTGCTGAATCGCAGTTCAACCGTGTTGCCGACAGGGCCTCCACAGCATCCCGTCGGGCAGCCAAGGTTGTGGACGTGGTGCCGCGCGTCATCCACAAGGTTCGCGACGCCGATATCAGGGCGGAGGCAACCGTGCGCGCCGTCAGAATCGTTGCTGCCAGAACGATCAATGCTGCCCGCGAGCGATCCTCGTCTTCCCATGAGGTCACACTGAAATAGCTTTCCTGTAACTGGCAGTTCCTTTGTTACATCATGTTCCAGGGCGTTCCCGGGCATCTCGCAGTGCCTGTCAAGACTCCGGAGCAGTGGACATGAGCCGAGATACCGCTTTGGAGCAATACCCCGAGTTTCCGGAGGTCGTTTGCGAGCAGGCGAGGTTGTTGCAGTCGGACGGGGAGCAACTACAATAGGTTCACGCATGAACAATACCACGCTGATCCGGACTGATGAACTGGAGCGGATACTGCTGGAAACGACGCCACGAAAGGCCGTCCAGCGGGCTGTGGATCTGATCGCCCAGTCGATACCATCCTCCTCGGTGACGGTCATGAGCGTGGACATCGATCGGCAGGTGCACTTTGACGCTGCCAATGGCATCCCATGGAGTGTGCTTCGCAAGATCGAAGTCAGCTTCAACCGGGAACTGCCGCAGAACATCATGGGCATCGTCCGCGGGCGTGAGACGTGCTTCATCGAGGATATCGGGGCGTATCCCGACTGGAGGACACCGGCCAGCGGCTTCGTCAGCTACGTTGGCTTTCCTATCATCATTGACCGGCGTGTCGTCAGCATCATCAACGTGCAGACGTCACGCCGAAAGCTAAAGCCCAAGGATGTCGATGCCCTGCGGCCCCTGATCGGCCTCATCAGCCTGATTATCGCCCGGTACCTGAAGGAACAGCAGTCGGCGAACCGCGAGAACTTCCTGGCCCTGTTGCACGAGATGACGCTCGACGGCGTTCGCGCGACAAACGCAGTGGAATTCATGAACACAGTCGTCAAGCGCATTGCGGGACGCCTTGGCTACCAGTATATCGCGCTCTTCCTGTACGACGACGAGACGGAGTCCCTCATCCTGCGGTCCCAGAAGGGATACGCGAGCGAGTATGACGCGCTGGCGCTGTCCGTCCACGATCGTGTGGGCGTGGTCGTACGGGCGTTCCGCCTACGGCATACGGTCAACGTCTCCGATGTGCGTACGTCCTCATTCTACCTGCGCGGTGTACCGGGTGGACGGTCTGACCTGGCTCTCCCATTGATGGTGGGAGGCAAGGTTATCGGGGTCCTGAACCTCGAAAGCAAGAAGGTCAGTGCGTTCTCGCGCGAGGACATCCGCAACTTGACGCCGCTGGCGGCTGGTGTCGGCCTGATGCTTGCAAGTATGCAGATCAAGCAGCTACTGCGCGAACAGGCCCTGCTGGACGGCCTTACGGGAGCACACAACCGTCACGCCATGGATGGCATCGTCGCGGAGGAGCTGGAACGGGCCCGGCGGCACGGTCACGACGTGTCGTTCGTCATGCTGGACATCGACGAGTTCAAGTCCATCAACGACCGGTTGGGTCACGCCGAAGGCGACAGGGTCCTTGAAACGCTGGTTACAGTGCTGCGAACATCTCTGCGCACCATCGACAAGGTCATCCGCTACGGCGGGGACGAATTCCTTCTCGTCCTGCCCGAGACCTCACAGCGGGAGACCGAACTCTTGCTCGAACGACTGCGTACGTGCATTGAGACGCAAGTCCTGACAGCAATGGGTGCAGTGCATTGTTCCGCAGGGATCGCTACGGTTCGGGGCGACCCCGAGGGAGGGGACCTGGTGCAGCTTGCAGACAAGCGCATGTACCAGGCCAAGGCCAGGCACCGCGCACGGCTCGCGGAAGATCCGGGCTACTGAGACGACCGCAGTCGAACGGGGAAACGTACAAGAGAGGAGAGGGAGCATGGACATCCTGCCACATGTGATCGAGGCGAAACACGTATTCCTGGCACCTGAACGGCGCGATAACGTTCCGCTCTACTGGAAATGGGCCAACGATCGTGAAGTGACGCGCTTGACGCAAGGGTACGGCAGGGTCCCCAGCCTTGAAGCGATGGAGGCCTCCTATGACAGATCCGCTGTCGCGGACGACGCCCGGCGGTTCGGCATTCATCTGATGTCGACCGGGGACATTATCGGCCGATGCGCACTCAAGAACCTCAACCTCATCGTGGGGAGGGGCGAAGCGAGCATCCTCATCGGGGACGAGAAGTACCGTGGTCACGGGTACGGCACGGAAGCGATGTGCCTTTTGTGTACAGTGGGGTTCGACATGCTGGAGCTGCACACGATCTTTCTGACAGTGCTCGCCTGCAACCCAGGCGCAGTCGCTTCGTACCACAAGGTGGGCTTCAAGGACGCCGGCTGTCTGCGCGAGGCGAGTGCCCGCGACGGGAAGCGTGTCGACATCCTCTACATGGACCTGCTGCGCGGGGATCTGGTGCCGGACACCGAATCAGGAGCCTGACGCCAGAACAGCGGAAAGTCGCTACAGCTCCCGCACCCTGCGGACGATGGCTGCGGCGTCGATGCCTTCGTAGGCCAGCAGTTCCTCCGGCTTGCCGCTCATCGGCAGCTTGCACACCGCAAGTGAGAATACCGGTGTTGCGATGTCGGACAGTGCTGCTGCCACGGCTTCGCCGATGCCGCCCTCGGCGTAGTGGTCCTCGATGGTGATGACGGCTGCGGTCTCGGCTGCTGCCTTGTGCAGGGTTGCCATGTCCAGTGGCTTGACGCTGTAGAGGTCGATCACCCGCGCATGGATGCCCCCGGCAGCGAGCGTGTCTGCCGCCTTGAGGGCTTCATGGAGGGTGATTCCAGCGCCCACCAGGGTCACCCTGTCGTCGTCACTGTGGCGGAGGGTCTTGCTCCCGCCGATGGGGAACTCTTCCCCGGCCTCGTAGAGGCGTGGCAGGTCTTGCCGGGTCGTCCGCATGTAACAGATACCGTCGTGATCGGCCATCTGCCGAACCAACGCTGTTGTGGCGGTGTCGTCGGCCGGGTACAGCACGACGCTGCCGACCAGCGTGCGGAACAGGGCGATGTCTTCCAGGCCCATCTGTGAGGGACCGTCCGGCCCGATCGCGACGCCGACGTGCGAACCCACGAACTTGATGTTGGCCCGGTCCATGGCGTACTGTGCCATGCGGACCTGGTCGAATGCGCGGGAGAAAAAGGCTGCAAACGTCGAGACGAAGGGCATCTTGCCCCGGGTGCTGAATCCCAGCGCCGCAGAGACCATGTTCTGCTCGGCGATGTACATCTCGAAGAACCGTTCGGGATAGGCGTTGCGGAAGGTGACCGCAAATGTCGAGTTGCTAACCTCGGCGTCCAGTACCACCATGCCGGGGTGTGTCGGCGCGATGTCCACGAGCGCGCGCCCATACGCTTCGCGCGGTGACAGTGCCTTGGCGCTCGCCGGCTGGTCGACTGGTAGAGGAGCCCAACGTGCCGGTATGGCCTGGACTGGTTTTTCGATGATGCCGTGGAGGTTCAGGTCGACCGGTCCCAGTTCGAGGACCGCGCGGTCGAACTCCTCGCGCTTCAGCGTCTTGCCATGCCATCCGTCCTTGTTCTCGAGGAACGAGACACCCTTACCCTTGACAGTCCGGGCGATGAGAACCGTTGGACGGCCACACGCGTGGTCGATCTCACCATAGGCCGCCTGGACCGCGTCGATGTCGTGCCCGTCCTCGAGGACGATCGTATGCCAGCCGAAGGCGGCAAAGCGCGCTTCGTACGTTTCCAGCTCCCAGCCCAGCATGGTTTCGCCACGCTGACCCAGGCGGTTGACGTCCAGGACGCCCACCAGGTTGTCCAATTGGTACTGTGACGCCAGCTCCGCAGCTTCCCAGATCGAACCTTCGGCAACTTCGCTGTCGCCCATGAGCACATAGGTGTTGTACGGCAGCTTGTCGACGCATCGGCCGTTCATGGCGATGCCGACGCCGATGCCAAGACCCTGGCCGAGCGACCCGGTCGCTGCTTCGGCATAGGCGAAGCGAGGGGTTGGGTGCCCTTCGAGGGGGGAACCCATCCTGCGATACGTGAGCAATTCCTCCTGCGACAGCACGCCGGCAGCTGCATACAACGCGTAGAGCAACGGCGAGGCGTGCCCCTTGGAGAAGATGATGCGGTCGTTGCATGGGTTCTGTGGGTGGTCCAGGTCGCATCGGAACGTGCCGCCGAAGAACAGGCCGGTCAACAGGTCGGTCGCAGACAGCGAGGTCGTCGGATGGCCGGACCCTGCTTCTGTTGACATGTGCAGGATGTCATAACGGACTCGTGCTGCAAGCTTCGTAAGTGTCGATGTTTCCATTGTTGCCTCCCGATGAGGGCCCGGAGGGGCGATCGTCCAGCTACTATTCTGTGCGGACTGGAGGCGCATGCAACAGTGCTGAGGGTCCTTAGCCCTCAGCACTGACAGAACGAGGGGGCGGAGCCCCCCTCTGGTGCCGGCACGACGTTCTCGCCGAGACTACGCGAGCGCTTTGGGCCTCAGCGCTTTGAAGAGTTCGAACCAGAGGATGGTGCCGGTGCCGACCGCTGCCGAGACGAGGACGTCGATGGGGTGCTGCGCCGCCATCTTGAAGAGGCGCGAAGCAAACGGGGTATAGAGGGTGACCGCCAGCAGGCCGAGTGCTCCGGCGATGACCCACCACAGCGACTTGTTCGGTGTGCGCAGGGTGCGGATGATGCTGCGTGTCCAGGACCGGTTGGTCAGAATGAGCGCCACGTTGGCGAAGATCAGTGTCGTGAATGCCAATCCGCGTGCGTCGTTCTCGGTCAGGCCGCGCTCGTAGAAGCCCAGGCCGAAGACGATCAGCGTGGCGGCGAGGATGCCGAGGCCCTGCAGAAGGCTCGTCAGCACCAGTCTGCGGCTGAATGTCGGCTTGGAAGGGTCGCGTGGTGGTCGGTCCATGATATCGGCCTCCTCCGGTTCGCCTTCGAAGATGATGGAACACGTCGGGTCGATGATGAGTTCCAAGAACACGATGTGCACCGGGTGAAGGATGAGGGGCCAGCGCAACAGCACAGGAATCAGGCACAGGCCGGCGATGGGGACGTGGACAGCGAGAATGTAGCCCATTGCCTTGCGGATGTTGTCGAAGATGCGGCGACCCATGCGCAGTGCTGCGACGATGCTGCTGAAGTCGTCCTTGAGCAGGACGATGGCGGCGGACTCGCGGGCGACGTCAGTCCCCCGTTCGCCCATGGCGATGCCGATATGCGCGTTCTTGAGGGCTGGCGCGTCGTTGACACCGTCACCAGTCATGGCGACGATCTCACCGTTTGCCTTCAGGGCCTGGACCAGGCGGAGCTTCTGCTCAGGGACCATACGAGCGAACACGCTGACGTCGTGAATTCTCTTGTTGACCTCTTCTTCGGACATTGCCTCAAGCTCTGACCCGGTAACGATGGGGTCGGGGTGCTGCAGACCGATCTCTCGCGCGATGGATTGTGCTGTGCCGGGGTAGTCGCCCGTGATCATGACGACGCGCACGCCTGCACGGTGGCACTGGGCGACGGCGGCGGGCACGGTCACGCGGATGGGGTCGGCGAGACCGACCAGACCGATAAACTCGAAGTCGAAGTCATGCTGGTTGTCCGGCAGGTCCGCGCTATCGCAGGAGGCGCGGGCAACTCCCAGGACGCGCAGACCGTCGTTCGCCATGTCCAGGACCTGCTTCATGACCAGTTGCTGCTGTGCCTCTGGCATATGACACAGGTCGAGAATCGCTTCTGGCGCACCCTTGGCGGCTACACGGCCGTCGCCGGAGTGCATCTGCCACGCGTGCGACAGGGCCAGCAACTGGCGCGAGAGCGGATACTCGCGCTGGAATTGCCAGTCTTCGTGCAGGTGTTCGGTCCCCTTGAGGGCGCCCTGCCCCATGTCCAGGATGGCGCGTTCCATCGGGTCGAAGGGGTCGGCTTCACAGGCCAGGACCGAATACTCGACCAGCTCATGGAACGGTTCGGGCAGCACGCCCGGCAGTCCTGCCGCAGGGATGTGGAAGTACTCGCCGCCGGCTGCCAGCTTGCGAACGGTCATCTTGTTCATCGTCAGTGTACCCGTCTTGTCGACGCACAGGACGGTCGCCGACCCCAGGGTCTCGATGGCCGGCATGCGGCGGGTCAGGACCTGGTTCTGAGACATGCGCCAGGCGCCCATGGCCATGAAGATGGTCAGGACGACGGGGAATTCCTCGGGCAGGACGCCCATGGCCATGGCCAGACCGGACAAGAAGCCTCGCTGCCAGGCGAGGGGACTGTTGCCATTGGTGAGGCTGAAAACGATTGTGACGATGACGCACATGCCGACGCCGACCAGACCCATGTCACGGACCAGGCGTGTGGTTTCTTTCTGCAGGGGTGGCTTCTCGGTGTCCAGGGTCTGAAGCGCTTTGCCAATCTTCCCGATTTCGGTCCGGAGTCCGGTGCCCCACACTTCGGCGACGCCCTGTCCGGAAACGACGAGGGTGCCGGAGTAGACTGTCGGAAGGTCGTCGCCTCCCGGACGCCCCATTTCGGACTTGCCATCCCACTCTGCCTTGCGGACAGGGACAGACTCACCGGTCAGGAGTGATTCGTCGACATGCAGGTTGGTGCAGGAGAGAAGGACGGCATCCGCAGGGACACGGTCGCCCTCCGACAGCATCATGACATCGCCGCGTGCGACGTCGCGTCCTGCAATGCGGACCCACTCACCGTCACGCCTGACCAGGGCGCGCGGGCTGGACAGGTCACGCAGCGCGTCCAGCGCGTTCTCGGTTCTCTTCTCCTGATAGTAGGTGATGCCGATGACGACAACAACGAAACCCAGGAGCATCAGGGCTTCTTCACGGTCACCCAGTAAGAGGTACAGGGTCCCACACGCGAGGAGCAGGAGGAGCATCGGCTCCTTGACGATCTCAAGCAGGATGTGAACCCATCCCCGTCTGCTCGCGTTGGGCAGTTCGTTGAGCCCTTCGTCCCTGAGGCGCTGTTGTGCTTCTGCGGTTGTCAAACCCTGTGGTTGTTTTGCGTTCGGTACACTTGCCATGACAGAAACCTCCATGTAGATGTTGTGGTGGGTTCCCGACCTTGATAAGGATTGACTCTGGCAAGCCCTACGTCCAGCTGCGGTTGCGCAGTGACTGGCAGGCGACCTGTCAGGAACGTCATCATGCTAAGGCCAAAGTCCGGCGGCGTCAAGATGATGGCAGTGCATGGCAGCGAATGGGATGAATGCCTGCTCCACAGGAGGCGTCATCGCGAATCGTGAAGGCAGCGTTGCGCTCAGTTGCTGTTTGGTACGTCAGGCCTCGCTATTCTCGATGCTATGGCGCAGCGGGGCAACGTAGGTGTCTACCTTGCCGAACATGACGTTCCGCACGCTCTCGAGGTGAAGTGGTTGTTGTCTGAGGAGGGTCGCGTACTGCTTCCTCAGCCCGTCGAACGTCCAGGAGAGCAGGCGGATGGCTTCTTCGACGGTTAGGCCCGGTCTGAAGGCGCTCGTGTCGATCCCCTGAAACAGTCTCCTGTAGGTTGAGGCGGCGATCTCGGCTGTCGAGGCGAGCAAGGCGTCGTGCAGCTCAGCCGGGGGTCGGTCATGGCCTCCTGAAGGAATGCGAGTGTCGACGGCTCCTCTTCGACCAGGGGCCACTTGGCCAGCGCGTACTGCCTGAGACGCTCGAAGAGGTCGGGCCTGGTCCGTCCCAGGCGCTCGTCGAAGCGACTCATCAGTTCGGTGATGTACGTCTGAACAGTCTCCATGTACAGACCGTTCTTGTCGCCGAAGTGATGAAACAGCAGCCCCTTGCTGACACCGGCTGCTTCGACGATGCGGTTCGTCGAGGCAGCCAGGTAGCCGGCGGCGGCGAATTCGCGGATCGCCGCAGTGACCAGAGCGGTCCGCCTGCCGTCGAGGATGGAACGGGGCGGCGATGTCTGCATTACTCTCGCGCAGCTTTGAGGCTGACCGCCATCTGCACGCCAAGCACCTTGCGGCGGGCCGCCCTGAGCGAAGCCAGGTACGTCGCCAGCATGATGACAGCACAGACCACGATCGATAGGGGCGAGAGGCGTATAGGCAAGCTGAAGCTGATGGCACTCGTTGTTCTGGTAAGGAGCTTCCCGAGGGAGGTCAGCAGCAAGGGGATGCTGAGAACGAAGCCTGCCGCCACGGCGACGATACCCGACCCAAGCACCATCCGGTTCAGCTCCTCTGCGTGGTACCCCACGACCTTGAGCAGCGAGATGGTGACGCGCTCTTCCTCGACAGTCAGCGTCGTGACGACGGACAGGGCCATGAGTGCGATGAACACTGCCGCGATCGCCACGGTCCCAAGGCCCACCCAGAGCGGCTCAATGGCCGAGTCGAAGGCAGCACGGCTCTGCGCCATGGACAGCGTCATCAGCACGTCCTGGGCGGGGACTTGTAGGCTGGTCGTGCTCAGGAGAGCGTTGAAGCTGCCACGTGACATGCCAAGGATGCTGTTCAGGTGCTCCTGGGGCATGATGACGCCCGCCGTGGTGTACATTTCGGCCACGGCGTCGACCGTCAGTGTGACCTCCTGGCCTGTGGCTGACTGCTGCACCGTCCAAGTGTCGCCCGCCTGCAGGTCCAGCTTCTGAGCGAGCGCACGCGTGATGATGACGCGGTCGATGGGGATGGCCTGGCCTTTGCTGTCACGAGGGACGAGCAGCGTCGACGTGACAGGCAGTCCCATCACCTGGAAGGTCAGCTGTCCGTCCGAGGTGGTGAATGGCACGATCGTCAGCGCCTCTCCACCCCACGGGTTTTCGAGCCGTGGTGCTGTCAGCATGTAGGTGTAGTTGTACCGCGTGTCCTGGAACGCACCGCGCACGAGCGTGTCCATTGAGTCACGCATCGCGCCACCGAAGAGGAGCAGGTAGCCTGCGAGCATGGCCCCGAGCATCAGCAGCGTCAGTCGCGTCAGGCCGCGGATGGCTGCCCTCAGCGCAAACCGGTTCTGGAACGAGCCTCGCGTGAGGTGAAGGGATCTCTCCAGCAGGCCCGGGCGGCTGCTGAGGGCTGTCGTCTGCATGAGCTTGACGGGAGCCTGGCCTAGAAGACGTGCCGCAACCAGTGCAACAGCCGGAACAACAAAGAACACGGGGGCCACGATGCCGACGAGAGCGGCGCTCCAGGGGACCGTCGTCACGTACAGCGGTACGCTGAAGTAGCTGCCCATGAAGCTCAGCATGGGGCGCATCGTGAGAATCGATGAGAGAACACCCAGCACCGACCCCGACAGCGCGATGAGTGTCGGGAGTGCCAGTTCCTGCAGGACGAGTTCCCGCGTCGAGTATCCCATCGCCTTGAGCGTCCCCAGCTGCGCACGCTGCATCCGAACGATGCGACCCTGCGCGGCAGCCAGCAGCAGCGACGTGAGCAGGAGGATGACGAGCGGCATGCTGGTGGACACCGACGTCGCTCCCTCGATTTTGGCCGTAGCCAGGGTGTAGCGAGGGTTGGCCGTGATGTCCTGCCAGTACGTGAGGCCGACCGTCTCGGCCAGCGCCTGTCGTGCAGCAGCCGTTGTACCATCGACGGTCCTGACGTGCCAGGTCGCAAGAGCTTTGGGGGCGGAACCATCCATCGCAGCGGGTGTGATGACGGCGATACCGAATGCCTTGGGGTCAAGGATGATACCTGCATCATCGGTCGTCCTGATGGGGTACATGTAGTCCGGGACGGCTGCGAACCCCACAACGGTGAACGAACGTCCCAGCAGGGTCATCGTCGTGCCAAGTGGGAGCTTGAGGGCTGTGGCGACGGTCTGCCCCAGGAGCATCTCGTCGTCCGCCTGCACGTCATGGCCGGCAGTGATCACAGGGATGTTCACACGCGTCGTTCGTTCGAACACCCGCAGCGTGAGGCCCCCGTCGAGCGCAGCGTCGACTTCCCGGCGGCGTTCGATGACAAATCCGTGGTCGCTTTCGAAGGCATACAGATCTGCAAAGGGCTTCCGCGGCAGGAACGTGGCCGATTCGACCTGGGACTCGCGTTCGAACTGTGATCTGCTCGCCCCGATATCGACAATGAGCGCGTTGAGGCTGGCATACAACATACTGGCAAGCATGACCAGGGTGATGCTGCCGTAAACAAGCCACCGGTTTGAGCGGACAGTGCGTGGAAGGCGTTTCAGCAGGGTGCTCACCAGGTCACTTCCTCTGCCTTGATGAGGCGCCCGACCAAACGGTCCTCCTCGACCTCGCCACTGCGCAGCCGGATGACGCGGTCAGTCATGTCTGCGATGGCAGTATTGTGCGTGACCAGCACGACGGTGGTGTGGTAGGTCTCGTTGATCTGGACCAGGAGCCGGAGGATGTCCCGCGACGTAACAAAGTCGAGCGATCCGGTTGGCTCGTCGGCGAGAAGGAGGGCAGGGTTCTTGACAACCGCCCGGGCAAGCGACACACGCTGCTGTTCGCCACCTGACAACTCGGAAGGGAAACGGTCCGCCATGGACGACAGCGTAACTGCTTGGAGAACCTCATCGATGGGCAGGGGCTTCTTCGCGATGTCGGCTGTCACCTCGACGTTCTCGTGGACGGTCAGGTTGGGAATGAGGTTGAAGAACTGGAACACGAAACCCACCGTGTCGCGTCGGAATTGTGTGAGGTCGCGTTCCGATGCATGAGTGAGGTCGACCCCGGCGACGCGGACGGTGCCGGCATCGGCGTGGTCGATACCGCCCATGATGTTGAGCAGCGTCGATTTGCCAGATCCGGACGGGCCCAAGATGGTCACCAGCTGGCCCTCTGGGATGCTCAATGTGACATCCTTCAGCGCCCAGAACTCACCCTGCCCCATATGGTACCTGCGACCCGCCTTGTTCAGTTCGATTACCATGTGACATCTCCTCGCTTTCTGTCTGTCGTGCCGTCTGCCTATCAGGTGGTCATTGACCAGTCGGTCAGTATTGTTGTCAAGCACGTGCCGCTGTCAAGTCCCATCGGGCTGGCATCCCGCAGAGCTGCTGCTACAATGAACATGTGCCGCCTGGCGCAACATCACCGTCGGGTCGATGGTCGCAGGATTGGCCGTGTTCGCTGGTGTGCTTGCCTGGTCGCTTGTCGTGCACTGAGCAGGCATGAAGGGGGTCACCGTGGCAAAGGTACTTGTCAGCATGAACGCGTTCAAAGGAAGCATTTCCACGAAGGCTGCCACCGATGCCGTGGCGTCGGCGTTCGAGGGTGCCGGGTTTCAGGTTGAGAAGGTCTACCTTGCCGACGGTGGCGACGGGACCACCGATGTTGCGGCAGCCCTGGGCGGACGCATCGAATTCGTGAGCACCTTCGATCCCCTGATGCGCCCCATCGAGGCGCCCGTGGTGTGGCTTGGCCAGACGGCGGTCATCGAGATGGCAAAGGCGTCCGGATGGGCGCTGATTGCTACTGAGGAACGAAATCCCATGCTAACGACCACTTGGGGAACAGGCCTGCTTATCAGACACGCACTGGAGCACGGTGCGGACCGCATCATCCTGGGCGTCGGCGGGTCTGCCACGGTGGACGGCGGGCTTGGCATGCTGGCCGCGCTGGGTTTCAGCATCACCGACGAGGCCGGGAATGCCTCATGGCGAGGCGGTGAGGGACTGTCCCGGCTGGCTCGTGTCGTGGCGAACCCGTCGGTGAAGCACACCAGGCTGGTGGTCGCCAGCGATGTGACCAATCCTCTGCTCGGCCCGACGGGAGCAGCCGCGGTGTTTGGTCCGCAGAAAGGAGCCACGCCCGACATGGTGACACTGCTGGAGAAGGGCCTGGAACGGCTGGCTGACATCACGCTCCAGACGACGGGCGTACGGATGCACGATATGCCTGGGGCGGGTGCCGCTGGCGGTGTCGGTGGCGCGGCCGTCGCATGGCTGGGCGGTCACTTGGAGCCAGGTGCTGAACTTTTCATGGACCTGGAGAATTTCGACGCCCGAGCTGTGGGATGTGCCGTGCTCGTGACCGGGGAGGGATGCATCGATGCTCAGACGGTGTACGGCAAGGCCCCGGTCCGTGTGGCGCAGCGTTTCCGCAAGGCTTCACCGGAGGGGTTGACCGTGGCTATTGCCGGGGCCGTGCGCGATCGAACTCAGGTCCGCGAAGCCGGCATCGATGTCTTTGTCACGACGCTCGACCGTCCCATGAGTGAACGTGAGGCCATGGAAAACGGCCTGGCCCTGCTGACACAGGCCGCCGCCGAGCTGGCCCATCTCCTGTCACTGAAGGCATGATGCCTTGCTGTTCCGCGATATACTGAGGGCACTCTCGATCTGGAGGTACAGATGAAGACACTTGGTGATATGCTTTCACCCTTCGAACTGCAGGACCAGAATGGCAGGGCGGTACGGAACTCCGACCTGCGGGGCCATTGGGCGATGCTCTACTGCTATCCCAGAGACATGACTCCGGGATGCTCGCAGGAGGCGATGGGCTTTCAGGATCAGCAGGACGAGTTTCTTCAGCTCGGCGTTCGCATTTTCGGTATCAGTGCGGACTCTGTCGTGTCACATACGTGTTTCGCCACCCGGGACAGCCTCACCTTCATACTGCTTTCGGACCCCCAGCACGTTCTGCTTGAAGCCCTCGGTGTCCGGAAGGGGAAAAGGCTTGACGGACACGAGTTTATGGGGACTGAACGGAGCACGTTCCTGATCGACCCTGAGGGGAAGATTGTGCGCGAATGGCGCAAGGTGAAGGTCGCGGGACACATCGCCGCCGTCCTGGCCGCAACGCGCGAGGAGCTCGCATGACTGAGCTCGAGGAGTACCAGAAGGCGAGGGACCGGGTCCAGGAGATCAAGGGGTTCTACGCTCACGTGGCCATGTATCTGCTGGCCAATGTGGCCCTCCTCGTTCTGAACCTTGCCACGCTCAAGAAGAACGACGGCGTCATCTGGTTCGTCTGGCCGCTCATCGGATGGGGTATCGCTCTCGCTGTGCATGCTATCTCGGTCTTTGGCATCGGGCGGTTCCTTGGAAGGGAGTGGGAACAGCACCAGATCCAGCAGGAGCTCGACCGCCGGCACAACAACCCCCAGGCCTGACCTGAAACGCCGCCCGCAGTTCCAGACAGGTACCCTCTGCCAGCCTAGACGCGGACGGCAGATATTCCGCTTTCCGTTAGCTGCTCCTGCGGAACCGCTCCGGGATGGTCATAGCGAAGCGACAGCGGTCACTGCCTCCAAGGACGCTCTCCAGGACGTCGACCTTCACCGGTTCGCCAAAGATGGCGTCGAAGGCTAGCTTCTCGTAGCCAGCGCTGCAGTAACAGAGCAACGGTGAGACCTTCGGCCTGCCGGAGATGATCGACGAGCGTGCCAGCGGGCAGTGACACGCGTCATACCGCTTCATCGTCGGGTTGTCCTCGTCGAGGTACGCCTGAGGGGCGAACGGTATCTTGGTGACATAGATGACGTCACCGTCACGGACGCCGCTCTGGATCTCGGGATTGCCCCGGACAAAGTCCACAACCTCGTGCGTGATCTCCTGCTCATACCACAGCTTGCTCTGGTTCATGTGCTCCTCGAGGTCCTGGACAAGGCGCGCGTGACGGTCCGCCAGGAATGCGTCGATGTCGGGTGATTTCTGGAACCGCTCTCTCATGTCCTCAAACTGCGCATCCGGAATCTGGTGCATGTTGCCGGTGAGCACCTGCCTGCACGTTTCGGCTGGAAGCGTCCCCTCCATCCTTGTGAGAATCTCCGCGACGACGAGGGGATAGGAATCGAGTGGTGATCCTTCCGGCGGCAGGTCAACGCCACTGAAGAGCTCGTCTGTAGCTGTCTCGCCGATGATCTGACGGGCTCGCTCACGCAATGTCGGGAGGATGCCTGGCGCCTCGATGGTGTGGGCAAGCTGGATGAACAGGTCATTCCGGCGGGTGACATAGTTGTATCTTGCCAGCGCCAGCAGTTGCTCCTCCGAGGCCGTGCCTGTCTGCACGAGTTGCTGCAGGTAGTCCGAAAGATGGCCAGTCGTCACGGTCTCCAGTGTCGCGCCGACCGCAGTCACGTATTGCTCGAAGTCTTGCACCGCTGCGACGGCCGCCTCGGTGGTCGCTGTGTCAAACTTGCGTTGCTGACAGTATTCCCTGAACAGTGTCTCCTGCATGGTCGCAATGCCTCCTGACGTACCTCACGGCACAGCCGGCTGAGTTCAGCTGCGCTCGTCACCTGGTTCACATCGTCTGCAGTCGGCCTCCGGACCGGCAGCGTTGCGTCGTGTCCTGCCACTACTATAATCGGATTGTGTTCAGGGCAGTTACAGGAAAATGCGCTGACAGGAACGGAGGTCGCCATGGAAGACCCTACTGGAACTGACGTACGGACAGTCAGCGTTCCTTCGCGCAGGCCGCAGGGGATGACTGCGTTCACCATCGTCTGGCTCGGACAGGTTGTGTCCCTGGTCGGAACAGCGATGAGCGGCTTCGCGCTCACGTTGTGGGCCTACCGCACGACGGGGCTCGCGACTGCCCTGGCGATGGTCGCGTTCTTCAACTTCGCCCCGATGATCGTGATGAGTCCGATCGCGGGCGTGCTTGTCGACCGCTGGAACCGCAAGTGGACCATGGCGTTGTCCGACCTGGCGTCCGCGACGGCGACGCTGGCCATCCTCCTGCTGTTCCTGACGGGTCACCTGCAGTTGTGGCATCTCTATGTGACAGGAGCCCTGTCGGCCGCATTCCAGACGTTCCAGTGGCCTGCATACAGCGCTGCGATCAGCACGATGGTCCCGAAGACGCAGTATCAGAGGGCAAGCGGCATGATCTCGATGGCGGAAAGTGGTTCTGGCATCGCGGCACCCATCCTCGCGGGAGTGCTCGTGGGCATGTTGGGCTTCGAACGGCTGTGGGTCATATTCGCCATCGATCTTGCCACATTCGTCGTCGCGCTGGGAGCACTGGTTGTCGTGGCGATTCCGAACCCGCCCCATGTCGAGTCCGAGCACACCGAGAGCCTGCTCAAGCAGTCGATGTTTGGCTTCCGCTACATCTGGGAGCATCGACCACTGTTCAACCTGCAGATGGTGTTCTTTGTGTCAAACCTTCTGTCCAGCCTGTGTTTCACGATCATTCCTGCGCTCCTCCTCGCTCGCACGGGTAACAGTGCCACAGCGCTTGGATCGGCGCAGTCCGCTGCAGCTGTAGGGGGAGTGGTCGGCGGAGCTTTGCTCACGGCATGGGGAGGACCCAAACGCAAGGTGAACGGCGTGCTGATGGGCATGATACTGACGGACCTGTGCGGTACGCTGGTCATCGGCCTCGGGCGGTCACTGCCGGTCTGGATGACAGGTTCCTTCCTGATGATGGTGATCTTGACCGTTCTCAACGGCAGTAACCAGGCTATCTGGCAGTCCAAGGTCCCCCCTGCTCTGCAGGGGCGCGTGTTCTCCGTGCGCCGTCTCATCGCACAGGTTACGGTTCCCGTCGCCATGCTTGCCTCGGGACCGTTGGCAGACAAGGTGTTCGGTCCCGCGATGATGCCGGCCGGGCGCCTTGCGCCACTGTTTGGGTGGGTCACCGGTACCGGAGCGGGGGCGGGGATTTCGCTGATGTTCGTGTGGGTGGGTCTGGCCGGAGCTTGCGTTGGGATCGTCGGATACCTGGTCCCAAGCATCAGGGACGTCGAGCGGCTCATCCCGGATCACGACGCGTCAGCGGCGTAACCGCCTTCCAACGATTCGACGTTCAGGGTTGGCCTCGACGCTGCGTCGTCCTCATCGTTCTGATGAGATCAGCGGCATCCTAGCTGTGTCGCTCGTTTCGCTCCTGTGGATCTGTAGGTGTTTCCAGGTGGTCGCCGCCGCAAGCAGTCCGGCGTTTCCTTGCGCACTGTACGGCTGTGAGTAGTATGATGCGTGCGTCATCCAGGGGGTCTCTGGAACGCAGCGAAAGGGAGGTCACACGATGATTCGAAACCAGTGGTATGTCATCCTTGAGTCGCGCGAGGTCAAACGGGGAACGCTCCTCGGCGTCCGGCGCATGGGCACGGACCTGGTCCTGTGGCGGGATACGAAGGGCACGGTGTCCTGTATGAGCGACCACTGCATCCACCGAGGAGTTGCACTCAGCGCAGGGAAGGTGAAGGGCGACTGTGTGGAGTGCCCGTTCCATGGCTTGCAGTATGACGGCAGAGGTCGCGTCACCGTGATCCCTGCAAACGGCAAGGAGGCGCCCGTGCCGGCCACGTTTCAGGGCGAGGCATTCGTCGTGCGCGAAGCGCATGGCTACATCTACCTGTGGTGGGGCGAACCGCGCGAGGAGTATCCCGAGCTTCCGTTCATCCCTGGGCTCGATGATACCAGACTCATCTATGGCACCTGGCGCGATCCTTGGAACGCGTTCTATACGCGCGCAATCGAGAACCAGCTGGACGTGGTGCATCTGCCCTTCGTTCACTACAACACGATCGGCGCGGGGAACCGGACAGTCGTCAATGGCCCTGTGGCACGGCTGGACGGCAACATCCTGCGTGTGTGGGTAGACAATGAGAAAGACCATGGCCAGACGCCTCGCCGGCCGGACGAAATTCCGGTGCCGGAGCGGGAAGCACAACTTACCTTCGTCTTCCCGAACCTCTGGCAGAACAACCTGGGCCGGAACGCCCGCATCACCGCCGCGTTCGTCTGCGTCGACGAACAGCACAGCATCCTGTACCTGCGCTTCTACCGAAGCTTCGGGAGGCTTCCTGTCGTCCGGCAGCTGGCTGACCTGCTGACCGGGCTGTCGGACATCACCATCGCGCACCAGGACCGCCGTGTCGTGCAGACCCAGCGGCCGTTCGTGAGCAGTCCGAACGGAGGGGAGAAGCTCATCCAGGGCGACCTGCCGATTGTGCTCTACCGCAGGCGTCGTGATCAGCTCCAGAAGGAGGCGCAGACCAAGGCGGTCTGAACGCGTCGGAACCAGGACGGCCCCGGGAGAACATCCCGGGGCCGTCCCTTCTGGCAGTTCTCGTAAGAGGCAGGGCTCTACCAACCACCCCCTCCCCCTCCCCCTCCACCACCACCGCTGGACCCGCCACCCCCGCCGAAGCCCCCGCCGAGGCCCGATTTGGTGCCAGGGGCGACCGCTGAAGCGCTGATGGCGTTGCTGAACCCAGTGCCGAGGCTGCTGGCAAACGCTGCCGGGTTGACAGGGTTCCAGTACATGCCATGGTACCAGACGGGTACATATGGACGCCCTTCCGCTTCCATCCGCGCGAAGATGCTCGCGAACTGCTGGGACCAGCGCTGCTCGACGTCCAGCGCAAGCGCATAGGGCAGGAACTTCTCGAACATCTCGGGGGTGCGTTCCGGTGGGTTGAGGAGGTTCATGCGGTCCTTTTCGGTCACGGCCAGGAACAGCTTGAACCCTTCGATCTCGTTCATCAGCTTGCGTCCCGCTGCGGTGTATGACTTGAGCGCGACGCCGAACACTACGCCCATGACGGCGAGCGCTGCGATGACGACCACGGGCGCGACAAACTGCGCCGCCGTCCCGGAGAGGGACAGGAAGGCGGTGACCACGGCTACGGCCACCGAGAGAAGGATGCCGATGACGAAGTGCCCGATGTTGCTGACGAAGAACCTCGGCTGGTAGTCGGCTTCCAGAGGCCTCTTGTTGGCGAGGATCGCGTGCTGGATGTCCTCTGCGTTCTCCCGTTCGAAGTCTACGCGTGCGCTGGTCGCGAGGAGATATCCGGCAAGAGCGAGCTCGTCGTCGGACAGGACGGTCTCGGGAGCCGTGTCCCGCTCGATCCAGTACTTGCGGCGTTCCTGGTGGATGCTGACATACCGTTTGACGGCCATGTCGATGAGTGCAGCGGTGAACGTCTTGCTGTCGTGCCTCATGTGTGACAGGTACCGGACGCCTCCGGGGGACATCCCTTCCGGTGGCGCAAAGCGTGCAAAGATCGTGCCGCGCTCGGGATCCTTGCCAAACCGGTACCACGCGGTCATGTAGTAGAGGAACACGGCCAGCAGACCGACGAGACCGACGATGAGGGCGCTGTTGTCGCGCAGGAACCAGCCCAGACGAGTTGCGGCGCTCGGCGGCGTCACGTACCCCTTGGGCCACCCGACCGCGATGGTCAGACCCTCCTTGGGGTTGAGGACGGAGGTCGTGACGAACGTCAGGGTGCCGAGGGCGTCCTGTGTCGTCGTCACGGCACTGGTCGTCGCGCCGTACGCGCCCGTGTAGGCGCTGAGTCCGGTAATCTTCGCGGCAGCGCCTGTGGGCAGGGTCACGGTCGCAGACGCACGCTCGATGGGAAACACCCAGCCGTTGCCGGTCACGTTCCAGTACAGCTCGTCGTGGTCGGCGAAGTAGCCCAGCTCACGGTCGACGCTGAACCGGAGCACCCAGGTGTGTTCGCCGGGCTCAATGAGGGTGTCCGCGCTCCCGATCTTCACACGCTTGCCGTTTTCCCAGTTCCCTACCGTGTACGGCTCGGTCCGCCCGTCCCGCTGCACTCCTAGGACGCGGAAGTCGATGACAAGACGACCGCCCGTGCGTGCGTTGGAATAAATGGTCGGGAAGTCATAGTAGATGCCGTGCTGGATCTGATCGCCGGTCACAATGACCCTGATCGTGTTCTCGACCCGCAGCGACCCGTCCTGGTTGACAGTGATTGCACTGTCGAAGCTGGTGATGCGTTCCTGTTCGGCCAGGGCCAGTCCCGGGACAGACAGGAGAAATACGGCCACCACGACGGCCAAGGTCAGCAGTCTACGCTTGCTCATATGTACTCCTTTGGCTTCTTGGTTCAGCAGACAACATACCGCACTTATGGACAATACTCCAGCGCTACACGGTGGCAGATGCTGTGCCCCGTTCGACCGTTTCGCCGAACTGCTCGGCTCACTCCTGCTGGACAACTGGCGCCAGGGCACGCGGAGAACAGACTACCATCCTCCCCCTCCACCACCACCACCGCCACCACCTCCGGAGCCACCACCACCACCTCCACCCCCGCCGAACCCGGAGCTCTTTCCTGGAGCCACCGAGGAGGCGGCGATTGCGGAGGCAAATGCCCCTGAAAGCGACGAGCCGAGTGTCGAGAAGCTGGTGGAGCGCCAAGTCTCACCGGAGAACCACATAGGGTGATAGGTCGGCTGACCGGATGCGTCAGTGCGCTCCAGGACGTCGGCGAAGTTCTCACTCCACTGCTGCTCGACGTCGAGTGCCAGTGCATAGGGCAGGTACCGTTCGAAGGTTTCGGGCGTGTGGTCCACGGGGGTCAGCATGTTCATGCGATCCTTCTCGGCGACGCTGAGGTACAGTCGAAATCCGTCGATCTGGTCCAGGAGATTTCGCCCCTGCGGCGTATAGGCTCGCAGGAGACGGAAGAAGATGACGTCGATTGCGACGGTCACGAAGACCAGTGCCAGGAGCAGGGGCCCTGCTATCGCCACGAACGCGATGGTGCCGACGAGCTCGCCCAGCAGGAACGGTATTGCGAAGAGCGTGAGGCCGATAGAACCCGGGAGGCTGAGCACCCGCTTTCCCAACGTGTCTGACGGCCGTCCTCGCCATAATGTGATGACCTGGGTCACAAGTGCTGCGACGCCGAATGTCCACATCGACAGCCAGACCGACATGAACAGGAACCCGAAGACCCTCTCGGGTTGCGTCGAGCCCAGCAGGCCGGCAGCGACGACGCCCGCGATGGAGAGGGCGACCCCTGTCGCCGCATAGCGGAGGTTCGCGACAAAGTACCCCTTGCCATACGCTTTTCGCAGTGCCTGCTCAAGGGCCTTGCGGACGGCCTGAACGCGGCCGTGTGTGCTCTGCCTTAAAACAAGCCGCGTCTTCGAGCGGCCTTCGAACAGTTCCTGCAGGAGTTCGGTCTCGTCGTGGAGCAGGCCGGCTGGTACCGAGCCAGTGGTGTCGAGCGTGAAGGAGCTGTCCTCGTCGTGTGAGATGACAAGCGCACCCTTGACTGCGAGCCCCGTTATCGCGGCTGCCAGCCCCTTGGTATCAGGCCCCATGAGCCGCAGGTACCGGATTGCAGCAGGGCTGAGTCCCTCGGGCGGCGCAAACTGCGGGACGATGGTGCCTGGCCGGGGATCACGACCGACGCGCAGCCAGGTGAGCAGGTAGTACAGCAGTAGGCCGAGGGTCGCCAGCGCGGCGATGCCGAGCGCTCGGTTGTCCCGCAGCCACCAGCGCAGGGTCTGGAGCGATGATGGTGGGACCACGAACCCCTTCGGCCATCCGACGACGACGCTCAATCCTTCGAAGCGTCCGAGCGGGACTGTCGTCGCAAACACAGGGTTCCCGCTGTCGTCGCGCGACATCGCGTAGTCCGTTCCCGCTGCGCCCTGGGGGCCGGTATAGGCGGTGAGCCCCGTGATCTGCTGCCATGCGGTTCCGGGCAGGATGACTGTGCAGCCGGCGCGTTCGATGGGATAGTCCCAGCCGTTCCCTGTCACGTTCCAGAACAGCTCGTCATGGTCATCGAAAAACCCCAGCTGGCGGTCGGAGGAGTACGTGAACACATAGGTATGCTCGCCGGGTTCCAGGTCTGCGGAGCTGGAACCAAAGTACACCCGGACGCCGTTCGCCTGCCGGGTCGCGTGCCACGGTTCCTTCTGACCGTCCCTCGACAGGCTGAGGACCTCGAAGGCGACCCGCACAGGTGCACGCCCCGGGTTCGTGTAGGTAGTGGGGAAGTCACGGTACAGGCCATGCTGGATGCTGATCCCTGCCGAGACGAAGCGAATGGTCTCCTCCACGGTCATCGTCGAGTCGGCATGGACGGTGACGATGCTGTCGAAGGACAGGATGCGCTCAGCTTCGGCAGCCCCCGCCCTGCCCACAGGGGACAGGAGCAGGAGGGCTGCCATCAGCATGAGAACAGTGCAGGCGAGCTTCTTCATGGCCGGCGCCTGACTCGTGAACAGACTGCTACTTGTTGTCGAACGAGACCTTCGGTGTTTCGCGCTCCTCCGCGCCAGTCAGCTCGAAGAACTCAGCTTTCTTGAAGCCGAACATGTTGGCGACGAAGACGGACGGGAACGTCTCGCACATGATGTTGTAGTCCCGCACCGTGCCATTGTAGTACCGGCGGGCCATCTGGATCTGGTCCTCCAGGTCTGCAAGCTTCGCCTGCAGGTCGAGGAAGTTAGTGTTGGACTTGAGTTCAGGGTAGGCTTCTGCGACAGCGAACAGAGTCTTCAGTGTCGCATTCAGCTG
>Ga0315294_10001545_pt1 | contig 25158 bp, 24 predicted proteins | sample YL17G13_40_MG_FD_203626 | JGI IMG/M metagenome (GOLD analysis project Ga0315294, IMG submission 203626) | Sediment microbial communities from Yellowstone Lake, YNP, Wyoming, USA - YL17G13_40 | ecosystem: Environmental > Aquatic > Freshwater > Lake > Sediment | place: USA: Wyoming | collected... | reverse complement strand
TTTTCAACGCCGAAAGCGGAGGAACGCAGGTCGGCACCGACTACACGAGCTCGGTCCCGGTCGCCGAGACCGGCCGCTTCACGATTCAGTTTTCTCCCGCTGCCGAAGTGCTCTCCTTGGACGGGGTGTTTTACGAGCTCGCTATCGACAGCGCCGATCCACCCGATGGGAAAATCGACACGGGGGACGTCTTTCCCAACCGGGTCAAAGTGGGGGCCGTCTTGTTTTCCCGTCGTTCGGCCGACGCGGAAATGCTCGGAGGCAAGACCGTGGACAAGTTCGCCTCAGCCGTTCATGCTCACAGCGCGGCGGACATCACATCGGGCACGCTGGCCACCGCGCGGTTCTCGGCCCATGCCGATCTCGCCTCGGAAGGGAAGATCGGCGACGGATCAGGCCAGGTCGCGTCGGGGAACCACACGCACAGCCTTCAGAACCTCGCGGGTGCCGTGACCAACGCGCAGGTGCCGGACGATATCACGATCACCTACGCGTCCTCGTCTGGCAACGCGGACACCGTGGACGGCCAGCATGCCGCGGCGTTCGCACTTGCCACTCACTCGCACAACACCTTTTGGAAGCTGGGCGGAAACAGCGGCACGACGCCCGGCACGGATTTCCTAGGAACCACTGACGCGAAGCCGCTGGATCTGTACGTGTCCGGCGTTCGAGCACTCCATCTCGAACCCCATGCGACCAGCCCGACACCGAACCTCATAGGTGGATACAGCGGGAACGACGCGACCGATGGCGTCAAGGGCGCCGCTATCGGCGGAGGTGGGAACTCGAGTCAGATTAACCTGGTTTCGGACGATTTCGGTGTGATCGGCGGAGGGCGAAGCAACCAGGCGGGGAACGACAACAGCGATACGACGGATGCCTCATACGGAGCCGTAGGCGGCGGGGCCTCAAACGCCGCGACAGGTTTCTCGGCAACTGTAGGCGGCGGGTACAACAACGACGCCAACGGTGTTTCTTCCGTTGTTGCGGGCGGGATGAACAACGTCTCGGGCGGCGGGCAAGCCACCATCGGCGGCGGGATGAATAACGCAGTCTCCGCGAATTATGGAACCATTGGCGGAGGCGGAAGTTCCACATTGGCTACTGCCAATAAGGTCACCGATGAGTATGGCACGGTAGGGGGTGGCGAAAACAACCAAGCCGGCAACGGAGGCTCGACGTCTGATAAGACCCACGCCACGGTGGGCGGTGGCTACAGCAATACGGCTGCTGGCATTAGAGCTACCGTCGGCGGCGGTTCGATGAACAGCGCAAGCGGCACGGTCGCCGTCGTCGCCGGGGGACAGGGTAACTCGGCGACGGAGGCGTACACCGCGATCGGCGGCGGATTTGGCAACAACGCCAGCGGTTATTATGCCACCGTCCCGGGTGGAATAAGCAACAGCGCAGGAGGTGACTATAGCTTTGTTGCCGGGCAACGAGCTAAGGCAAACCACGCGGGCAGCTTTGTCTGGGCTGACTCGACAAGCGCCGATTATGCTTCGGTAGGCAACAACGCTTTCTGTGCACGTGCGACAGGTGGAGTGGTTTTCCATACGAACAGCGGTCTCACCGCGGGGGTGCAGGTAAGCGCGGGCGGGAACAGCTGGTCGTCGGTGAGCGACCGGGCGGCGAAACACGCCTTCTCGGCTGTAAGCTCCCGTGAAATCGTCGAGAAGCTGGCTGCCATTCCAATCGAAGAGTGGAGCTACAAAAGCGAAGATCTATCAGTCCGCCATATCGGTCCGATGGCGCAAGATTTCCACAAGGCGTTTGGACTGGGGGATTCGGACAAGGCCATCAGCACAATCGACGCGGACGGCGTAGCGCTGGCGGCTATCCAAGGCCTCCACGAAATCGTGGAGGAGAAGGATGCCCGGATCAAGGAATTGGAAAGCCGCGTGGCTGCTCTGGAACGCTCTCTTGCGCGCATGGCCGGCGCCCCGGAGATCCTCTCCCGGAGCCAAGTCGAGGGAGGAGACCGATGAACCGATTTGGCATTGTTGGACCATGGCTTTTCCTGTTCGCCCTATCGGGGCTTGCGGCAATGCAGCCGGTCGCGGGACCGGCCGAAACACTCTCGACGGGCGCCGTGTTGGTTCAGGTGACGTCGGACAGCGATTCCGGGGCAAGCCTCACGAACGCTTCGGGCGCCAAGGTGGAGATTGCCGGCGCCGGAACGACGAGCCGGGACATGGCGAATCCGGCAGGAGCCGCGGTTTTCGTCGGCTACTTGGATCCTCTTCTGAGCGGAAAACCCACGGCGGCTCGGGAATGGCGAACTTACCGGTAAACCGGGGCTGCGAGTTGCGTTTCGGCGAGCGATTTCCGACGGCATAGCAACATTTGCGCAGCGATCCAGAAAGCAACGTTGTTCCGGTCTCTTGTTCCGTTTCTCTGTTTTCGTTTTGCCGCGTTCGGTATGGCAACGGGTGCCCCAAAGGACGCAAAGAATCTGCTTGCGCGCCAAGCATCGGAGTGTTGTTCGCAGCGCATTTCTGGGATAAAGGCCACGACAGCTCTGTCGCGTCCCGGGACAAGCATGTCCGGCAAGGCGGGGGCAAAAGCCTTTTTAACCCGGAAGAAGACAACATTCCATGGAACAGGAAGACTCTTTGGAGACACTCCAAAGAGAATGGGAGGCGTTTCTCTGTCAGCGGGGGCACAAGATCGGCTCCGCGAGAGAGATCGGCTGCGTTTTGCTCTCGCGCAATTCCCAGAGAAAGGTTTATCGCTGGCTCCTGCTGACTGCGAGAGGCAAGACAAGGACGCTGAGTTCGACCGAAACAGAGGACCTGAAGTTTCATCTGAAACGGGCAAGAGAAATGAACCAGGACGCCTATGTCGTCATAAGGTTCCGGAATCCGAAACGGAAGCTGCTGGTCCTGCCTGCCGACAAGGCCCTCAAGAAGCGGCGGATTCCCCCGACCAAGGGCGGCATCCCTTGGAATGATTGACCCACTCCGCAACAACCAGACCATAGCTCGGACCATGCAGATCGGACCTTTCCAAACTCAAGCGTTGATGTCGTACTTGTGATGAGCCGACGAAAGTGAACCTTTTCCCCGCCGACGCCTCCCCGGAGCACGCGACTTGACATGCAAAAGGGAGAGAAGTTAAGGGAAAGAAACGGGACAACTTGTTTCAGCTCCGAGTCGCCTCCGCCTGAACAGGGATTCGGATCGCATGCGGGAACCGAGGACCTGGCGGGCATTCTCGCGGAGCGAATCGAGAACCTGAACGAGGCCATCAAAGAACTCGACGACGCGCTGGCCGAGCGGAAAACGCTGAGCGAGCGGTTCATTCGCCAGATTCACAAGGAAGTCGAGGAGGTGGATTATCAGCTCGGTTTTCTCAACCCACCTTGGAAGACTGGCTTCTACCCCGAACTCGAATTCTTGCGGCTCAGCTTGCACAAGAGCCGGACCTCGCGGCAAAAGGACATTCGCAGCGAAGAACTCAAGTATTGGCAGGACGTGATCGGTCTGCTCAAGGAAAAGAGAAAGTTCCTCGATGAGTACAAATCGCTTCTGGGCACGAAGAAGAGGTTGATCGAGTGAATGTTGATGAGGTGTTCCGCAAGCTGAAGCCGGTAATGGGAGAGAAACTGAACGTTCTCTGGCAGGAGTACATTCTCGGCGATGAAGCCACCCGTCAACTCATCGAGAGGTCGCTGCGCATCATCCTGGCCCGTAGGTTCCACGAGGCTTTCGATACCGAGCAGGTCCTTCTCGAGCCGCCTCCGAGGGAAGTGGCCGCGGGCGACTATCCTCTCGGCATTATCCACTACGGTTCCGACCAATTCTACCCTTTCGGCCTCCGCGAACCCGAGATGATCCAGCATGTCGCGATCTTCGGTCGCTCCGGCTCGGGCAAAACGAACCTGGCTTACCTGATGCTGCTCAATCTGATCCGGGCGGGGAAGCCTTTCCTTGTGTTTGACTGGAAGCGGAACTACCGAGATCTCTTGAGCCTGCCGGAGTGCAGGAGCCTTCTCATTTTCACTGTCGGCCGTGGGACGTTCGGTTTTCGCTTCAATCCTCTGCTTCCGCCACCCGGCACGCCCCCGACGGTCTGGCTCAAGAAACTCATCGAGATCATGTGTCATGCATATTTCCTGGGCGAAGGTGTCGCTGTTTTGCTCTTGCGTGCAATCGATGCGCTCTATCGCGAAAGAGGCATGTATAGGAGCGGGTCGCACGAAAGCGAGAACGGGGAGTGCTGGAGCATAGAGGGTCGCAGACACCTTTCGGAAGGGGCGGGAGCCGCCAAAGACTTGGTGCCCAAGGCGCAGGGAAGCAGGGCCTTGGGAACTCCGACAATGGCGGACGTACGCGACTGGCTCGAAGCGTACGGGGCGAAAGGCAGGGAAGCGGGTTGGATGGAATCGGCCATGCGAGCCGTGGAGGTCCTTTGTTTCGGCGAGGTAGGAAGCGTTCTGAATAGCGCCGAGTCGTTCGACATTGCGCAACTTCTCGAGAAGAGCGTAGTCCTCGAATTGGATGCGCTGACCAATTCGGACAAGACCTTTCTAATCGAGTCCCTCCTTCTATGGATCCATCACTACCGGATGGGACAGGAGGATCGCGAACACTTCAAACACGCCGTCTTTGTCGAGGAAGCCCATCACATCCTGTTGCGCAAGAAACAGGAACAGACCGGCGAGGAATCGGTTACCGATGTGCTTCTCCGCGAGATCAGGGAACTCGGCGAGTGCATCATCTGTCTCGACCAGCACCCCAGCCTCATTTCGAAACCGGCGCTGGGTAACACTTACACCACTTTTGCCATGAACCTCAAGCACCGAGGCGATATTGCCATGATGAAGGATTGTCTCCTTCTCGATTCCGAGCAGGCCGGTTACCTCGGAAAACTCGAGGTCGGTTGGGGCGTGGCCAAGCTGCAGGGACGCTGGTTCAAGCCGTTTCTCGTGCGGTTCCCCCTGCTCAAGCTCGACAAAGGCGCCGTCACGGACGAAATAATCCGGAGACACATGAACAACCGATTGAAAGAGCAAGATGGCCTCTACGGCTGTATCTCCACTGCAGAAGGTTTTTCCAGAGTTATTTCCGCCCAAGAAAGCGTTTCCGCAGGCCTGCGGGCGCCAAGAGAGGTTTTCCCGCGCGTTCCGGTTGAAGATAAAAGGGAGGAAAAAGAGGGAACCGAATGCGCAATTGGTCTTACAACGAAAGAAAGGGAATTCTTGGAAGACGTTTTAGAACATGAGACATCATGCGTATCGGATAGATACGAACGCCTTGGGTTGTCTTCTCGAAAAGGTACGGATCTTCAGAATCTTCTTCTTTCGAAAGGGCTTGTTTATTCTGAATATGTTTCTTTTGAAAAAGGACGGATGAAGATTTTATGTTTGACGAACAAAGGAAAGAAAGCGCTTGGTCTTGATACGCCACGACCCACCCGACATGGAGGCGTGGAGCATCAGTACTGGAAGAAAACAATCGCCGCCCGGCTGAAAGACCTCGGGTACACGGTTCAGGAGGAATATCCTATTGGTTCAGGCAAAACCATCGACCTCGTCGCCTCGCGTGACGGCAAAAGGATCGCCATCGAAATCGAAACCGGCAAGTCGGATCCAGCATCCAACGCCCGGAAGTGCATGGATCTGGGCTTCAGACATATCTGGATCCTGTTCACGAGGAAGAAGGCAAAAGAGTCCTTTCTGAGCCGCTGGACAGCCCCACCAACAACCCCCGAAACCAGCCTTCGCGTCCTCTCGGTGGAAGAGGATTGGGATGAGTCAACAGAATAGGTCCACGGAAAACTGTCGGGATGTGGTCGGGGCTTCAGACAGTTCTCCTCGACGCGTGAAGTATCCTTCTCGGAAGAACCAAGGCTCGGGAATCCGCTCCTGGGGAAGCGTAGCCTATCATTATATTGACAGGTTATTCCTTGTTCGGATATTGTTGTATTGCGTGAGGATCAGGGCTCGGACAGTCTGTGCTTCTACTCATTGCAGCTTGCCGATTCATTGGTCCTCCGCTCTTGGGAGGGGGCGCGAAAAGGGTCAGCGGTGAAGAAGGACGGGCAGGGACTCTTTCCCATGTGTGAAGGTTCCAACACAACAACATCCAATCGGGGAGATGCATCCAAACCTCCCGTTATTCTTCACTTGAGCGATCTTCATTTCGGCTATGACAGTTCCGAGCAGCAACAATCCGACCGAAAACTCGTTCTCGACCACCTCGGCGCCACGATAACCTCTCTTGATCTGGATTGGAGACCCGATATCGTCTGTGTTTCGGGTGATATTGGCTATAGAGGGCACCGGAGCGACTACGTGGAAGCCAAGGCATGGCTGGACAGATTCTTGCCCTCAATTGGACTGAGTTATGGTCGCCTTGTTCTCTGTCCGGGGAATCATGACCTCGACAGACATAAGAGTCGTGAAATCACTGGACCGAGGGACGAGGGAGAAGCGGATGAACATCTGAGCATAGATAACTGGAAATCGTTTCATCAACCGTTTGAAGATTACCGCAGGTTCTGCCAAGAGGCATGTATCCCAGAATTCAGGCTCGGAAACTATGCCAACTATCTTGTTGGTATAAGAGAAGTGTGCGGTCTCCGCTTTGTGTGCTGCAACTCCGCTTGGTTTCACGTGAATGATAGTGCCAATGGCAGACTCTGGATCGGTTTGCCTCTGATTCGGTACATGGAAAGCAAAGGCGAACTCCCACTGGTTGGTAATCAAGGGAATGCCTCAAAGACTATCGCGCTACTTCACCACCCTGAACGGGATCTTGCCCGTAACGAGACCAGCTCTTATCCTGGGCGATGTTCAACACTCGATTATCTCGGACAGCGTTGCCACCTCATTCTAACAGGACACAGCCACAGCCTGCCAGATGAGCCAAGCGAAAGAAAACAGGCTCTTCTTGTCAAAGCAGGCGCCACTTACAACGATCACCGTTATGCAAACAGTTTCTATCTGTTGCGAATCGAGGAAACGCAACTTGTATGGTGGCCCTTCATTGGCTGCCCGGAATCCAGTGGACTCTATTGGAGAAAACATGGCGAGCCACAGGAAAAGTGGTGGCCCTTTTGTGTGCGGGCTTTTGTAAGAACGAACCTTGATGAGAATTCTCGCCGCCAACCACCCGAGCGTAAGACTGTGGAGGAGCAGATTGCAGGCCTCCAACTAGAACTCCGCCGTCATGAGCAGACATTCGAATGGGAGAAAGGGGCGGTCGTCGCCGGGCAGCTTCGAGTGGAGGTTGAGGGAAACAAGAGGCGGCTCGCCGGACCTCTGATCATGAACGCCTACGAATTACTTGCGGAATTCGAGTTTGCGAAAGAGAAGATGAAGAAGATGACTGGCAAACCTTGGGATCTGAGTTTGGCCAAACACTACCTTGCAAAGGCAAAGGGTATCCGATGACTACGGGAGAAGATGAACCGACTATCCAGGACAGTGTTTCCGCTCTCGAAGCCCATATTGCGGCTCTGGAAGAGGGGCCGGAGATCGGTCTGGCGCGACTGGCCAATCGAACCGATCCTGAGGCTATTAGCCACCGATTGGCTATCCTTATCGATGCAAAGCGCTTCGGCGAGTCGGCTGATCTTGTGCGTGGAAAAGAACCCCATGAGAAATGGGCGCATTCGGCCATTGGCGCCCTTGTCCTAAATGGGGAGTTGCAGGAAGCCCGCCGCATTCTCTCTTGGGCAAAAGGGCTTCCCGACCCTATCACGAGACGGCGATGTGCCCTTGCCTATGCGGAACGCGTGCTTCGGCAGATCACTAAGGGCCATGAGGACGATATACTCCTGGTATCGAGCCCAGTGGAGGCAGAGAAGCAGAGCCAACTAAGGGAGATTACGGAGATTCTCTTGCCCGTTGTCCTCACGGCCCAGGGGCAGGAAGCCGTCGAGACGGAGTTGGATTCCGTTGCTCTTACACGCGTGTTGATCGCGCACCACATGCTTGGCGAGTACGAACGAGTACAGGGAATCGCACGGCTTCTCATGCAGCGCCGTCCTGTGCCCTTCTTGCTGGCTCAACTGGCCTCGAAGGAGATTATAAAGTGCCCTCCGGATCTTCCCGCACGGCTACGGGCAGAGCACCCGGATTCCTTCGATGCGAAGCTCATGGCAGCCCTGCTTGAAGGACAATTCCTTGGTAAGCATAATGAAGGTTTTGACTCGGCGGAGCGATTGGTGGGTGAAGCAACAAGTTCCGAACAAAAGAGGCAGATATGCCAAGCACTAAACCAGATTGCCCAGTCTCTTTCCGGGCCAGTTAGAGCCCGAGCGGACGGGATTGCCAGGAATCTTCTGGACAAGGACGATCCATTGCTCAGACTCTTCAGGGCACATGCTTTGCTCCGGAAGGGCGATATGCAGGAGGCTGGCGCTTTATTGGAGTCCTTGCATGCTGAAGAGGACGCGTACTGGCAACAGTTGTCCGCCCAATACTGGGCAAACAAAGGTGACTGGCAGAAGGCCCTTGAACACGAATTGCGCGCAAGCAAGATTTCTCCGTATGCTGCTATCCTTGAAACCGCCTCCGAAATAGCAGTGAGGGCCCAGCATTGGGATGAAGCGGTGAAATGTCTGCAGCAAGTGACCCAACGAAATCCTAACAATATAGATGCTTGGCGGCGCCAAGCATCCCTGCACGTGTTTCTGAGGGCCTTCTCGGGTGCGGCGGCCGACTTCGAGCACCTGCAGGGGCTTGAACCGACGGAAGAATCCCATGCTCTAAATAGGGCGCTCAACCTTCGCCATGCGAATCGATTAAGGGAGAGTCTTGACGTTCTGGAGAGCATTTGCGCTGAGAATCCACTTTCACAGAATGCATTGCTCTTGCGGGCGGAAGTTCTCCGCAATCTGCAGAGACCAGAGGATGCTTTCCGTTCTTTGCAGAACGTCCGCGAAGCGCACTGGAATTCACCTGTCTTTCTCCCAGTCTACATGAAGTTAGCATATGCCGCTGGTGATGACGCCGCTGGACAGGATGCATTGAACCATATCCTTGAACTTCAGGATACAGGCAAGATATCTGAAATTCTCCTGCAGAATGAATCAATCGACGATATTCTTTTGTTAATCCAAGAAGAACAGGAGCGCAAGAAGACAATACTGGAGACAGTAATTGGAGGTAAATGTCCATGGCTTTGGGCGGGCAAAGTCCTGGGGAATCAGTTCTACTGGGCATGGCGAAGGCGAACACAGGATCTTACATGGATCAACGATGACCTAATCGTCCGAGCTGAGTTCTCTATCTATGCCACGAACGGCTTCAGGGTTTTGGCATCTGGAGATCAACCCAAACGGTTGGAGAGCCTAGAGTGTTCGGAAGCGGGCAAGCCCATCGTCATGGATCTGACCGCTATGCTTACGGCGCACCGTCTAGGTATTCTGAACAGGATGGCCGACTACTTTGGAGAGATTCGGTATCCGGCGGTATACACTGGGCTATTCGTTGAATCCCAAGCCAATCTGATGCCACATCAGCTGTCTCAAGAGGTTTCTTTTCGCGCCATCCACAACGCGCTTAACGCTGGAAGGATAATGGTTCTTTCAAATCCGGCAAAGGAAGGCGACGCAAACTTTCCTATCGTCGATGAATACTCAGGCGGCAATGGGGATTCTGAACAAACCTGTGGCTTTCGGGACTTGGCACAAGCCCTTTACGAGGGAGGAAGAATTTCTCAATCGGAGAATGCACGACTTCTCCAAGTAGCGCACAAGCCTTCCTCAAACGAAGCCACTCTCACGCGATTCGAATCATCTGAAGCAATTCGAGTTGCGGTTTCATCCCTGCAAACCATCCACGCTATTGGGCTCTTTGATGCCGTGGTAAATGCATTCAACGTCCACATCACAGATGGCGAGGCCAAGGAGATTTCCCGGGAGATATCGGCCGTCGCGTTCCGAGATGAGACCCTAAAGTGGCAGGATGAGCTTTGGAATGTGCTCCATTCCGATCTACGGTTCAAGCAAGTGCCTCATGCTCCGCATCCGGGTCTTGCGGACACCACTTCCGAGAATCCTCTTGATCCCTATATTGCGGCTTCTCTCCTGGCGCAGCAACAGAAGATCCCCTTACTTGCCGATGATCGCGTTCTTCAAATGCTTGTGCATAGCAATTCGGAAACCGGTCCGTGTTCGGCATTCTCGACAAACCATACCTTGGCGGCTATGGGGGAAGCAGGACTACTGGATGCAGTGGAAATGGCGAGATGCTACCTTAAACTCCTGGAATGGCGGTACCGGTTTGTTGTTCCTCCAGATTCCGTGTTGAAAACCTTCGCCGATAGTTACCCGGATTATCCTCCAGGACAAGATCTTCGGCAGGCATCTCTCTACGTTCACGACTGCATGAGGGATAGGGGACTTTTCGGCGGTCTGGAACCTACAGAGCCGCCATCCAGCATGGCGGTTCAGCTTTTCCTAAGATGGGTGTGGGTGATTACTCAATTCCTGACGAAGGTGTGGGAAGATGTGGACTACTCAGAAGAAAAAGCGGAGAAGATGACGCGGTGGGCCGTGCGAGAATTCCTGCCCTCCCCTCCCTTATCGGATGTACCGCACGGCTTCATCGCGGGCAACAATTGTTCGAGAGTGACGCTTGCCTATGCCCTCGTGCACACTGCATTAAGCGAGAGCCGAGATAGGACAAATCGTTTCTTGACAACTCTTGCGGATGCTCTTGGTATAAGCGGGGAAGACTACCTCAGAGAGGTGGCAAATGCAATCAACACTGTTTAAGATCGCGCCTGAAGAAATGGCCAAGATGAAGACCGCATTCCGAGCCAAAATAGTCCGGAACGCTCTTCAGCACATCAAGGAAGGAGATGTCAGAACCGATGCTATTCTGCGTCTGAAGGGAGTTTTGAAAGAGAAGGATCCCACGAGGTATCCCGATCCATGCATATCGGCGATCTCGGACAGGAAGCATCCCCAGCGCCTAGATGTCGGCCCGGGCCCCCTCGTTGTCTGTGAAGAGAACCAACAGAGGAGTGTACTGGAAGTTGCGGACCTCCTATATGATGAGAGATCAGCAGTAAGGATGCATGCTCTGGGTTACTTGGAGCAGATGACTGGGTCCATCGATCCAATCGCAGCGAAAAGGACACGAGAAACGGTGCAATCATCTGTAGATAGCATAAGAAGTGACGAACCGGAGCGCTGGTTGCGCGCCGCCGTTGATATATCGGATTGCGTACGCGACGATTTCTCATGCAATCTCGCGGGGCTAAGACAGAGTCTAACAATGCACTATCAAGACGGCATGGAGAGTTACGCAGACCGCCTTTTTATGCCGTCCGTCAACTTTCTGCAATCCATGGACCTCGAGATTCACTCGCCGCGTGAACAGCATTTCGAAATAGCCAAGAGGATCAAGGAGTTGGTAAATACATCGGACAGCCTGGAGACTGCGCTGTCCGGATACGTGAAACTCTGTGGTCACATTCCACTGGGAGAGGACCTCTCCGCCGGGATGCTCGTAAGGGCCTGGATCGAAGAACATGGTTTGCTGGAATCTCTTTGGGACTATGTATGGGATTGGGTGGGCAAAAGCCAAAACAGTCCTCTTCCTTGTTATCATGCTTGCCTGGTCTTTGTTGCCAACCCTGAATACCTTCCTGAGGACAAGGCACCGTTGTTCTGGAAGGAAGTGCTGCAAATTCTCTCTCAATTCGTTCCGGATCTCCCCGACAATGAACGGACGGACCAATGGAGGATCCGGCAAGCCTTGGCAAAATACTATTGCCATTACATTGCTTGCCACTTGCCCACTGCCAATGGGGATAAGGTGGCAACGTGCGCCTGGTCGTTAGCAGAGCATCTTTCTCAGTCTTTCGGGCTGTCCATGGATTTCCTGAAGCAGATGAGAGAAGGGGCCGTGTGTTCTCAGTCCGACTTGTTTCAGTGCTTGGAAGCGCTCGTGCATCCACCGGTTTCGCTTTCTGCCTACCGGCATCTTACGTGTCACTCCGTATCTCTCTGGGCCTTTTCCATGCAATGCCAGATTGGAATTGCCCTAAAGGACCTGCATCCCGAAGTCATGAGTGATGATGAAAAAACGTTGCTTGGGAAGGCTCTGCGGATAGGCGTATCCGGAGGGTTGTCCTTGCCCAGTGAGGAATCCTCATGCGTTTTCGCCTTTGACCATTCGGCCCTTCCTGCAGCCCAGGCTTGGTCGGAAGTCACAGCCGAACCGAAAGAGAAAACTGTGACAAAAGAGTCCGTTGATGCGGTTCGGTCGGTAGGGGACCGCAATTGCTTGCCAAACGCCTTCCAGAATTGGGGAGACTCAGGCGGTACCCATCTACCCCTCGTTGTCCAGACTTTATGGGCCGCTGCTCACAGAGGAGAAATCTCGCCTGAAACGGCCCATGCTCTTTGGGCCGTTTTCAAGGAAGAGTCTTTCGTCTTGAATTTGCTCTCTCAGATTGACACGAGTGTCCTGGATGCACTTCTGGACGCGCTTATCGAGATCCAAGTGCAACATGGTGGCGATTGGCTATCACGTTTTCCCCATTACATCACCGTAGCATGCAAAGAGAAGTCTGTCGAAGGCGAGCGACGAAAGATCCTGTTCGCCATGCTGTTGGCAAGTTGCCTAAGTTCCGGGACGGTGAGTCCGCTTTTGCATCTTCTCAAGAGTGATGTCTCAGTTGATATGAAAGAGGATATCCAGTTCTGGCATGAAAGGCTGACATCCTTTCAAGTCTCTTCTCCCGGCTGGATCGCGGGAAGAATCCGGGCTGTTCTTGCAGCTCTCAGTTCGTGAACGGTATTCCTGGCCCAAGCCCACGGCCAGGTGGGTCTTGCCCACCCCGGGCGGACCCAGCAGGACCACGTTTTCGCCGTTCGGAATGAACCGGCATGCGGCCAGTTCCAGGATCCGCTTCTTGTCCACCGACGGCTGGAAATTGAAGTCGAAACTCTCCAGGGTCTTCACGAAGGGGAAACGGGCCATGGTGGTGCGCATGGACAGGTTCTTCTCCCGTTTGGCCGACACCTCCTCGCTCAGCAATTCTTCGAGAAAGTCCGTGTAGCAGCGGTTGTTGTCTTGAGCCGCCTCTTCCAAGCGCGTCTCAAGAATCTCCGCCATGCGGTACAACTTCAGCCGCCGGAGATTCTCCTGGATGCGGTCGAGAGCGTTCATGAGGCGCCTCCTTCCGCGATCCGCTCGTAGAAGCCCAGATCGCGAACCTCAACCTCCGGTCCGCACAAGGGCCCCCGGTCGAAGTGCAAAGCGGCCAGAGAGGGCAGTTCCTGGCGGCAAAAGATGCCGTGGTAATGCTCGGGATCCACGCGGCGCTGCCAGCGCGTTTCCCACCGCTCGAGGCAAGCAGCTATCCGTTGCATCCACCCTATGAGGACTGGTCAACAACTCTTGCAGCACATCACCACAGGTGGCCAGAAAAGAGGGAACTCAATTCGTCCAAATTATCGGTCCCGCATTCTCCGTATCCTGGGCGGTTAGATATCTGAAAGAAGGTCGGACAGAATGTCGTTTTCAATAAGCACGTTCGCTATTTCAAGTCGATCGAATCTGGATTTCTTTAATCCTGCCAAGACCATAAAGCGCGTTGTTTCCTTCCTGGTGTACTTGACAATCCAGAATGGATAAAGCACCCTTCTACAAGATTCTATCTGGGGAGGTTGGAGATCGGGGATGGGGAGACCATACGCCTGAATGAATTGGGCAGCTGTTAGCGTGTCACGTTCGCCAAGCATCGCCTCCTGAATTCCGCTCTCAAGGTAGTCAATGGCTTCATCCTCAGAGAGGTTATAGGGTATCAAGAACGCGTCTTCGTAAGGGGGCTCGCCATCCAGTACGGTCCGGACCCCGAGATTTCGTCTGGGATTGACGACCAGGGGTTGTTCCATCGGCTTCACGGAATACTTGATGTAGTATCCGTCACTCCATATTCCCCTGCCCCATCTATCCAAGCCAAGCAACAAGCCTCTATCCATCCCCTCGACCCAGATTACTGCCTTCTGCAGACCTTTTCTTGTGGATACGGCGAGTTCCAACTCATAAAAGGGCCAGAAAGACAACCGTACCTGCTCCAACCGATGAGGGCGGTTGAGGAGAAGATATGCAGGATACGTTAGTGGAAAGAACATGAGATACAATGTTCCCAATCCCGCACCGATACCTGGATCTCCTCCATGAATGGTCCTTGCTGTCTCCAAGAACGTTTTCATCCGGCGCGATTTTTCTGCTCGCTTCTGTATTTGTTGTTGTGTGATCTGTGGTGCTACGTAACGCATGTCTTGTTCCCTCCTCTCCCTGCAAAGCTCCATGCCAGTGTTTCTTGAACATTGACTATTGGGCCGTCCCAAGATCCCAGCGGAGGTCAATAGCAATGTGTTAGGACACCAACTGTCAGCACATGGAGTTGCTGCGTTCTTTTCTCATGGCTTCCTCCTTGGTGTGATCCTACACCAAATCGGGCCAGAGGAAAGTCAGAAATCACACGGGGCGTTCCATCTCCGTCTTGCGTTGCCTCTTGGCTTTTCCAAGTCGTCCGTTCGGCCGTCATGTGCGGCGTTCATAGCGCCATCCTGAGGGCGTTTCTCATTTATGTTTTTGTCCGCGTTCTCTCCTTTTCTCTTTCAAGACTCAATGTATCATCAACAATACCAATTATCTACATAACAGAAACCGGTTTTCCTGGCCAATATCGGTTTCCTCCCCAATCTGGGCCGTCGCGTAGGGAGCCAACGGACCCCAGCAGGTCGCATGGGTTCCCTGTTTGCGGTGCACGGCCCTTGCCCCAGATGGCATCATCTCAGATGCCATCATACCTGATGCCACTCCTCCTCATGTTATCTCCCTCTCATACCATCTCCCTGACCCATCTACGATGCCTGGGTCTTCTTCACAATGAATTCCCTGAATCTCCTGAACCTTACTTTCCCTTCCTTCTTCATAGCCTCGCCGAACTCGGCCTCGACCATCCGCTCCAGTTGGTCAAGCGTCTCCTGGTCTTCGGCGCAGAAAACCACCATGTCCCAGCCCTCTTCGAGATCCTTCTTCAGGTTCGACAACTCCTTTTCGAGACCCTCCATCACCACCTCGACAGCGCACCGCTTCTCCACCCACTGGACACCGATGTCCACCCGTTTTTTGTCCAGAGCCTGCTCGATCCGAGCCGGGTAGCCTTGGTTCACGGCCCACCGGTAGATGGTATCCTGCCAGAACCGGTGGGCAAAGCCGCCGTTTCCGCTCGGCCTCTCGACCTTCACCTGGAGCGCGTCCAGGAGGTGATAGGCTTTGTCCGTTGGCTCCGTCAAGGTGATCTGCTTGCCGCGCAGACCCATGTTCACCTCATGAAACCGGAGCATATCGGTGTCCTTGAGTTCCTGGCGGATACGGTTGCCTTTCCAACTCGACAGGCCTAGTCTTTTGTCCCTCTCTGTGACCGGCAAAAAGGGTGTCTCTGCAATTGCCTGGAGATAGTCCAGACACCGCTTGGGCAACTCATAGGGGTGCGTCGGCGTTTCCCGCTGGTCCGTCTCCCCGGCAGCTGCTTCCGGCCTTTTTTCCCTTTCCTTTTCCCTCTCCCTTTCGTCGGGCGGCCTCCCGGCGGGCACGGGCCCGAGCCAGCGCTTCGTCCTCTCAACTGCTTCCCGGACAACCTGGGGCGGCGACGGGGCCATCTCCACTTCCGAGACCTGCAGGAGAAAGGGCAGATGGTGCACAGGATGCCGCACCACCACAACCCGGCCCTTCTCCTCGGCCAGCGTCAGGAAGTAGTCCAACTGTTCCTGCCTCAAGCCCAGGCTGTTGGAAAGGACCCGCACCGATGCCGCGTCAACCGGTTTGAACGCGTACCACGTGCTGAGGTTCGCGAGCACGGGGACCGGCAGCAGGCCCGGGGTCTGGGAGGCAACAACCAGCCCGATTCCCCTTTTGCGGCAGGTCCGGGCAAAATCGTAAAAGAACGGCTCGCTGATGTCGGCCCGCCTCTCCCGAAGGATATTGCAGACCCGGGTCACTTCGTCGAAACTGAAGATATTCAGCAACTGTCAGCTATAGTCTACGTCCCGGCTGTATTCCACCCAGAGAAGCAGGCATCCCACCAGGAAGGCCAGGTGGTCGTCGGAAAGGCCCCGGAGCCGCCACACCACGGAACAATCCAGTAGTCGCCTTAGGTCATGACCCTGTCTCACGTCAATCATTGTCCCGAGAGACGCCAGCAGGTCCTCGAACCGGCTGCGGCAGGTTTGAGCGTACTCATTCATCCTCCCGGGTTTGAACTGCATTCTCAGAAGACCGCGATAGACATCTCCCAGGGAGAAGACGCCTTGTTCCTGTAAAAGATTCGTGCAGATACTCCGAGTCAGATTCACCGCCCCATCGCGGAAATAAAGCATCTCCCGAAATCGGCTGGTCAGCTTTGTCACGTATTGCCGTGCGTCGCAACCGGGCGGAGGACTGAATGGATTGAACCTGAGATCCTGAACGTCCAGAAAGAGAACGTCCTTCTCCTGGGCCAGAAGCGGTGAGATCTCCTCTTCGGAATCGAACCACCAGATCGCGATGCCTAACCGATGCGCGGCCCGGGTCAGGATCAGGGACAGCATGGTCTTCCCGCTGCCGGCCGGTCCGAAAATCCCTTTGTGCTGCAGGAAAGACTTAAGCGGATCTGCGAACGAATGTCCCACACCGTTTCCTCCGATCACTTTTCCTGGGATCACGGCATCGGACGCTTCCTCGTCCGGTTCAGGCGCCGGCAGAAAGGGGTGGGGATCGGGCACCTTGGCCGCCATGCGCAGCTTTAGGAGCTTGCTGATCCTCTCCTCCCATTCCGGCTTGTCCCGCAGCAAAGGCGTATTCAGAAATCGCCTGACCAAGGGATGGTTGGTCATACCGCACAACGCGGCCATTTCCTGAAGTTCTTTATGTTGCCTGTAATTCACTTTCCCTCCTCTCCAACAAGGATACTCCGCCGGGAATCTTCCTACCGTCGGCCAATGCCCAACATCATCTTGAGCAATCTTGCCAGCCCCAGGATGCACAGCCACAAACCATGCTTCACCACGGTCCCGGGCCAGCACTCCCAGCAGTAGATGATCTCTTCCTCGCCTCTGCGAAGCCGCCGCAAGTGCTGCGGACAGACTCTCTTCCCGCAGTGGCGGCAGATATTGTCCGAACACTTCGAACAGAGCAGCCTTCCACAGGCACATACTCCTCCAACCTCCGCACCGGAGTGGATCACGTGGCCGCATCCGTCCGCGTACCTGAGGCGAATAAGAGTCGTTTCGCCGGGATCTTCTTCTCCATAGCTCTCAATGTGCCTGTTTTCCACGACCGGATCGCCTTCTCCGGCCTCTCCCTCGATAAAGATGATGGTTTCCTTTTCCCAGGCGTTGCTCTCTTCTTGCTTAGCCATGATCGTTTCTCCTTTCGGTTCGCCCGGTTAGGCATCCCCGGTATCGTCATCTTCGGGCGTCGGAAAATCGTCGGGCCCGAGCAGCGGGTACAGCGGATCGTAGTCAACGTTCGGAGGAAGAGGATCCAGCAATGTCCCCAGATCCGGCCGTCCGGCCAGGGATGCGTCATCCAGTGTAACGGGGGCATCCAATGATCCACTTGGCCGTATCTCCGTCTCACCCGGCTTCTCCAACTCTGCCTGCGCATCGGGGAGGGAGAAATCGCACTTCACCTGTTCATAGGCTTCCTGCTCGAGCATCTCGAACTCCCCAATCTCTTCTTCAGGCCTCAGCACCAAGTCCGCATGCACATCAGGGACGTCTACTTGCGCGTCCGGGAGGGAGAAATCGCATGTCACCTGTTCATAGGTTTCCTGCTCAACGATCCCGAACAGTCTAGTCTCTACTTCGTCTTCCTTCTCTTTACGATGCCGCTTCCCTTTGCGGTCGCGTGCTGCCGCCTCGTCGGCCGCAATATCCTCCTGACTGGGCATTTCTTTCTGCCCCGCCAAGGAATCAGCACTCTTGTCAAGAGGAGGCACCCCGTCGCTGCTCGCCCTGGGATCCATGGAAAGCGGTAACAATGTGCCATAGGAGCTTCTTCCGCTTCCATGTTGGGTTCCCGGGTAGCGCAAACCGAACCCGCGAGGCAAAGACGGCGGGGACGAGCGTGTCAGTCCGAGGCGGATGCTCTCGGGATCGACCTTGCCCCGTCCCTTGCAGTAGGGGCATCTCACAGCCTCCTCCGATCCGTCTTGGTTCCGGCGGAAGAGCGTGCCTTGCCCCTTGCACACTGGGCATTCGATCTCTTTCATCTCCTTGCCTTCCATGATTGCTTGCCCCCGGATCGAGATCTCAGGCCGCCTTGAAGAAGGGCTCCAAGTTGATGACTGAACAAGCCGCCTTGCGCAACCGGCCCGACAGACGTCTGGGCAGAGAAGCGACTTCGGTGTGTATCCCCCACCGGAGAAGGCGCCTGCACAGGCTGGCGAAGTCGCCGTCTCCGCTGACGAGCAGGACGAGATCCGGTCGCCGCGTAAGGGCCAGTTCCATCACACCCGCCGCAACATCCGTATCCAGGTTTGCCTCGAACGAACCGTCCTCTCTCGCCACGCCTTCCTTCACTTCCACCTCGAAGCCCCTTGCCCTCAAGAACTCGTGGAGTTTCTCAGCGTCTTCCCTTCTGGCATGGCCCTTCGGTGGAAGAGGGAGATAAGCGATCACTTTCAACAGGAATGCACCGGCACGCCTGGAGAGAAGAAACTCCCTCAGCCCAAGAAAGTCCGGCCACTGGCGCACGGACCAGGCCTGCCCCATGAAGTTCTCCCCATCGATCACAAGAACCATTCGCAACATTTCTTGCACCCTCCTTTGCCGCCATCCTGATCGGCTCTTTCGGCAGGTTGCTTCCTCTTCCACTGTCCAAAGCCTCCTGCCTCTGCTTTCCCATGCGTGTCGCGCCTGAAAAACTCGCGCGGTCAGGCCGGGAAATCCCCGGTGGAGCCATGAGGCGCAACGCCCGATATACAGAAGCCCAGGAAAACACCCCCCAACGCTCCCCAGAGAACCGCCATGGTCAGCATACACAACCAGATCGAAAAATCCTGACGATTCCGGCTCCGCGGGAGCAGAAGGCGCGACATGACGGCAAGAAGAACGAAAACCGTCAGAATGCCGAGCGCGGAGCGATAGGGCTGAACTCCCCAGAGCAGATGCATTTCCGCGTACAGACGCAGTTCGTGGCTGTTGGTAATGCACCACCAACCAACCCCACACAACCACAAAAGACAGGCTCCAAGGAGAAACGCGCCTCCCCCGGCAACGTTGAGCAGAGGACTCTCCTTCACCCATTGCTCCTGGTACTGGAGGACATGGGCCGCAAACCCCAGGCCCGTAAGCAGAAATGAAACGGCGAGCGCGCAACGCATATTGCGAAATTCCGTCTCTGTTGCCAGTTCCCCGAGTTCCTCTTGCTGCGCTCGCACCGCCTTGTTGAATCGCCCACCGTCACGAAAAAGACCCTTCCAATCCGTTCGGTTTTCCATGTCAGAGACCTCCTTCCTCACGTAAGTCGCCCCATCCCTGTTGCCCCGAACATAGGGGGCACCTGGACATCCTCGCCTGGCTCGGCGTCCAGTCCCGCCAGACCGGAAGACCGCTGTCACGGTGTTCGTAATGCAGCCAGACCGATCTTCCGATATCCCCCCTGACAAGCTGCCAGAAGAGTTGCTGGGACTCGCCGACCACGGGGAGCAGAACATCCCCCCACGATCCCGGCCGCTGTTCGATCCACTGCGTGCCGCTACGCCTTTCCTTCTCCTCCTCACTGTCCAGACTCAACAGTCTCTCGATTTCGTCCCAACGATACCTGCCGAAGCAACCCACACAGCCCAGCGATCCCGGAACGCTCATCCGTACTTCCCCTCCCGTCAGGACGCGGCCCCGGCCTGTATAGGCAAGCCCCCCGGCGATATCAATGTGGACCAAGTGGTAACGGCGGGCGAGAAGGGCGGCTCCGAGGCGCGCATATTCCTCGTCCACGGCGGTGAACACAACGTCCGCCGCTGTCAACGCCCGGGCGACCTTGCAGTCGCTGAGGGTACCGACAATCGGCAGGACTCTCACGAAGGGAAAAAGCCCTCGAATCATACGCGCAACCGCGATGGATTTCGGCGTGCCCACCGCCTGCGGAGGAAGAAGCATGGCGTCGAGATTGCTCTCTTCGACAGCGTCCCCGTCCGCCAAAATCAAACCGCCTTCCGCTCCAACCCCGGATTGTGCCAGGCGGAGAGCCGTGAGCGACCCGAGGCGTCCTGTTCCAAGAACGGCGACCTTCAGCATCCTGGCCCGTTCGAGGTACCGATAGCCCGTGGCAACATTCCCCCTGCCCAGCGCTCCGGCGAGACGGCTATATCGCCCCTCGAAAAGGGTTTCCTTAGAAAGTGCCGTTTGTCTTTCCCCGGCCGGCTCATCAGCCTCCCGGAATTGCTTACTCTCATCCCGCCTCCCGCTTCCTCCCGGACCGTCATGCGCTTCCACCCGATATCTGAGCATCCGAGCGCCGGGAACCGACAGATGGTCCACCCGGCGCGGTAGAGATCCTTCGATGAGACAACCGCGGATTCTCACAGTCTCGTTCCATCCGAAAAACGCCAGTATGCCCGCAGGAACCGTGACCAAACGTCGTAGGATCTCGACGTAGTTGTCCATACGCGCGTCCGAACTCCTGCGCGAGATTACCAGTAGCGGGAAAAGATCCTGTTTCAAGATTTCCCGTAGCGCAAAGCGAATATCGCCTCTCACGAAGGTTGTCGAATGATGCAGCAGCTCCAGCCATTCGATCTCCGGTTCTCTGTAAACACCGGCTGCGCACACCGCCACCGTGTCCGCTCCTCGGCGTTCGAGGTTTGCAAGAATCCGTTCAAGAGCCGTTTGTGGTATCCGAATTCCGTACATTTCCGTTCTCCTTTTCCGGTATCCCTCCCGGCGCATTGCCCGGTCTGGGCGGGGGCCCTGAGACAAGCAGCCCCCGCCCATTCGAGCCCCGAGGGAAATCACTCGCAGGTGAATACCTGCCGACCAGGCTGGCGCTCTCGCGCCTCCTTTCTCCGATCCGCTCCCTCCCGCGCTCGTTGCCTCGCCAATTCCTCCCGCCGCATCTCGTTCTCTCGGAGATCTGCGGCCTCGGGAGCAACCTCGGCAAGGACCACTGCGGACTCCGCGGCAAGGACCGGCAAAAGCGCCGTCTTCCCCTCCAGCAAGTGCCGAAGATCGCACACTTGCTGCCGCTCTTGTTGAAGCAACTCGTGCCTCATGGCCATCACCTCCTCTCTTTCTGTGCCAGGAGGACCGCCGAATTCCCATGCTCGGCAAGTCCTTCGTATTGAGGAGTGCGTTCCAGGGACACAAAACTCGCACCACGCCTCAGGAAAAAACCGGGGCTGGTCCTCCCCGGTCCTGTCTGATTGGCATAAAAGGACTTATGCAGAAGGAGTCTGCGACGAGATTGCAGACTCGGATAGAGGGTACGCACGCGGAGAAATGAGCCTGACGGGGCTCGTCTCCCATCGTCCCGCAGACAGGGGTCATCTCTCATGTACGGTTAGCGAAGAAGGAGGTCCTTGGTGGGAAAAGGGGCTGTTTTCCGAGTCTCAGTTTCTATACAAGCACGGCGCGCCCCAGGAAGGATCGTCGTATGTGTCGCTGAGCGCGGCCTGCAGGCGCGCCTGCCAAAGCGCGAGTTCGGGACACTTGCCTTCCGTGAGCCCTTGGTAAAAAGAGCGGGCCAAGACATTCCCGGCCGTCGAGGTGATCGGCCATCTCATGCCCAGGACGTAGTGCACGTCCGCTTCATTCATGGCGTCGGTGAGACCCCGCACGGAATTGGCGGCGAAAAGACCGCTGCGCGCGCTTTCGCAGCCGTTGAGAAAAGCCAGCCATGGATTCCTCAGACGAACCAGATCAATCAATCGTGAAGCGTAAAGCCGCGAGTCGTTGTGCAAGCGGAGAAAACTATGATCCAAATCCGAAGGGGAGAACTGTGAGTGGCCGGTGAAGTGAAAAACATCAACGCGACCAGATTGCGAAAATGCCTCTCTCACTTTCTCAATCCTGGCCTCTTCATCTACCAACACAGTCACCTTCCATCCCGCCTGTTCCAGTGTTTCCTGCACAACCCTTACCTCGTTATTCACGTCCGGCAACTTGCAGAATACCTCTGAACCTTCCATCGCGGACGCCCCGACGACCACACAATGAGGCTGGCCTTTCGGCATCGTCACGGGCCTCTCAATACTCCGGACCCGGACCATGGGAAACTGGCTGCAAAGAAACTTTCCCCGAAAAAGCAACAGCTCCCATGGAATGACGTCGCAAGATTCATCGCAAAGAATCTGCATCACAAAAGACTCTCGATTCCGAGATACCACCGATTCAAAAGACTCCACAGCCGTTCTCACGTCCGAAATGAAATAATGCTTGGCGATCTCGCTCCCGATGTCCGAGAGGAACTTCTCAAAAGTGGCTGGATCAGGCATCGCCGCCGAATTCCGAAAGCGATAACAGGGCGACGCCCCCACGATCTCTTCCGTTTTCTTCAGCAGTTTGTCAAATTTCGACACAAGCCGCTTTGCAAAGTCTCCGTTCCCACAACTTCCCCGGCCCCCGACTTTGCCGTTGGGCAAGTAGAAGCTCAGCAAGGTCTCCTGGTGTCTCGGAAGATACTGAATCTGGAGGGTGCAATTCTCCGATGGCGGAGGTGTTTCCCCGTTCACGAATCCCCGAAGAAAAGCCAGGCCGGATTGGTACCAGGCGATGCTGCCGGCGGCCGTCATGCCCAGCGAAAGGTCCCGGATGGCCGCGCAGATAATCGCACCCTGAAAAGCGCTCTCGTACTTCATCCAGCCATTGGCCAAGCCGATGAATTCCGGGATCAGGAGCAGCACGCCCACGGACCCCGCCACTGCCGTATAGAACGTTGGACTCACGTAGATGTGAGCGAGCGGCAACTCCGGGGAACTTCTGTCCTTCGAAAAGAACGTCCGCAACGCCGCCGCGTCTTCCCGCGCGGCAAAACCGGCAAGCCCGCAAAGGCAATTGCAGGGATTGATAATCAGGCACACCTGCACCACCCACGCCACCGCAACGTTCACGAACATCCAGCCGTAATACCTCGGGTCTTCCGCGCGAAAGTAAACCGTGAGCCAGACAAGAATGTTGGCAAACAGCGTGATTCCCACAGGCAGGTACCCATAGACGCGCGCTGCGCCCTGCTGGACCGCCGCACCCACGCACCAGAAAGAGAACCACAACGCCAAGGCGGGGATCAAGCAGGCGCTGCAAACTGAAACCCAGTCAACGCGTGCCTCTGCCTTGTCGAGAGATATCTGGGGGAGTAGAATAACACCGGAGGCGTACGCGAGTGCCAGTGCAAAAACGACGAAGGCCACGTAGATCTCGGGATGGGGAATGGGAGACAAGCATCTCCACGGTCTGAAAAAGGAGAAGCCGGAGGCTCCCGACCCCTTGCCGCTTGTATATCTCTCTTCCTCGAGAGCCATGAAGCACCTTCCAGCATAAGGCCTTCAAAGCGCTGGTTTTTCCCACGCAGGACCGAATATCTTATCCGTCAACCGCTTCGACCGAGTAATACCCGGGTGAGATACCGAAGAAGGCAGCGATCCCCTCGGAGGAGCACAAACTATCAGCCACAACCTCTCCCTTCTCATCAATCACTCTCAGGTGAGTGGTGCGAGGGTCTTTCCCGGTGACCGCGATGACCAACACGCCGGACTTGCACCGCACCGGTATCCTTTGGACGGGCGTTTCGGCAGGCTTTTTGCCCCGGAAAACAGGAACGGGCTTTAGGGCAAAGCGAAAGGCGTCCATTTGTGCAAGGACTGCCTCCACATCCGATACACATCCCACCAGAAACTTCTTCACAGTTTCATAGAGTCCCGCCTTCTCAAGGCGCTCCTTGCTGCTCTTCAACCACTCTTTCTCCAGGCGTACGTATTCCTTTTCCATCTGGGCGCCCTCTTCAAGCACGATAGCGCACACATCGCACACCTTTAGATGCTCCTCGACTTTTCTCTTCTCTTCGGGAGGGAGAGCCCCTTCCGAATAAGCCTGAAGAACGTGAGGGTCTGGGCATTCCTCTTCGGGCAAGCTCTCGAAGACCGCATCCACCGCACTCTCAAGACCAACCAGCACCCGCATTCGTGCCATGCACCTCTCGCAGCCCTCGATGTGCTTGATCGCGGCCCGGCGGGCCTCCCCCTGAAGCTCGCCGTCAATGATCTCATACATGGTTCTGTCGTCTATGCAAATCATTCTTTCCTGTTCTCCTCCTTAATATCTGCGCGCCGTCTCGGGAAAAGTCGCGCGCAATCCTCATCTTTCCAACCGTGACGTTCTCGCAAGCATTTCTGCAAGTTCTGCCTTGCGTGAAGAATGAGATCCTTTATCGAACCACGAACCTGCATTGCAATTTGCTTGCGAGAGAGTCCTTTCCTGCGCAGCTCCATCACTTTTCTCTGCCGCTCAGGCAGCCGTTTGATGCAGTCGAGTGTGTGATCCAGTTGTTCCCTCGCTTCGAAGTTCGCTGGCATCTCTCTTCTCTCTGAAACGCGCTCCCAGAATGCTTCCTCCTCTTCGTCCTCGCGACAGAGAGAGGTGTAGTTTTTCTCTCGCCCATTCCTCCTGATCCGGTCAATCATCCTCCGGCGAAACGTTTTACACATCAGACCGACAAAGCTCCCACCCTTTCTTCCCTTTCGAAGAACTTCAACCCATACGACATGGTAAGCATCCTCCGCAAGATCAATCGGTCTGCGACCAAACTCTCGTCGATGAATAGTCATACACAGATGTTTCCCTCTCTCGTAGAGGTCCTCTGCAATCTCATCCCTCTCCGGCTTTTCAGCGTCAAGGAACTTGTCGAAAAGGGCATTCGTGTCCAGGTCTGGATACTTGAGCGTCACTTCCACCCCCACAAGTTGCACCGGTTGTTCTGAAACAGAAAGCACTGACTTTCCGGTCTCGGCACGCCACCGGGTTCAAACAGGCTCTTTTCACTCCCCTCTTTCTCGCTGTATATCCCCACAGGAAAGGAGACTGTAGCGCCATTACAGAGTAATTCTCTTGACTGTCGGTATGGATCCGGCGATGATTCCAGGGACAATTCCCTCTCTGGAGCCCATTGCCATGTCCCAGCCAGGCCAATATGTTCCCGATCCA
>Ga0315294_10001544_pt1 | contig 25163 bp, 19 predicted proteins | sample YL17G13_40_MG_FD_203626 | JGI IMG/M metagenome (GOLD analysis project Ga0315294, IMG submission 203626) | Sediment microbial communities from Yellowstone Lake, YNP, Wyoming, USA - YL17G13_40 | ecosystem: Environmental > Aquatic > Freshwater > Lake > Sediment | place: USA: Wyoming | collected... | reverse complement strand
TCGACCAGGCGATCTTCCCGGGCCTCCAGGGCGGCCCGCTGATGCACGTCATCGCGGGCAAGGCGGCCGCTTTCGCCCTGGCGAGGACCGACGCGTTCCGGGAGTACCAGGCCCGGGTCGTCGCCAATGCGCGGGCCATGGCCGACCAGATGGGCGCCCTCGGCTACCGCCTGATCAGCGGGGGCACCGACACGCACCTGTTCCTCGTGGACCTCGGGCCGCGCCGGATCACCGGCGCCCAGGCCCAGGCGTGGCTGGGCCAGGCGGGCATCGTCATCAACAAGAACGTGATCCCGTTCGACACGCGGTCGCCGGTCGACCCGTCGGGCATCCGCCTGGGGACGCCGGCCATCACGACGCGCGGGGCCGACGCCGACGACGTCCGGCAGGTGGCCCGGTGGATCGACCGGGTCCTGGCGGCCGACGATCCGGCCGCGGTCGCCCGGAGCCTCCGACCCGAGGTGCTCGCGTTCTGCCGGTCGCACCCCATCCCGGACTGACCCGCCCCCGGCCCGCCCCGCCCCCCTGCGCCGGGCGCCGCCCCGCCACGGATTCACTGTCCCGCCCACGGTCCGCTTGACGATAACGGGACGGGGGCCCGAGGGGCGTCCCGCCGAGTCATGCGCAAGCGCCGCCGCCGCGGCGCCGGGAGGTGGACCCTTGCACGTCACCGATACCGAGTCGCTGCGGCAGGAGCTCGAACAGGCGAAACAGCGGATCGAGTGCCTCGAGCAGTCCCTGGTCGAGGCCCAGCGGCTGGCCACGGTCGGCCAACTCGCCAGCCGCATGGCCCACGAGTTCAACAACCTCCTCCAGGTCATCACCGGCCGCGCCTCGCAGGGCTTGGCGAGCGGCGAGGCCGAGGCCAAGGACAAGGCCCTCGCCAAGACGGTCGAGTACGGCCGCAAGGCCGCCGACATCGTCACGAACCTCCTGGGCTACTCCAACGCGGGCCAGCACCGCAGCGAGACGGTGGCGGCCGACGGCCTGATGGAGGCGGCCGCCAACCTCATCGCCTGGGACCTCGAGAAGACCAACGTCCGCCTCCTCCGCCGCTGCACGACCTCCAGCCCCGTGCGCGTCGTCCCGGTCCGGATCGAGCAGGTGCTTCTCAACCTGATCGTCAACGCCCGCGAGGCCATGCAGGAGCGGGGCGGCACGCTGACGCTCCTCGTCGCCCCGGCCGAGACGCCCGGCTACGTCGCCTTCGCCGTCCAGGACACGGGCTGCGGCATCCCGCCGGAGAACCAGGCCCGCATCTTCGAGCCGTTCTTCACGACGCACGGCAAGGGCAGCGGCGACGGACGCAGCCGCTCAGGCTCGGGCCTCGGCCTGGCCGTCGCCCGGGACCTCGTCCGCCAGGCCGGCGGCGAGATCCACGTCAAGTCCTCCATGGGCGTCGGCTCGACCTTCACGGTCCTTCTGCCCGTCGCCGAGGCTGACGCCTAGGCGGCCCGCCGCCCTTGTTCCGCGGCCGCCCGCCGCCCCTGGCATCCGCCCCCCTGGCCCGGATAAGATGAAACCCGCGCAGACCGTGCGCATTGGTAGGGGTGCCGGACCCGCCGTGCGAAAGGGCTTCGGATGGGCGATGGCGTGGCATGGGAGACCGTGAAACGGGCCGCCGGCGGCGAACCGGCCGCCCGGCGCGAACTCGTGGAGGCCACCCTCGACAACGTCTGGGCCCTGGCCATGCGGATGACCCGCAGCCGCGACACCGCCGGCGACGTTGTCCAGGAGACCTACGCCCGCGCGTTCGAGAACCTGGCCGACCTGGAGCCGAACGGCCGCTTCGAGGGGTACCTAGCCCGGATCGCGACGAACCTCGTCCTGGAACGCTGGCGCCGGCAGCGGCCGACCCTCTCCACCGCCGACCTGACCGCCTCCGACGAGGCCGACGAGCCCTGGCTCGCCCTGGCCCACGAGGAAGAGGACCGGCGGCGCCTCTCGGCCATCTGGGCGGTCGTCGGCCGACTCGAGCCGCGCGTCCGCGCCGCCATGCTCCTCCATTACGCCCAGGGGGAGCCGTACGAGTCGATCGGGCGAATCCTCAACGTGCCCGTCGGCACGCTGAAAACGTGGCTTTACCGGGCGCGCGGCGAGGTCCGCCGCGGAGCGGAAGCCCTGCTCCGCCGGCAGGCGGCCCTCGGACGCACACCCACCGGAGACGCGCCATGAACGAACCGTGCAAGCAAGTCGAGGAAGCGCTGGACCAGGCGGCCGACGGCGGGCTGCCGGGCGACCTGGCCGCCCACGCGGCCGCGTGCGACCTGTGCCGCGAACGCGTGGCCATCGACCGCGCGATTCGCGAGGGCCTGCGCGCGGTGGCCGGGCCCGGCGCCGCGACGCACCGGGCGCTGGCCGCGCAGATCCTGTCCGCGCCGGCACCGGCGGCACACGCGCAGCCGCGCGTCATCCGGTTGTCGTGGGCAAGCGCGGCCGCCGTGGCCGCGGCCGTCGCGGCCGTGCTCATCGCCCTCGTGGCCGTCAAGCCGCAGCCGCGCGAGCCCATCCGCCCGACCGCCCTCTTCGCCGACCTCCTCGGCCCGCTGCCCGAGATGGCAAAGTCCGGCAAGCCGGCGGACGCCCAGGAAACGGGAGCGGCCGCGCCGCTCGCCAGCGTGCTGGCCCTCTTCTCGAACGGGTGGGAAGGGCCGATCGCGCTGGGGCGCGCGGCCCTCGAAGCACCGCTTGCGACCGGACTGGTCGGTGAACCCAAGCCTGCGGGAACAGACTCGCCTTCGCGAGACCAAGAAAGGAGCCGTGGACAATGAGGACCTGGAAAGTGCTCGCCGTGGCAGTGGCGCTGCTGGGGACGGCCGTGATGGCCGGCGCCGAGACCCTGGACCTGGCGAACTACGCGCCGTCTGACTCCAAGGCGGTGATCGAGACGGTCAACGCCGCCGGACTCCGGCAGATGCTGCTCGAGTCGAAGTTCTGGGCCGCCCTCGAAGGGACCCAGGCCTTCAAGGACTGGCGCGCAAGCCAGCGGTACGACGAAGCGCAGGAGCGGATCGAACGGCTCCTGGCGAACCTGGACATGACGCGGGAGGCGGCGCTGAAGGCCTACCTCGGCGGCCGTAGCGCCGTCGTGGTCCTGCCGGGCGCCGAGAAGCCGCGCGGCGTCATCCTGACCGAGGCCACCGCCGACATGGCCCGCCGCCTGGTCAAGGCCTGCGGCGGCGTCGAGGTCAAGCGCCATCGCGACGTGGCCGTCCACCAGGTCGAGCAGAACGGCAAGACCGACCGGATGGCCTTCACCAAGGACATCCTGCTGGCGTCGGCCGCCGAGGGCGACGAACTCGAGCGCGTCCTCGACGTCATCGTCGGCGGCGGCGCGTCCATGGGCACCGAGGGGCACTTCGCCCTGGCCACCAAGGACCTGCCGGCCGGCTGGCGCTTCCGGGCCTACGGGGACGAGGTGCCCCCGCGCAAAGGGCCCGGCGCCATCGCCATGTACCCCGGCCCGGACGGGCGGGTGCACGCCGAGTGGCGCCTGGTGAGCGCTGAGACGAAGGACGACATCCGGGCGCCGGAGGCGCTGACGTCGCCGGCCGGTCTGCCGGCCACCTCGGCCGCCGCCATCGCGACGGTCCTCCATCCCGCCGCCATCTGGACCGAGGCCAAGGCCAAACTGGCCGCCCAGGGCGACCCCGGCATCGAACAACTCCGCAAGGCCGAGATGTTCGTCCGCGGCTGGTTCGCCGGACAGACGATGGACGGCGTCCTGGCCGCCTTCGGGCCCGAGGCCGCCGCCGCTGTCGTCAAGAACGACCAGGCCGGCGGCGCGCCAGGCGTCGTCATCATGGTCCGCCTGGCCCAGAACGGCAAGGCCGTCGCCACGGCATTCAAGGACGGCTTGGCGGCCAAGGCGATGCTCGTGGCCGCCATGTCCCAGAACCAGGAGAACGCCCCCAAGATCAACGTCCGCGACGAGACCTACCACGACGTGCCGCTGCTGTGCATCGAGGCGTCGGGCGCCGGCCTCGAGAAGGTCCTCGGCGCCTGGGCGAAGGACATCGCCCTGGCCGTGGCCGTCACCGACGAGTGGCTCATCGGCGGGACGACCCCCTCGGCCGTCAAGCAGACGATCGACACCCTCGCCGGCAACGGCAAGAGCCTCGCGGCCTCGCTGAAGGAGGCCGGTGAGACGGTGCCCACCGCCCCGGCCACCTGCTGGGGCGTCCTGCTGCCCCAGGGCGGCACGGAGATTGTCCTCAGCGCCGCCGAACTCCTGGCGGGCAAGGCACGCCTCGAGGAAGCCAAGAAGATGACCAACCTGGCCGAACTGATGAACCTCGTCAAGTACATGGGCTTCCAGCAGACCGACGGGCCGACGGTGATCAGCGGCCAGGCGGACGTCCAGGCAGTCAAGTAGCCCGCGCGGGCGATTCGCCGCTCGCCCGGGAGGGTATGCAGCGACGCGGCGGCCGGAGGGGGAAACCGGCCGCCGCGCCTTTTTGCGCGCACGACGCAACCGAAGTCTCTACAAGCGGTCGTCCAGCGGCGGCGGGTCCGTGTCGCCCTCCGGCCCGGGCCGCTCGCCGCCCTCGTCCTCGTCTTCCTCGTCCGACTTCCACTTATCGGCCTCGTCCATGTCCTCCATCTCGCGGCTCATGCGGCGATAGAGTTTCTCCTGGAGCGGCGCGATCCGCTTGTACTCCTTGATGGTCGCCATGTAGGCCCCGATCATGAGGTCCAGCCTCAGCAGTTGCCACTTCACCAGGCACTCCGGCTCCTTGATGTTGGTGAACGGGTTGCACTTCAGCCGGACCTGGCCCCCGGCGGCCAGCTCGCAGAACTCGCAGTCCTTGCACTGGATCATGGGCCTCTCCGCGGTTGGGACACCTCCAGCATATCCGGGAGGGGGCGCCGGAACAAGGCAAGGGTCGCCGCGGGCGTCTCGCTCAGGCCGCCGCGCGCTCGCGGCCCGCGCGGCCCAGCGTCACGACGAGCAGCACGCACGCCGCCGCCGCGCACGCCCCGCCGAAGCCGAAGGCCAGGGCCGCGCCGCGGTCGGCCCCCTGCGTGGCCGCCAGGAGCGCCCAGAGCGCCCCAAAGAGGGGGCTGGCGACGAGTTTCGCGACCCCTTCGCTGAAGTACGACAGGCCGTAGGCCGCCCCGCGCACCTCCGGCCGCACGAAGTCCGCCACGACCGCCTTCTGCACCCCCTCCGTGAACCCGTAGAACAGGCCGTACGCCACAAACAGGGCCCACACCTGCCACGCCTGGCTCGCCAGGCCGAACAGGATGTAGACGACCGCATAGACCGCCCACCCGAGGACGAGCGTCCGGGCCCGTCCGATGCGGTCCGCCAGCAGGCCCCCCGGCAGCGTGAAGACCATCTTCGCCAGCGAGAGGACCAGGAACATGGCCGGCAGTTGCCACGGGAAGTTCCACTGCCGCGCGATGGCCTCGTGCTCGGCGGCCGTGAACGTGACGGGGTAGCCCAGGACCTGCCCGGCCCGAAGCATCAGGAACATGTCGGACGAGTTCCCGAGCGTGAAGACGACAATCGCCGCCAGGAGCCACCAGAACCGCCGGTCGTAGGCGGCGCGGAAGCGGAGTTCAACCTTCTTCGCGACCTGGCCGGCGCGCTCCCGCACCAAGAGGACGATGGCCAGGACGGCCAGCGCCGCCGGAATCGCCGAAAGAATATACATGAACCGAAAAACGTCCGAGGCGTTCGTCACCCACGTGCTGCCCCGCTCCGCGATCGTGCGAAAATAGGGGAAGAGAAAGACGACCAGGAGGAGCCCCGCCACCTGGCCCAGGGCCGCGCCCGCGTGGTCCATCATGCGGTGGAACGAGAAGGCCTTGCCGCGGTGGGCCGTATCGACCGCCTCGGCCACCAGGGCGTCGCGCGGGGCCCCGCGGATGCCCTTGCCGACCCGCTCCAGCCCGTTCAGGGCCGCCACGTGCCACGGCACGGCCGCGAGGGCCAGCAGCGGCTTGACGAGCGTCGAGAGGGCGTAGCCCAGGCCGACGAACGCCTTGCGTTTGCGGGAGCGGTCCGAGAGGAACCCCGACGCGATCGTCGCCAGGCTCGCGACGCCGTCGCGGACCCCCTCGACGATGCCCACCCAGACGAACCCGCCGCCCAAGAGCGCGATGTAGAACGGCATCGTCCAGATGATCATGTCGCTCGAGGCGTCGGAGAGGAACGAGACCAGGCCCAGGACGAGAACGTTGCGCGGCAGGGCGGCCCGCATCCCGCGCCAGAAGCCGCCGCCTCCGGAGGCCGGCGATGCGGGGGCGTCGCTCATGCGGTGGTACTCCCTTCAAAGTTGGTCATCTGCGTGTTCGCCCGCCCCTGTTTGCCCGGCGCGCCTAAAACTTTGCTGCGCGGCGGGTCTCCGCACCCGCCGCGCCTCCTCCCTTGACTTTTGCTCGAGTCGATTGCATTCTTACCTTTGGTGATGCTAGCCTCAGGAGACTTATCACGTCTTACTTCGACCGATTCATGGAATGGGCCATAAGCCCCATCATCGACTTCCTCTTTCCGTACTCTCGTATGTGCGGCCAGATTGCGGCACTGGTCCTGCTAGTCGCCGTGGTGGTCTGGGCCTGGCGACGGCCTCGCAAGTCATGAAGAACACATCTTAACGCGGCGGGTACGGAGACCCGCCGCGCTAAGCCCCTTATGTGGTCCGCCGTATAAGCGCTCTCGGTTGGCCGGATGGCGCAACTGGTCACCATGCCCTGTCCACTTCCATCGCCACTGGTTCGAGGCCCGCATAGTTCCTGGCGCTCGACCAGAAATAGTCCTCCGGCCTGCGCACCAGGCCGATTCGTACAGGGTTGTTGTGCACGTATTCGGCTACCACCCGCATTTCATGAACTGAGCCGATAGCATTGTCATCATAACGCCGTTCCCACAATGACCCGTTGCCAAGGCCCCGCACTTCATGCCAAACCCACTTCTTGAAGTCGCGAACCGCTTCCTGCAATCCGATACCGGTGTCCGATACGACGACGTGAACGTGGTTCGCCATCACCACGAAAGCATGGACACGCCATCGGCCTGCTTTTCGACAGGATTCAAGCGCGTCGACCACGGTCCGCTTCGCCTCGTCGGAAGCGAAGGCGTGCTCGCCTTTGAGGGTGCGCGTCGTGAGGTGGTAGTAGCCTTCGCGTTGGAGGTAATGCTTCACGCGAGGCACACACACCCCACATTCCCTGTGCGCGGCGGGTACGGAGACCCGCCGCGCAAAACTCGACCTGAACCGCCGCGCTGCCGACCCAACTCCCGCGGCGGGTACGGAGACCCGCCGCGCAAAACTCGACCTGAACCGCCGCGCTGCCGACCCAACTCCCGCGGCGGGTGCGGAGACCCGCCGCGCCAACGGCTGACGAACGTCAGGCACTTCCCCTCGGCTCGTAGCGTTGGACGATAGGCATGCGGCGGCCGAAGCCGAACGCGCGGCTCGTGACCTTCAGGCCCGGGGCCGCCTGCTGCCGCTTGTACTCGTTGCGGTCGACGAGGCGGACGACGCGGGCGACCGTCTCGGCGTCGAACCCGACGGCCACGATCTCGTCGCGCGAACGTTCCTGGCGGACGTACAGGTCGAGGATCGCGTCCAGCACATCGTAGGGCGGCAGCGAGTCCTGGTCCGTCTGGTTCGGCCGAAGTTCCGCCGACGGCGCCTTCACGAGGACGCGCTCGGGAATGAGCGCGCGGCCGGCCCGGGCGTTGAGGTGCCGCGCGAGTTCGTAGACCATCGTCTTCGGCACGTCGCTGATCACCGCCAGGCCGCCCGCCATGTCGCCGTACAGGGTGCAGTAGCCGACGCCGATCTCGCTCTTGTTGCCCGTCGAGAGGACCAGGTACCCGTGCTTGTTCGAGAGGGCCATCAGGATGGTGCCGCGCACGCGGGCCTGGATGTTCTCCTCGGTGACGTCGGCCTCGCGGCCGGCGAAGGCCGGCGCGAGGGCCTCCTCGAAGGCCCGGTGCGGGCCGTCGATCGGGATCTCGAGGAAGCGGATGCCGAGGTTCTGCGCCAGCGCGCGGGCGTCCTCGAGGCTGTGGCCGCTCGAGTAGCGGCTCGGCATGGCGACGCCGACGACGTGCTCGGCACCGACGGCCTCGGCCGCGAGGGCCGCCACCAGGCTCGAGTCCACCCCGCCCGAGAGGCCCAGCACCGCGTCGCGAAAGCCGCTCTTCCGCATGTAGTCGCCCAGGCCCAGGACGAGGGCGCGGCGGACCGACTCGACCTCGGGCATCGCCGCCGCCTCGGGCGCCGGCGCGCCGCCGGGGATCTCGACCAGCCCCAGGTCCTCCTCGAACGCCTGAAGTTGGCAGAGCAGGCGGCCCTCGGCGTCCATGGCGAAACTGGCGCCGTCGAAGACGAGTTGGTCGTTGCCGCCCACCTGGTTGACGTAGACGACCGGCCGGCGGTACTTGACGGCCTGGGCCCGGACGAGCGCAGCGCGGCGCTCGATCTTGCCCACGACGAAGGGCGACGCCGAGACGTTCAGCAGCAGGTCCGCCCCGGCCTCGACGAGGGCGGCAATCGGGTTGGTGTGGTAGAAGCGGGCCTCCGGGCCGGCCTCCTCCTGGATCCAGATGTCCTCGCAGATCGACAGGCCCAGCCGCGCCCCGCAGCACGGGATGACCTCGGCGCCGCGGCCCGGCTCGAAGTATCGAAGTTCATCAAAGACATCATAAGTCGGCAGGAGCGCCTTGTGGCGCTTGGCGACGATCCGCCCCTCGCGGACCAGGGCGACCGCGTTGTGGAGCGGCCGCCCGCGCGGGCCCTCGGCCCGGTCCGCGAAGCCCACGACGAGCGCCGTCCGCCCGACCTCGGCGACCACCCGCGCGAGCGCCGCCAGGTTGTCAGCGACGAACGCGGGCTTGAGGAGCAAGTCCTTCGGCGGATAGCCGATGATCGACAGTTCCGGCGTGACCACCAGGTCGGCGCCCTGGTCGGCGGCCCGCTCGTAGGCCGCCAGAATCCGCCGCACGTTCCCGGCGACGTCGCCGATCGTGGGGTTCAGTTGGGCCAGGGCGATTCTCATGGGCCCCCATCTTAGGGGGCCCGCCGGCGGCGGTCAACCGGGCGGCGGAACCGGGCGCGCTTCGCAGGGGCGCCCGCGCTCGGCGGGGGGCGCCGGGCGACGGCGCACAGGGGCCCGCGCGCCGCGGAGCAGGCCGCTTTTTCGTGCCGCTTTTCCGTTGCAGCGCAAGGGGCGTGCTGCTACATTTCATGAGACGGAGCGTCGCCCGGGGCGGACCGCGCAAACCCTTGCCCCAACAGTGGTTACGGCCGACGGCGGCGGCCAGAAGGAGCCTCCCGCGTGAGCCAACTGAACCACCAACAGAACATCCAGGAACTCCTCATCGAAGAGGAGATGAAGGACGCGTATCTGACGTACGCCATGAGCGTCATCGTCAGCCGCGCGCTGCCCGACGTCCGGGACGGACTCAAGCCCAGCCAGCGGCGGATCTTGGTGGCCATGAACGACCTGAGCCTCGGGCCCCGGAGCCATCCGCGCAAGTGCGCGAAGATCTGCGGCGACACGTCCGGCAACTACCACCCGCACGGCGAGCAGGTCGTCTACCCGACGCTGGTGCGCATGGCCCAGACGTTCTCGGAGCGCTATCCGCTCGTGGACGGCCAGGGCAACTTCGGTTCGATCGACGGCGACCCGCCGGCCGCCATGCGGTACACGGAGGCGCGGCTGACGCAGGTGGCGACCGACCTTCTGGAGGACATGGAGAAGGGCACCGTCGACTTCCAGCCGAACTACGACGAGACGCGCGAGGAGCCGACCGTCCTGCCGGGCAAGTTCCCGAACCTCCTGTGCAACGGCTCGAGCGGCATCGCCGTCGGCATGGCCACCAGCATCCCGCCGCACAACGTGAACGAGATCTGCGACGCGCTGCTGGCCCTCGTGGACAAGCCGGCCATCACGGTCGACGAGTTGATGAAGCACGTGACGGGGCCGGACTTCCCGACGGGCGGGCTGATCTGCGGCCGGCGCGGCATCGTCGAGGGCTACCGGACGGGGCGCGGCACGATCCTCGTCCGGGGCCGGGCCCACACCGAGGAGACGCGCGGCGGGAAGTCGCAGATCGTCGTGACGGAGATCCCCTACGGCACGATCAAGACGCGCATCATCGAGCAGATCGCCGAGTGCGTCAAGGCCGGCTCCATCGAGGGCATTGCCGACGTCCGCGACGAGTCCGACCGCGAAGGCATGCGGATGGTCATCGAACTGAAACGCGACGTGCCCGCCGAGGTCGTCCTCAACAACCTCTTCAAGCACACCGCCCTCCAGACCACGTTCTCGCTGATCCACATCGCCCTGGACAAGAGCCGGCCCCGGACGATGAACCTCCGGGACCTCCTGGTGGCCTACAGGAATCACCGGACCGAGATCATCCGGCGGCGGACCGTGTTCCTGCTGAAGAAGGCCCGGGCCCGCGAGCACCTCCTGTTCGGCCTCCTGTACGCCGTCGCCAACATCGACGAGGTCATCGAGATCATCAAGTCGAGCCCCGACGTGCCGACGGCCAAGGAGCGGCTGATGAAGAAGGCCTGGCTGTTCCGCATCACGGAACTGCCCGGTAAGAAGTCCGACAAGGCCAACCAGATGCTGACGGCGGCCACGCGGGACGCCCTCCACCTTTCCGGCGCCCAGGCCGACGCCATCCTCGGCATGCGGCTCCAGCAACTGACGGGCCTGGAGGTCGAGAAACTCCGCGACGAGTGGGTCGAGGTCCGCGAGTTCATCCAGGAGTACGAGGCGATCCTGCGGGACGAGCGGCTGGTCCTCAACATCATCGCCGAGGACCTCCACGAGATGAAGGAGAAGTACGGCGACGCCCGCCGCACCGAGATCGTCGGCGAGGCCGAGGAGATCGACATCGAGGATCTCATCGCCGACGAGAGTTGCGTCGTCACGATCAGCCACGAGGGCTACATCAAGCGGATGCCCCAGGCCAGTTACCGCCGCCAGGGGCGCGGCGGCAAGGGCGTCATCGGCTCGACGGCCAAGGAAGGCGACTTTATCAAGGACCTCTTCCCCGCCTTCACGCACGACTACATCCTCTTCTTCACGAACATGGGCCAGTGCTACTGGCAGAAGGTCTACGACGTCCCCCAGATGTCGCGCCAGTCGAAGGGGCGCGCCATCGTCAACCTTCTCCAGATGCGCCCGGGCGAGGCCGTCGCCAGTTTCATCCCGGTGCGCGAGTTCGACGAGAAGAGCCAACTCGTCTTCGCCACCGGGCAGGGCACCATCAAGAAGACCGCCCTGACGGCCTTCAGCCATCCGAAGCGCGGCGGCATCATCGCCATCCGCCTCGACAAGGGCGACAACCTGATCGACGTGGCCATCTCGGGCGGCAACGACGAGATCGTCCTGGGGACGCGCGTCGGCATGGCCATCCGCTTCAAGGAGAGCGACGTCCGCAGCATGGGCCGCGCCGCCACCGGGGTGCGCGGCATCCGCCTGCGCAAGGGCGACGCCGTCGTCGGCATGGGCCTCGTCAACCCCAACGCCACGCTCCTGACGGTCTGCGAGAACGGCCACGGCAAGCGCACCGAGTTCAGCGAGTACCGGACCCAGAGCCGCGGCGGGCTCGGCCTCATCAACATCAAGACCTCCGAGCGCAACGGCAAGGTCGTCGCCCTGCTGACGGTGCGCGACGGCGACGAACTGATGCTCATCACCCAGGCCGGCCAGATCATGCGGATCGGCATTGACGCGAAGAGCATCCGGCCCATCGGCCGCGCGACTCAGGGCGTCCGCGTCATGCGGCTGAACGAGGACGACAAACTGGTGGCCGTCGCCCGCGTCGCCGCCGAGGAAGAAGGGGAAGAGGAAGGCGAAGCGAAGGCCTAGGAGCGCGCGAACCGGCCGGCCGCGCGCCCTCAATGGCCGCCGGCGGCGCGGCGGCCCTCGACCCGCATCAGGCCGCGCTCGATCGTGATCCGCTCCAGGCGGATCTGCTTCTTCCCGCGGCCGAGCGGCACGGGTTCGCCGCCGAGGGCGCGGACGGCGGCCCGCCACAGGTCGGCCGGCGTCGTGTCCTCGTCGTCCGCGTCCGGCGCCTCCGCGAGCGCCTCGAGGGCCGTCCGGACCTCCTCCGAGACGAAGCCCGGCACGGGCAGGCGGCCGGCCCGCAGGTCGCCCGCCTCCACGCGCAGCCGCCCGTCCTCCGTGGCCGTCATCGCCAGGTCCTGGGAGACGATCACGCTCGCGGCCCCCCGCCCCAGCCGGGTGGCGACGACGACGCGGCCGGGCTTCAGCGCGACGCGCAGGGCCTCGAGCGCCGACGGCACCGGCTCGCGGTTCCGCGCCGCCTCCTCCAGCCACAGGCCCAGCCGCGCGTTCACCATCTCCTCGGTCAGCGTGATATCGAGGCGCGTCGAGCCGCTCTTATCGAGGAGGACGTTGGCGACGTGGTTCACGACGTCGGCGTCGAAGCGGGCGAGCGCGGCCTGGCGGGCAGCATCGTCGCGGACGGCCTCGCCGGCCCGCTCATACGCCGGCGGCACCGACTTGAGGAGCACCCCCACGCCCAGGACGGCCGCGAGGATGGCGAGCAGCACGATGGCCAGGAACGATCGTTTTGACATGGCGGTCGGCGCATCCTACCTGCCTACCGGCCCGGAACGGGTCCAGATTCGGACAGGCAGATCCGTGTGGGGACCTCAGCGTCGCCGCTCAGGATGCCGCGCCGGCCGCGCGGGCGTCAAGCGTTTTCGGTTGACGCGCCCGGCCCCCGGCCTAGAATGGCCGCGTGGATGCGTTCGGCCCCGCGGCAGGCGGGCGCGCGAACGGGCGCATCGATCGTCCCTCGAGGGCCGGCCGCTGCGCCTTTCCGCGGCACCCCCTGCCCCGCGCCGGGAGGGCGGACCCCGCCGGTCCGCTCCCACGGCCAACGCCTGGCCGCTCGCAACAGCATCGGAGAGAAGAGCGCGCATGAGCGAACCCGACCCCTTGGATGCGATCCAGACGGTCCTCGACTACCGCTTCCGCGATGCGGGCCTGCTGCGAAGCGCGCTCACGCATTCGAGCATCGCCAGCAACCGCGTCGCCTCGAACGAGCGGCTGGAGTTCCTTGGCGATGCCATCCTCGGCCTGGTGATCTGCGAGGAACTCTACGCGCGCTATCCGAACTATCTCGAAGGCGACATGACTCGCATCAAGAGCGTCGTCGTCAGCCGCGACACCTGCGCCTGCGTCGCCAATCGACTCGGCCTCGTGGACCACCTCAGCCTCGGCAAGGGGATGACGGGCGCGGCCGACCTGCCGTCGAGCCTGGCGGCGTGCGCGTACGAGGCGTGCGTCGGCGCCCTCTACCTCGACGGCGGGCTGGAGGCCGCCCGCGCGTTCATCCTCCGGCACATGGCGGCCGAGATCGAGACCGTCGTCGCCGGCCGCCACCACCGCAACTACAAGTCGATGCTCCAGCAGTACGCCCAGCGGGTCCTGGCGTCGACGCCCTCCTACGAACTCCAGGACGAGAAGGGACCCGACCACGCCAAGGCCTTCGAGGTCGCCGTGGTGGTCCGGGGCCGGCGGTTCCTGTCGGCGTGGGGTCCCAGCAAGAAGGCCGCCGAGCAGCGGGCCGCCTACGAGGCCCTCCTCGCCCTGGGCCAGGTGGAGGAGATCGCCGCCCCCGGGGACTTCGGCGAGGACACGTTCGACGCCGACGAAGGCCCGGACGGAGAAGCCTAGGCGTCGCCGTCGTGCGGGCGGTGCCGATTCTCGAGCGCCTCGTCGATCACCCCGGCCGCATCGCCCGCGCCGCCGCCCTTGCCGCGCCGATACGACCCCTTGCCCTTGGCGGGCGTCTCGACGCGCGGGGCCTGGCCGGCCGCCCAGCGCTTTTGGGGGAAGCGCGGCCCCCCCTTGCGTTTGCCGCCGTGTCGCTTCGCCATCAGTCGTACTCGATCCTGAGGACCCGGGCGGCCAGGCGCCGGACCTTGTGCCGCTGGACGTGGACGCCCAGGCCCGGCCCTGTCATCGCGCGGACGAACCCGCCGTAGCCGAACGTCAGCCGCTCGCGCGTCACGTCCGCCCGCAGGAGGAACCGCCCGTACGATCCCTCGGCGAAGCGGACGCGCTGGCCCTGGAGTTCCAGAAAGACGCGGCCGGCGGCCGAGAGGATGCCTGTCTCGCCAACCATGCACCCGAGTTGGAAGTCGAGGCCCAGGCCGTGGGCGAGGTCGGCCAGTTTGAGGCTCTGGACGAGGCCGCCGTTCTTCGAGACGCGGATGTTGAAGAGGTCGACCTGGCCGCCGCGGGCCAGGCGCTCCGCCTGCTCGAGCCCGAGGAGCGACTCGTCCAGCATGATCGGGACGCTCGTGCGGCGGCGCAGGTCGGCCAGGGCGTCCTCGTTGCCCTTGGCCAGGGGCTGCTCGACCGTCAGGACGCCCCAGCGGGCGAGAACCGCCGCGCGGCGGACGGCCTCCTCGAGGTCCCAGGCGCCGTTGGCGTCGACGCGCAGGGTGCGGCGCGTCGGGCCGCGGCGGCGCTTCATGCCGCGCCCGAGTTGGCGGTGGCACTCGGCCAGGTTGGCCTCGTCGCGGTCGGCGTCGGCGCCGACCTTGAGTTTGTAGTCGCGCATCGCCAGGAGGCGCATGAGCCGGAGTTGCCGCCGCACCTTCTCGACCGGCCCGGCCGACAGGACCCCGCTGACGCGCCGCAGCAGCCGCCGCGGCTTGAGGTTGAACTCCCGCGCGAGCATGTCGGCCACGCCCTGGCGCCGCGACTTACCCACCGCGTCGAGGTACGCGAGTTCGCACGCGCACCAGGCCGCGTTGTGAACGACGCCGTCGGTCTGGATGGGCGTCTCGGCAAGGGGCGCGTCCTTCGTCAGGCGGTCGGCGTAGGCGGTGCGGATGACCTGGACGGCCGAGTCGATCGTCTCGCCCGTGACGTACTCGCGCGGGATGCCCTCGCCCCAGCCGACGGAGCCGTCGGCGAGTTCCAGCCGCGCGAGGATGCCGGTGCTGACGGCGCGGCCGGCGGCGGCGTGCTCGAACCGGACCCGCATCGGGATCTCGTACCGCCAGACCTCCAGGCTTTTCGGTCGGACCGCCATCGTGCCTCGCCACGCGCCCCGCGGACGCACCGATTATCCGCCCCGCGCGGCCGGCCGTCAACGGCGCGCCGTCGGGCCGGGCCTCCCGCCAGCCGCGGGGGCCCTCGCCGTTTTCGTTTACAACGGGCAGGGGCGACGCTAAGATTCCCCGTGGAAAGGGCCGAATGGTCCCTCTGCGCATCCAGCACATGACCAAGCGGTTCGGTTCCGTGGTCGCGGTGGACGACGTGTCGCTCACCGTGGAGCCGGGGGAACTGTTCTTCCTGCTGGGCCCGTCGGGCTGCGGGAAGACGACGCTGCTGCGCGTCGTCGCGGGTTTCTGGGAGCCGGACGGCGGCCGCATCTTCTTCGGCGAGACGGACGTCACCGACCTCCCCCCCTACCGGCGGAACTGCGGCATGGTGTTCCAGAACTACGCCCTGTGGCCGCACATGACCGTCCTGGAGAACGTCGCGTTCGGCCTGTCGGTGCGCGGCGTGGGTCGGGCCGAGCGGCGGCGGCGGGCGCTGGAGACCCTGGAGGTCGTCCAGATGGCCGAGTACGCCCGGCGGCGGCCGACGCAACTGTCGGGCGGCCAGCAGCAGCGGGTGGCCCTGGCGCGGGCCCTGGCCATCGGGCCGGACTTCCTCCTGCTGGACGAGCCCCTGTCGAACCTGGACGCGAAACTGCGCCTCCAGATGCGCACCGAGATCCACCGCGCCCAGCGGGCCGCCGGCGTCACGAGCGTCTACGTCACGCACGACCAGGACGAGGCCCTCGCGATGGCCGACCGGCTGGCCGTCATCCGCGAGGGGCGCGTCGTCGCCCTCGGCGACCCGCGGCGCCTGTACCTCGATCCGCCGTCGGCCTGGGTCGCGGGCTTCCTGGGGGCCACCAACCTTCTGGAGGGCGACGTGACGGGGCGCGACGGCGCCGCCGCGCTCGTCCGGGCCGCATTCGGCGACGTGCGGGTCGCGTCCGCCCCGGCCGACCTCGGCGCTGGCGACCGGGCCGTCCTCAGCGTGCGGCCGGAATCGGTCCGGCTCCTCGCGCCCGAGGGCGACGCGCCGCGCGAGAACGTCTATCCGGCGACGGTCCTGGCCCGCACGTTCCAGGGCGAGACGGAACAGGTTCGCGTGCGGCTGGGCGCGGTCGAGGTCACGCTGTCGGACCGGCCGACGGACCTGCCGCCGGTCGCCCCCGGCGGACCGGCCCGCGTCCACCTGCCGGCCGAGGCGATCCGGGCGTTCCGGCGGGAACCAGCCGGGGCGGGCGACGCGGCCGCGTCCGCGGCGAAAGGAGGCGCGACGTGAGACGCCTGTGCGCGCTGGCAGCGATCCTGGCGGCAGCGGGGGCCCTGGGCGGCTGCGGGGGCGGCGAGCCCGCCGCCGGCGCCGATCAACTCGTCCTCTTCTCGCCCCACGCCGACGAGATCCGCGAGGAGTTCGGCTGGGCCTTCCAGGCGTGGTACAAGGCCGAGACCGGGCGCGACGTGGACGTCAAGTGGCCCGACGCGGGCGGGACGACGCAGGTCCTCAAGCGCCTCCAGGACAAGTTCCGCGCGGGGCGCTACGACGTCGACGTGGCGTTCGGCGGCGGCGCGATCTTCGACCAGATGAGGCAACTCGGCATGCTCGAGCAGTACCGCCTGCCGGAGGCGGTCCTCGCGGCGGTGCCGAAGACGGTCGCCGGCCTGCCGCTCTACGATCCCGAGTTCCACTGGTACGGCGCCGCCGTCTCGACGTTCGGACTCATCTACAATAAGCAGATCATCGCCGACCGCGGCCTGCCGCCCGTCAAGGACTGGGAGGTCCTGGGCGACCCGAAGTACTTCGGCCTCGTCGGCGCGGTCGACCCCTCCAAGAGCGGCACGATGCGGAAGTCGTGCGACACGATCCTCCAGGCGTACGGCTACGAGCGGGGGATGGCGGTCCTGGTGCGGATGGGGGCGAACGCGCGGGAGTTCTATCCGACGGCGTCCGAGGTCCCGCGGAACTGCGCGGCCGGGTTCATCGCCGTCGGCCCGTGCATCGACTTCTACGCCGAGCGCCAGAAGGAGGGCGAGGGCGGCCGGAACCTGGGTTTCCTGGCGCCGCCGGGCCTCACGGTCCTCAACTGCGACCCGGTCGGCATCTTCAAGAACGCGCCGCACCGGGCCGTGGCCGAGCGGTTCGTCGAGTTCGTCATGCGGCCGGAGGGGCAGCGGCTGTGGATGCTGCCGGCGGGCGCGCCCGGCGGGCCGAGGAAGTTCGCCCTCCAGCGGATGGCCGTCCTGCCGAGCGTCTACGACCTGCCGGCCGTCAAGGCGGCGGGCCGCACGAATCCGTTTGAGTTCCCGCCCGCCACGTTCTACGACGCGGCGGCCGAGAATGACCGCCTGGCCATTTTGCCCGACTACCTGCGCGTCGCGCTCATCGAGAACCTCGGGCCCCTGCGGAAGGCCTGGCAGGCGATCATCGACGCGGGCATGCCCGAGGACCTGGTCGCGGAACTCGTGCGGCCGGAGGTCTCGGCGGACGAGATGCGCTCCCTCGGCCGCGAGGTCTGGACGCCCGTCGTCGTGCCCGACGGTGCGAGCGAGGACGAGGCCGCGCGCCTCCGCCGCGACGAAGAGAGCCGCCTCCGCCGCAAGAGCGACCTCCAGACCCAGTGGAGCAAGGCGCTGCGGGCCCGCTACGAGGACCTGGCGACCCGCGCCGCCAAAACCCCGTAGGGCAACTGCTTGGTGAAACCGCAAAGGGCGCAAAGAGCGCAAAGAAAAGCACACTTAGGGGAACAACCACGGACGGAACTGTTGAGGAAACTGAGTTTTCCGCGACCGTCGCTCCACGCGGTTGGCCTCAGCCGTACGAGTAGGGTCTTTCCTGAACCGTCTTACCTCTGCGTTCTTTGCGATCTTTGCGGTTGAATCACGCTGTCGTCATAGGCCGGCTGCCGGGAACCGCCCGATGCGACCCGACGCGAAAACCTGGCTTCTCATCGGCCTCCTGGTCGCGTTCTTCGGCCTGTTCCTGTTCTACCCGCTGGCGAGCGTCCTGGAGTCGGCCTTGTGGGAATCGACGGGGCCGACGCTCTTCTACATCCGGAGCGCCCTGGAGAAGCCGAGCGTCCGCGCCGGCCTCGCGAACGCGGCGTACCTGGCGATCCTGACGACGCTCGCCTCGACGGCCCTCGCCCTGCCGCTGGCCTACCTCCAGGCGCGGACCGAGTTCCCCGGAAAGCGCCTGCTGGGCGCGGCCATCCTGGTGCCGCTCATTCTGCCGCCGTTCGTCGGCGCGATCGGCCTGAAGCAGGTGATGGGCCCCTACGGGGCGCTGAACGCGGCGCTGGTGGGCCTGGGCCTCATGGACCGGGCGGCGACGGTCGACTGGTTCCGCCAGTATCCGTTCCTGGGGGTGGTGGTGCTCCAGGCGCTGCACCTGTACCCGATCCTGTACCTGAACGTCGTGGCGGGGCTGGCGAACGTGGACCCGTCGCTGGAGGACGCGGCCCGGAGCGTCGGGGCCGGGCCGTGGCGGGTGTTCCGCCGGGTGACGTTCCCGCTGATCCTGCCCTCGTACTTCGCCGGGGCGGTGATCGTGTTCATCTGGGCGCTGACGGACCTCGGGACGCCGCTGATGTTCAACTTCCGCGAGGTCATCGCCGTCCAGATCTTCGACCGCGTCAGCGAACCGTCGAGCCCCGAGGGCAACGCCCTGGTCGTCGTGCTGCTCGTGCTGGTGGTCCTCGTCTACTGGGGCGCGCGGGCCCTGTGGGGCCGCCGGGCGTTCGGGATGATGTCGGTGGCGACGCGGGCCCCCACGCCGTCGCGCCTCGGGGCGGGCGGCACGGCCGCCGCGTGGCTCCTCATGGGCGGCGTCGTGCTGGTGGCGATCATCCCGCACCTCTCGGTGATCCTGTACAGCCTGAAGACCGAGTGGCAGTTCACGGTCCTGCCGGCGGGCCTGTCGCTCGAGCATCACCGGGCGATGCTTCACGATCCGCGGTGGAGCAAGATGGTCCTGCCGAGCGTCTGGAACTCGGTCCTCTACTCGCTGGGGGCGGTGGCCATCGCCCTGGTGCTGAGCGTCTGGATCGGCTACACGCTCGTGCGCAAGTCGTTCGCGGGTCGCGGCCTGCTGGATGCCATGGTCATGCTGCCCCTGGCGCTGCCGGGGATCGTCCTGGCGTTCGGCTACCTCAACTGCTACGCCGACTGGGGCGACCGGCTGGTCCGCGCCGGGATATGGGCGGACAACTATCTCTATCCCCAGGCGAACCCCGTGGTCCTGCTGATCGTGGCCTACGCGGTGCGGCGGCTGCCCCTGATGGTGCGGTCGGCCGTCGCGGGCTTCCAGCAGACCAGCCGCACCCTGGAGGAGGCCGCCCTCAGCGTCGGCGCCGGGCCGGTCCGCACGCTCTGGCGCGTGACGGTGCCCCTGATCCTCGCCAACCTGGCCGCCGGCGCCATCCTCGTCTTCTCGATGTCGATGCTCGAGGTCTCCGACAGCCTCATCCTGGCCCAGGACGACGCGTTCAACCCCATCACGCGGACGATCTACCGCATCTTCTCGAACGAGTACGCCGTGACGGGGGAAGCGGTCGCCAGCGCGCTGGGCGTCTGGGCGATGGTGTTCCTGGCGGCCACGCTGGTGGGGGCGTCGCTCCTGATGGGGAAACGCCTGGGAGCGATCTTCCGGGCCTGAGGGGCGGGGCGCGGCGGCCTTACGCCGAGGGGGCCGCCTTCGGCTCGGCCGTCTCCTGGAGGTCGGCCGACCACGCGACGACGCGGTTCTTGCCGAGTCGCTTGGCGCAGTACATGCCCGTGTCGGCCATCTGGATCAGGTCGTGGGCCGCGAGTTCCTGCCACGGCTCGAGGACGGCCACCCCGAAGCTCGCGCGGACGCCGATCTGCTTGTCCTCGTAGCGAATAGGGCTGTCCTGGATCCGCTGGCGAACCTCCTCGGCGACGACGGTCGCGTCGGCCAGACTGGTGTCGGGGAGAACGAGCAGGAACTCCTCGCCGCCGTAGCGTGAGGCGACATCGCTGGCACGGAGGCGTCCGGCCAGCAGGCCCGCGACGCGCTTCAGGACGACGTCGCCCGCCTCGTGGCCGTAGGAATCGTTGACCGCCTTGAACCCGTCGAGGTCGAGCATGATGACGCTGACGGTGGTGCGGAGGCGGCGGCAGCGGCGGATCTCGTGTTCGAGGAGGCGGATCACGTGCCGCCGGTTCGCCAGGTCCGTCAGGAAATCGGTCGTCGCCAGGCGTTCGAGTTCGCTGTTGGCTCGTTCCACGTCGGTCTTGGCCTGTTCGAGCCGCCGCTGCATCTCGGTGCGTTCGGTCACGTCGTAGCCGAACGCGACGGCCTGGGTCGCGCGGCCCTGGTCGTCATGGCACAGGGTGGCGGTCCACGAGAGGATGCGCTCCTCGCCCGACCGCGTCCGGATGGCGCTTTCGCTGTAGCGGACGCCGGCCTGCGTCCCGGCGGCGCCCCGGAGGAGCGACTCCCAGACGGCATCGTTCCCTTCGCTGTCCGGGAAGAGGTCGGGGAACGGGCGCCCGATGACGTCGCCCCGGCTGTGGCCGCTGATCCGCTCGGCGCCGCGGTTGAAGAGCGTGACGCGCCGGTCGTCGAGGGAGATGCCGACGATGAACAATTCGCTCGTCTCGATGATGCCGCGGACAAAGTCGCGCTCGCGCCGCAGTGCGTCCTGGGTGCGCCGGATCTCGCCGATGTCCTTGGCGATGGCAAGGTAGCCCTCCAGCGCGCCGTCGGGCCCCGCCAAGGCCGTCACGGTCAGCAGGGCGGGGAACTCGTCCCCCCCCTTGCGGGACATCGCGACCTGGCCCTCGTAGAAGCCCTGCTCGCGGACGATCCGGGCGACCTCCTCGAAGGCCCCGTCCCGGGCCCTCGGCTGGAGGTCGGCGAGGCGCATGCGGCCGATGACCTCGTCCGGCTGCCAGCCCAGGACGTGGGCGCAGCCGGGGTTGTACGAGGTGATCCGCCCCTCCAGATCGCACGACATGATGCTGTACTCGGTGGCGCAGTCGAGGATGGCGCGGAGTTTGGCCTCCTGGAGGCGCGCGGCGTCGGCCCGGGACGACTCCTCCCGGATCTGGCGACTTGCCCTGGCCGTCGCCACCCGGAAGTCGTTCGCGTAGGAGACGAAGCCGCCGAGGATCAGCAGGTTGCCGACGAGACCCAGCACCACGCCGGCCGCCACGAGGCTCTCGTGCGGCGTGCCGCCGCCGGCCGGACTCCCGGCGACCCGCAGCCAACCAGCCGCCGCCGACACCAGCAGGCCCACGAAGAGGATGGCATGGCTGAGCCGGCTCCCTCTCAGCCAATGGGGACCCAGGATGGGGACCAGCAGCGCCGCCGTCAACAGGACGAGCAGGTACAGCAGGTCGTTTGAGGCGTACCAGTCGCTCAAAGGCACCCCTTGAATCCGGATCCGCACGGGGCTCCACGGGCAGGGGACATCCCCTGCCGGGGGAACAAGACGCCCCTTCAGGGGGCGTCCAGACGGTATTATCGACCCCCGGGCCGGGGGCGATTGAGCGAAATCGCGCCCAGAGCGTGGAGAAGCGCACTTTGCGCCGCAATGGAGGGCTAACCGACGCTTCCGCAAAGACTTACGGCGCATCGGGCGGCAGCGCGGCATCCGGGCCAGGCCCGGGCCGGTCCCCCGGCGGCCCCGCCGAATCCAGGACCGACTCGATGTGGCTCCAGTGCGTTCCCCGCCAGAACAATTTGGCGCACCGGCGGCACCGGAAGAACGTGTCGCACCAGGCAAACGTCCGCGGCGGGGCCTCGGGCCGGGCCGACTCCCGGGGGATCTCCTCGAGCCGCCCGCCGCACGCCATGCACCGCGCCGGCCGCCGCTCGAGGCCGAGCGTCCGGAGGACGAACCGCAACTGGCCGAGTTTCCGCAGGTCGTGCGGCACGAGGAGCGCCCGGACATGGCCGCTGCGGATCACGCCGCGCTGCACGAGGCCGCGGTCGGCCGTCAGGAGGATGCGGCGGCCGGCCAGGGCTCGGCGCACGAGTTCCGAGTCGTCGATGCCTTCGACCCAGGCGGCGTCATAGCCGGCGGCCCGGAGCCAGCGGGCCAGGCCGCCGAGCATCGCGTCGCACCAGAACGCCGGCGCGTCGTCGCGTGTTGGGTCACCACCGTTCATCGCGTGTACGTCGGGCGCGCCGTGCCCGATCCTACGGCACCGTTTGGCGCGGCGGGTCTCCGCAGCCGCCGCGCCAAAGGCCCCTGGCGCGGCTAAGAGCGCCCTGTCTTGCGCGGTGGGTACGGAGACCCACCGCGCAAAGACAGGGCAGGTCTAGGCGCCAAACTTGGCCAGCCGCCCCGCGTGGGCCAGCGCCAGGGGCATCAGGTGCGTGCTCGGCCTCAGGCCGATCCACCCCTGGATGCACGAGATCTCGTCGAACCGCTCGACGGCGTCGCGGCAGACGGTCTTGGCGCGCAGGACGACGGGCACGGGGTGCCAGGAGTGGCCCTTCATGGCCGCCGGCGTCGAGTGGTCGGCCGTCACCATGAGCACGTCGGGCCCGAGTTCTTCGAGCGCGGGCAGGCCCGCGTCGGCCTCTTCGATGTAGTGGACCTTGGCGTCGAAGTCGCCGTCCTCGCCCGCCTTGTCGGTGTGCTTGTAGTGGATGAAGAAGAAGTCGTAGCGGTTCCAGGCCGCCGCCAGGCTGGCGACGTCCTTGGCGATCTCGTTCGTGGCGGGCTGCTCCTCCATGCCGACGAGTTTGGCGACGCCGCGGTACATCGGCGTCCCGGCGATGACGGCGGCCCGGACGCCGAACCGTTCCTGGACGCTCGGCCAGTGCGGCCGCTTGGCGAACCCGCGGGCCAGGATGCCGTTGGCCTTCTTCTCCCGGCGGATGGCGGCCATCGCCGCCTGGAGGACCTTCTGGGCGACGGCGGCGGTCCGCGCGTCGGCCGCCGTCTCGCCGCTCGCCTTGGCCGCCAGCGGCGGCACGCCCGTCTGCTGCGGGTCCGTGTCGTGGACGCCGTCGCCGAGCCCTTCGCCGCGCAGAACCATCAGGGCCCGGTGCTCCTTGACGGGGGCCCAGAGGACCTGGACGCCGTCCACTTCCTTGACGGCCTCGGCCAGGCGGCGGACGACCTCGGCCGACTCGTCCGACGGGATGCGCCCCGCACGGCGGTCGGTGATGCGCCCCTGGGCGTCGAGCGTGCAGAAGTTCAGCCGCGCGGCCACGTCGCCGTGGCGGAAATCGAAGCCGACGCCGGCGGCCTCCAGCGCGCCCCGCCCGATCGGGTACTCGATCGGATCGTAGCCGAACAGGCCCAGGTGCCCGGGGCCGCTCCCCGGCGTCACGCCGGGGTAGACGGGCTCGAGGCGGCCGGACACGCCCTCGCGGGCCAGCCGGTCGGCGTTCGGCGTCCGGGCGGCCTGAAGGGGCGTCAGGCCCTTGGGCCCGCTCGGGATGTCTCCCAGGCCGTCCCACACGTAGAGGATGATCTTCGAGCCGTTGTCCTGGAGCAGGGGGCGAAGGTCCATGCTCGGCATGTCGCGTGCCTCCTCCGAGTCCGAAGCCGCCGGCCGCGGCGGGGCGTCAGAATACCGCCTGGCGGGCCGCGATGCAAGGTGCGGCCGCGCCGGCAAAAGCAAGGGCCGCGGCCCGCACGGTGCGAGCCCTGGCCCGATGCCCTTAGTCCGCACGCGGGGGCGCTAGCGCTTCTTCAGGAGGATGAACGTCGTGCGGTCGCCCACCCGGACGAGGAGCGGGACGCCCTTCGCCAGGTCGACGTCCTTGAGGGCCTCCTTGAAGGCCGCGACGCCATCGGTCTTCTTCCCCGCCACCTGGAGGATGAGCATCCCCTCTTCGAGTCCCGCGAGGGCCCCCAGGCCCGACGGCTCGACCTGGGTGATGACGACGCCCGTGCCGCGCTTGTACCCGAACCGGTCGGCAACCTCGTCGGTAACCGGTCCGACCTCGATGCCGAGGTCCTTGACGGCCGAGGGCTGGCCGGGGGCGGCGGCGGCCACCTCGGGCTGTTCGCTGCGACGTTCCACCTTGACCCGGAGGGTCTTCCGCTCCTTGCCGCGGACCACGACCATGTCGGCCTGCTTGCCGGGCTCGGTCCACGCGACGGCCGTCTGGAGTTCGATGGGGGTCTTGACCGTCTTGCCGGCGTACTTCACGATCGCGTCGCCGGTCTTGAGGCCGGCCTTGTCGGCGGGACCGCCCGGGAAGACCTGGCTGACGAGGACGCCCTCGTCGGTCTCCAGCCCCATCGACTCGGCCATCTCCTTGGAGAGGAGTTGGATGCCGACGCCCAGCCAGCCGCGGACGACCTCGCCCTTGTCGAGGAGGCGTTTCATGATGTCGCGGGCCATGTTGGCCGGGACGGCGAACCCGACGCCCATGTACCCGCCGGACCGGCTGGCGATGGCGGTGTTGATGCCGATGACCTGGCCGCGCATGCTCACGAGCGGCCCGCCCGAGTTGCCGGGGTTGATGGCCGCGTCCGTCTGGAGGAAGTCCTCGTAGTCGGCGATGCCGACGTTGGCGCGGCCGGTGGCGCTGATGATGCCGCTCGTGACGGTCTGCTGGAGCCCGAACGGGGCGCCGATGGCGAGGACCCAGTCGCCGACCTGGGCGTCGTCGGAGTTGCCGAGTTCGGCGACGGGCAGATGGTCGCCCTTGATGCGGATGACGGCGATCTCGCTCGGCGGATCGGTGCCCACCACCTCGCCCTTGAACTCGCGGCCGTCCATCAGGCGGACCTTGATCTCGTCGGCGTCGGCCACGACGTGATTGTTCGTCAGGATCGTGCCGTCGGCGTCGACGATGACGCCGGACCCGAGGCCCTGCTGCTGAAACTTGCGCGTCGGCGCGCCCCGCCCGAAGTCCGGGGAGCCGCGGCCGAAGAACCGCCGCAGGAACTCGTCGTCGAGGCCGAACGGCGACACCGGCGACTCCACGGTCTTCGAGACCCCGATGGCCACCACGGCGGGCTTCACGCGCTTGGCCACCGCCCGGAACGCCGCCGAGAACCGTTCCACGTCCGCCAGCGCCGCGGAGACCTCTTCGTTCCTCCCCTTGGCGTCGGGCGCCGACTCCGCCAGGGCCTCCAGCCGCTCGCGCGGGGGGCTGAA
>Ga0315294_10001543_pt1 | contig 25166 bp, 16 predicted proteins | sample YL17G13_40_MG_FD_203626 | JGI IMG/M metagenome (GOLD analysis project Ga0315294, IMG submission 203626) | Sediment microbial communities from Yellowstone Lake, YNP, Wyoming, USA - YL17G13_40 | ecosystem: Environmental > Aquatic > Freshwater > Lake > Sediment | place: USA: Wyoming | collected... | reverse complement strand
ATAAGAGAGGGGGACAGGGGGTGAGTCTTCAGGATGTCATACCTCTTAAGTTAAAAAAACACTTTCTCTTATCAAAAACTACGATAACTAAATTGGAGAAGAATCTATAAAGAGAAAGGATGTAAGTCCCTCTCTTTCTAAGAGAGGGATTTAGGGTGAGTTCTCGGGAGGTCATTCCACTTAAGTAAAGAGGAAACTCTCTCTTATCAAAAACTGCGACAACTAAATTGGAGAAGAACCTTAAATATCAACCACCATTCCATCCTGGGCAATCAGAAGATTATCGAAATCGAATTCACCAGCCTTTTCCAAGATGATCTTTTCTTTCCCCTCCAGCTCCACCGGGATGTGAGTGAAAATTGCAGATTTGACTTGGTTTTCCCTCATCAGGCTTAATAATTTTTCCAGCTTCGGGTGCGTGCATTCGGTAATCACCAGATCGGCATCGTAGATGATGTTAGCCAGATCGTCTGAAGATAATATGTCGCCGGAATAGACCAGCTTTTTCTCATCTAAATTCACCACAAAACAAAAACTCTGCATCCGGTTAGGAAGATTATACTCTCTTATCACCTCTTCATTTCCTGAAAGATGCCGGTTCAGATAGGCGTGGATGTTGATTTCTTCATTTTTAAACACGAAGTTAGGCTTTATCGGATAAAGATTTAATTTTAAAGAGAGTTTTTCTTTAAAGAGATATAATGTCCGAAGAAAATTTTCCACCCCTTCCTGTGCCTCTTCAGGGAGATAGATATTCAAAGGGTTCTTTCTTTGATCCAAATGCATCATCTGAATGAGAAGAAAAAGCCCTCCTAAATGATCAATATGGCTGTGGGTGATGAAGATGTAATTTATCTGATTAAAATCTATTTTATTTCTCAAAAGGGAAAAGCTGGTTCCCTCCCCAGCATCAAAAAGGTATCTTTCCTTTTCCGTCTCCAAAAGAAATGAAGAACAAAAGCGAGATGGAGAGGGCATGCCTGAAGAAGAGCCCAAGATAATGATCTGGGATTTTCTCATTTTGGTTCAGTTCCGTGCCTTACTATTTTAGTTGGGAATAGGTTTATTTTTTACTTCTTTGGATCTTCTCCAAAGGAGTTGCTAATAGATAAGTTTATGTCCGAATTTGGATCCATAGGATTTGACAAAATTGTAGTTGTTCTTACCTCTCCCCCTATGCATATGCATTTTCGATCCTCCCCCTCTCCACACTTGTGGAGAGGGGGACGGGGGGTGAGGTGTTAAAAATGCCAACTCTATCAAGTTCTTAAGATTCTTGTTCTTGTAAAGAATATCAGCCACTAAATTGGAGAAGAGCCACTTTTTTTAATTTGTGTTTAACGCACGCGTTGAATACATTTAAACTTCCCAGGATGTTTACTTCCGCATCGAAAAATTGCGACCTTGTGCCCATCTTCAATGAACCTGTCCGCCACGTTTGATCCAATGAAACCCGCTCCGCCAGTTAGCAAAATCCTCGTCATTTTTTCCTCCTTGAATAAATGGTCTGAAGCAGGTCCGCCTATGGCGCAAAGAATCATTATAATATCTCATTAATTAAAGTCAAGAAAAATACATTTCATTTTTTGAGAGGGACACAAAAGGTAGTTTTGTTTGTCCAGAACTTTTGTATTTTACAAGAGCGGAATTTTTTTGTGGAAGTTGAGAATGTTACTGGTAAGTATTTATAATCAGCTCATCAAGAGCCCCTTCTCCCCGATACTTACGCGTCTGGAGAGAAGGGGCAAGTGGAAAAGTAAAAAGACAAAATCTCTGTTTCCATATAAAAAATGAGATAAATAAACGGAAACGTTTTTTTTGAACAAAATTACCTGCGATCCGGGGCCGGTCCGCCTACAAATAGATAGTTGATTAGATAAGCGGCATCAGCGCTATTGATATTCCCGTCAGAATTGGCATCCCCGACCCATAAAGGATTAGGTGCCGGACCTCCTACGAAAAGGTAATTTATGAGATATGAAACGTCGGCTGAATTGATCTTCCCATCTCCATTGGCATCTCCGCGGATAAACGTAGACTCAGTAATGACCAGGAGCGTGTCCACTGGAACTGCAGTGAGCGTCTGCACGATCCCAGATGGCCAACGGATTTTCAGTGTGTCCACCAGGGTCATTGAACCCAATCCAAACTCAGCGGTCAAAGAGTTCTGGGAATAATAGCCTGAGCCGCCGGAGATTTCTCGTATCTGGGACAAGCTACCCGAGACAGCGCGAACACGGGCACCTATGGCTGATCTATTGGAAACGATTCCCACCAAGTTGACGTGCAGCCAGTGGTTTGTCGATCCTTTCTGGTTCATTAATAATCGGTTGGACCCACCGGCATTAGCTACATATATATCGAGGTCGCCGTCATTGTCGAAATCACCCAAAGTTGCACCATACCAGATTCCTGTATCTGCCAAGGCTCCAGAAGTTGCGTTGACAAATACCCCATTACCATCGTTACGCAAGAGCTTAATCTCCCCCTGAAACACACTATGAACTTTTGCGATGAAGAGATCCAGGTCGCCGTCGTTGTCGTAGTCGGCCCAGGCCACGTTGGTCGGGTTTCCTCCATCTGCCAAAACTGGGGTGGTGACGTCAACGAATGTTCCTCCACCGTCGTTGCGAAGAAGCTTATTTCCCTCGTTGTAGTTGGCGAAGTAGATATTCAGATCTCCATCATTGTCATAGTCGCCCCAATCGACTCCCCGAGCGCTTCCCAGATCTCCCAATGGACCACTGGTAGCATCAACAAATACCAATCCTCCATCGTTTCGGAAAAGCTTGTTAGGAAGCATGGCTCCGTTCACCAGATAGATGTCGAGATCACCATCATTGTCATAATCTGCACAAGATACGGCTCTGTTTTCTCCCGGACAGCCTAACGGATCGCTGGTGGCATCGACAAAGGTTCCACCCCCATCGTTTCGGAAGAGTTTATTAGTACTGTCGCAGTTCACCAAATAGATGTCGAGGTCGCCGTCATTATTAAAATCTCCCCAAGAGAACGCCACCCCACATGCAGGATAATCCCACAAAGGTCCAGTGGTAGCGTCAACGAAACTCCCCCCACCTTCGTTTCGGAATAGCCGGTTGCCGGTCAAACAGATAGTCACATATAGATCTAAGTCGCCATCGTTGTCATAGTCTGCCCAAGCCACACCACAGCCACAGTCCGGATCATCCAAGGGACTGCTGGTGGCATCAACAAAAATCCCACCACCTTCATTCCGGAAAAGCTTGTTAGGACTACCGCAATTTGCCAAATAGATGTCCAAGTCACCGTCGTTGTCATAGTCTCCACAAGCTACTCCCGTTGAAAATGTTGTATCTTCAAGAGGAGGATAGGTCAGATTAACCCATTCGGAACCGAATGCGGTAAACGCATCCCGCAAGTCTGGTCGGGGACCAATCCACCCAACCCATGGAGCAACCTGAGGCGTACCGGTGTTTATCAGAACAGCTCGGAGATAATGGGGGGAGGGTGGAATTGCCGAAATATTCGCTTTCCAATACCCCACACAACAGGCAACCGCGCCCGCCACGATAGGAGAAGCACTCGAGGTCCCATCGAAGTTTTTCCTGTACCAATAGTTATACCCTTGAGCGCTGTAGAGATTACCGTATCCTGTCGTGGTCACATTTTCGCCCCAGCCTTGAAGGTCAAAACGTCTGCCAAAACTGGAGAAGTCAAGTTTTGCGAGATCTCCTTGAGGCCAAGTGCCCCAAAGATATACCCCTCCTGCCCCTACGATGATAGCGCCTGAATTTCCATACCAAGTGAGGTAATTGGTATTCACATAGCCATTCCCCCCCGCTTCCACCACATTGATGCCATTCGACACAGCATTTACAATGGCAGCATAGACCGCATTAAACGATTGGGGACTAGACGAATAATTAAGCCACCACTCGATGGGAATGTAACCGCCAGCAGGGTAGTTATAATCCCACTGCTGTTCCAATAGAATTACATCACCTGGAGAAAGAGCGGCAATGGCATAAGCCATTGCACCAGGGACGTCCCAATTGGTAGAACTGTTATATACGGTGCCACAGGTTTTCAAAGACGACCCATAGCAGATCCCTGTGGTTCCCCAGCTATTGTTGTCCGAGACCAACTCACCGATGACAGCAGTGCCGTGGTTAGTGTCCGCTCCAGCAGGATAAAAAATCGGGTTCGGATTGATCTGGGATCCAGCTGCCTTGATAATATCTGCGTGGTTATAGTTCCAACCATATTCCAGATCGCAGACGGTCACACCCGCTCCGTTCCCACCTGTTTGGGTCCAGGCATAATCAGCGTCAATACCTACCGGAGTGGAGCTACCCGAGCGCAAGTAACCTTGACACGTGTCACCGCTACACGAAGCGTAGTTAGGAGGATTGGGAAGAGGCATCGGTTTCGGCACAGGTCGGGCAAGAATAATACCCGGGAGTGCTTCTAACTCCTTGCTGATCGCCCAGACATCCAGCCCCTTTGGAATACGCAGGCGATAGATATTGTTCAAATTATAGACAGGTTTGCCGGTATTTGCTTCACCTTTAGCTTGAATCTCATCCAGCCGCTCCTCTGGCACATCGCAGATTCGATACCACTCAAACCATGAAAGTTTCTGGAGTACCCCATCAACGCCGGTTAAAGCATTAGTTGCCAGATCGACCGGTGCTCCGTTGCGGAGGCGAACCCGGGAATCCTGTGCGAACATCACCTCGATCAGGTCATCCACGGAGGCATAAGGCGGGTTGGTCTGGTTTTGCATCAAGGGTCCAGGGTCCTGATTGGTCTTGACATCAACCTGGGCCAGACCAGTTGGCGCACCCAAGAAGACAACCATAACGCATGCCAAAATGAAAAATTTTGGGAATTGCATTTTGGATTCCCCTTTCTTTGATTTAGGGTTTATGAAGAAATATTACACAAATAAATATATTCCAATACTACTTATATGTCGTCAGGTAGCCCTCATCTTTTAGTTTAATAAAAAATTCAAAAATGTCAAGGCTTTTTTATCTAATCTTTTTAAAAAGTCGCCTATAGAGCGTCACGTAGGAGGGCGTCCGTGCCGACGGAGTAAGTAAACATAAATGTTTGCACTTCAGTTTTTTTCAAAACAAAGTAAATGAAACTTGACTTTAAAGAGTGAAAAGGATGGAATAATATAAGGAATAATTCACGGTGCTTCGGCAATAGGGATTACCGAGCTTAGAGCATCGGCATTTCTCCCGCCTTTGACGGGATCTTGAGACTAATGCCGATGCATCAAGAGATACTTTAACATTGTCATTGCGAGCCATAGCGGAGTCCCGCCCTTCGGGTCTGAGCCCTTCCTTCGACACATCCCGCCTTTGGCGAGAGACGAAGTGCAGGGTCGAAGACAAAATGCGGGATTCCTGGTAATGGGAATAATGTTTGACCGCAAGTTTTACGAAAAATCCGTGTCATAATTATTGAGTTTCGTATTAAGTAACTGACATATCGAGGTGGTCTCATGTCATGGCGAGCGACTGTCATACCAAAGGCATATAATCCCCCTTTGATAAAGGGGGATTACTTAAAATTCCCCCTTTTGTAAAGGGGGATAAAAGGGGGATTTCAATAAGTCAATGAAACACACAGGCAAATGCGTATGCATTCATACGAATTTTACTGACACTTGGGGTCACAAGAACAGAAATACTATACAAAAGGATCGAAGATTTGTTTCTCGATTCAATTTGTCAGTAGAACAAATGCGTATAACAATTAACCTTTTTTGGTAGCATATGGGTCTAATATAAAAAATGAAAAAGGAACTCTGATGAAAAAAGTATATTTTCTAATTCCCATTGTCTTAGTAGTGATGATCTTGCTTTACCTGTTATTAGGAGCGAAAAGTAAAAAGGCGCAGGGAGATTTCACCACCACCGAGGTAATAAGAGGGAACGTCTCCATCCTGGTAACCGCCACCGGAACCTTGGAGGCAGTAACCACAGTCCTGGTAGGCAGTCAGGTGTCCGGAATCATCTCGGCTCTCTATGCGGATTTTAATGATCAGGTGAAAAAGGGACAGATTCTGGCTCAGCTGGATCCCACCTTTCTTAAAGCTCAAGTTGCCCAATCCGAGGCTGATTTAGAAAGAGCAAAAGCGTCAGTCCACCAAGCTGAGAAAGATAATGAACGCAGCATATCCCTTTTCGATAAGAATATGATCTCTGAGGCGAATAAGGAATTAACATCAACTAATCTTGAATTGGCAAAAGCAGGTGAGAAATCTGCCCAGGCAACCCTGGATCGGGCTAAGACTAATCTGAATTATGCCACCATATATTCACCCATAGATGGGGTGGTCATCTCCAGAGACGTAGACGTGGGACAGACCGTTGCTGCCAGCATGTCCGCACCTACCCTCTTCACCATTGCCAATAATTTAAGCCAGATGCAAGTGGACGCCAGCATAGATGAAGCAGATATCGGCAATATCCGAGATGGACAAACCGCATCATTCACCGTGGATGCTTATCCCGATTCAACTTTCCGGGGAATCGTCAAGCAGGTGAGACTTTCCCCTGTAGTGGTGCAGAATGTGGTGACTTATGACGTCATCATCTCCGTCTCCAATCCGAATATGCTTTTAAAACCCGGGATGACTGCCAACGTTACCATAATAGTTGATCATAGAGAAAATGTGCTCAAAGTTGCTTCCAGCGCCCTGCGTTTCAAACCGACCATACAGACGGGTAATTCTCCAGGCACTGCAAGAGCTTCAGGACGCAACCGTTCGGGCTCAGCTTCCGCAGATAGCAGCGGGCATAGTCCGCTATCGATGAATTCAGGTAACCGCAACTCCAAAACCATTTGGATTCTGACTGCTAACAGCAAGCCAATGCCCCTTCAGGTTCAAGCTGGAATATCAGATGGTAGCACTACTCAAATCATTTCGGACGAACTAAAAGAGGGGGAGAAGGTGATCATCGGGCAGAAAAATTCCGCCTCCTCCTCCAGTACTAGTAGCAACCAGCAGGTCAATCCTTTTATGCCAGGCCGACACTAGGAAGGAAGGGACAAAATTGGACAAGCTGATCAACACGGATAATTTGACCAAAATCTATAGGCTCGGCGATTTTGAAATTCACGCATTAAGAGGGATAAATCTTTCCATCGCGAAGACAGAATTCGTGGCGATAATGGGTCCATCCGGATCGGGAAAATCGACCCTCATGAATATCCTGGGTTGCCTGGATCGACCGACCGAAGGAAGTTATTTTCTAGATGGAGAGAATATATCCGGTTTTGACCGGAATAGTTTAGCCCGGATCAGGAACCGGAAAATCGGTTTCGTCTTTCAGACCTTCAATCTCCTGTCCCGCACCACCGCCCTGGAGAACGTGGAACTCCCCATGCTATATAACGGTTCCGCGCCCAAAAACAGGGACGAGAAGGCGCGAAAAGCTCTCTCCCTAGTGGGACTGGAAGGACGGGAGAATCACTACCCCAACCAGCTCTCCGGAGGACAACAGCAGCGGGTGGCAATTGCCAGGGCTTTGGTTAACGATCCTGCAATAATCTTAGCAGATGAACCCACCGGCAATTTGGATACCAGAACCTCCATCGAGGTGATGGAGATATTTCAATCTCTGAATGAAAAGGGAATCACGGTTATACTGATTACTCATGAGAAGGACATTGCCGCTTATGCCAAAAGGAACATCGGCTTTAGAGATGGCAGAATCGTGAAAGATGAAATAGTTAACTCTCCCCAAAAAGCTAAAGAAGTGCTATTGTCTTTACCCCCTATGGAGGATGAGGAGATAGTATGAGATACCTTCAGATAATAAAAATAGCCTACCGCGCCTTAAAAAGAAACAAAATGCGCTCCAGCCTGACCATGCTGGGGATAGTTATCGGCGTGGGTGCGGTGATCGCTATGGTGGGCATAGGACAGGGGGCAAAGAAGATGGTGGATGCGCAGATCGCCTCCTTGGGGGACAATCTTTTGACCATTTTCCCCGGCAGCCATACCGCAGGAGGAGTGCATGCTGGGGCTGGTACCGTAACCAGACTGACTGAAGATGATGCTAAGGCTATTATCCAATCCTGTCCCACCGTCTCTAAGATTTCGCCCGTGGTGCGGACTAATGCCCAGGTTGTGGCAGGAAACCTCAACTGGGGAACCCAAATTCAAGGCTATTCTCCTGATTTTGTTGATATCCGTTCTTGGTCCGTCTCTTCAGGAACATTCTTCACCGAACAGGATGTTAGAGGTGCCACCAAAGTATGTGTCGTGGGACAAACCGTTGTGGATAACCTTTTCCCCGATCAAGATCCAGTGGGTCAGATTATTCGGATTAAAAAACTTCCTTTCAGAGTTATAGGAGTGATGGCTAAAAAAGGGCAGACCGCCTTCGGTCAGGATCAAGATGATATTATACTGGTACCCTACTCTACCGCCCAGAAGAAACTTATCGGAGTATCCTTTGTTAATTCTATAATCGCCTCAGCTGTAGACCGAACTCAGATTAATTTAGCTGAAGACCAAATTACCCAACTACTTCGTCAGAGGCACAAAATTCCTCTCGGAGAAGAAGACGACTTCACTGTTCGGAGTCAACTGGATATTGCCAGTGTGGCGGGTTCAACTTCCCAGGTGATGACCATACTTTTAGCCGCTATCGCCTCGGTATCTTTGATCGTCGGCGGAATCGGTATCATGAACATCATGCTGGTTTCGGTGACCGAGAGAACCAGAGAGATCGGGATAAGAATGGCGGTGGGAGCAAAAGGCAATGATATTCTGACTCAATTCCTGGTGGAATCCATAGTATTATCTCTGTTTGGTGGCATAATCGGAATACTCTTGGGGGTTATCAGTTCCAAGATAATTTCCGGAGTTCTCAGCTGGCCCATTTACATCTCTCCACCTGCAGTCGCTTTAGCGTTTTTCTTTTCCGGTTTCGTCGGCATCTTCTTCGGCTTCTATCCCGCCAGAAAAGCCTCCCTCTTAGACCCCATAGAGGCTTTAAGATACGAATAAGAAACATCTCCGTTAAATTGCTTTTTGGGGTTTACCTATCTGACCTCCACCGAGCTATAGCAAACGAAGTGAATGTGGAGTTTCCCTATTTTTTGTTCCCACCCCGCAGACCGAAAAAATAATGATGAATGACGGGTGTCGGATATATGGGGAGGGATTGCGAGCTTCTGTGGGAAAATTTTTCACATTCGAAGAAAGGGGCAGGGGTTCAACCCCTGCCCCAACGAGAGGTTTTGGAGTGCGAAAGCTTGTCGGAGCGAAGCGGAAATCCCCCGCCATAGGCGGGGGGTCTCGCGATTTTTCTCAGGGGTGAAGGGGGACAGCCCAACCCTCGAATCCCACCTTAAACCTTCCACCTTAAACCTTAGACCTTAAACCTTAAACCTATCACCTTCCACCTTTCACCTGTTTTCAACATCCCGGTAGTGGTCCCCCAACAAACAAATAATTGATTAAATATGACACATCGGCACTGTTGATATTGCCGTCACAGTTAGCATCACCATTCTCCCAAGGTCGAGGCGCAGGTCCACCTATAAAAAGGTAATTTATCAGATATGTGATGTCAGCGCTATTGATCTTCTCGTCTGTATTGGCATCGCCACTCAAGAACAACACGTAAAAACTCCGGGTCTGGCTGGACCACCTCTCTGCATCCCAATTGTCATAAGCTTTCACCTTCCAGTAATAAGTATCGCTCTTCAGAAAAGCTATAAGTCGACTTATAGCCAAATTATCATATATAGCAGTAGAATCAGGATCAAAACTTGGCACAGTGCTCACATAAAGATCATATCTGATTTGATCACCAAAGTTGGGATCGTAGGGAGTTTGCCAATCCAAAGTAAGGGGTGCAGACACCGAATCACTATCTGGTGGTGAAAGAAGTGAAAAAGGATTGGGTGGCTGATTGGCAGGAACTTGGGACAAATTTTCTAAGATGGAGACATTGTCGCTACTACCATTTGCCACGGCTAAGTCAAAATCACCATCCCCATCTAAATCCGCACAAAAAACAGAATAAGGACCGCCTCCGGCACCATAGTTGACCACGCTATCAAATGTCCCATCCCCGTTGTTCTTTAATATGGAAACATTGCCGCCGTGCCAATAATATATATCTGCCGCGGCTAAGTCCAGATCGCCATCACCATCTAAATCTGCACAGAAAACAGACCAAGGACTATCTCCGGCACCATAGTTGACCGCGCTATCAAATGTCCCATCCCCGTTGTTCTTTAAGATAGAGACATTGAAGCTACCCTTATTTGCCGTGGCTAAGTCCAAATCTGAGTCTCCATCTAAATCTGCACCAAAAACAGACGCAGCATGGTTTCCGACCTCATAGTTGACCGCGCTCTCAAATGTCCCATCCCCGTTGTTCTTTAATACGGAAACAGTAGATGTGGGCGAGGGCTGATAATTTCCCACGGCTAAATCCAGATCACCATCACCATCTAAATCTCCGCAAAAAACAGAAACAGCAAAGCCTCCGCTACCATAGCTGACCGCGCTTTCAAATGTCCCATCCCCCTTGTTCCTGAAGATAGAAACGCCACCACCTGCTACAGCTAAATCCAAATCCTCATCCCCATCTAAATCCGCACAGAAAACAGAAATAGGAGCTACGACCCCATAGTTGACCGCAGTATCAAATGTCCCATCCCCCTTGTTCTTTAAGATGGAGACATTGTTGCTCCAATAATTTGCCACCGCTAAGTCCAGATCCGTGTTCCCATCTAAATCCGCACAGAAAACAGAATAAGGACCATCTCCGGTCCCATAGTTGACCGCGCTATTAAATGTCCCATCCCCGTTGTTCTTTAAGACGGAGACATTGTCGCTACGATTATTTGCCACGGCTAAGTCCAAATCTGTGTCTCCATCCAAATCTGCACAGAAAACAGAACGAGGACCATCTCCGGCCCCATAGTTGACTGCCGGGGCAAAGGGAATCGAATCAGGATTTGTTTGTATTCTTTGCGCAAAAGCTGGTATGCCCACCAAAAGCAAAATCACTAAAAGAAAGAGTTTTTTAGTCATTTTCCTCTCCTTTTTAAGGTGAGTGGTTTACGAAATTCTATGTCTTTAATATTGTGACGGTCAATTTAATCATAACTCAAAAATGCAAAAAGTCAAGGGGAATATTCAAAAAATGACGAATGAGGAATATAGGATGGGGAAATCAAGCACAGCGGTTCGACCTTGCTCAAGGACAGTAAGCTAAGTCGAACTATCACCGCCCTGAGCTTGTGCTTCGACTTCGCTCAGCACCCTGAGTCTATCGAAGGGTCGAAGGACTGATGTGGCGGATTAAGCAGATAATAATAGGCAGATAGTAATTGTTAAATCAGCTTAATCTTCCTAATCAACCGTGAGGTATGCACCCCCTCACCCTTTGTCTTCACGGGTGGGAGTTCAACTCCCACCCAATCAGAGAAAAATCGCAAAAGTAAACTTTTGCACTCCTAACAAGGTTCATAGATGCGCTTCTATTATTCAAAAACTCCATCTAAAGCACGGTAGGAGTCGTGCATTCGGGTCAGCCTGTCTATTATCTCTTCATCTTTATTTTTACGGCAGACATTTGCCAGGTCTTCAACTGCTTTTCTTAATGCTTCGCGCTTTTCGATAATCTGAGCCTCTATATCCTTGAACTCTTCCGGAATTTGTGCCTTCATCAAAGCATCCATTTTGCTCTCCAAGGAGGGGACCGCATCCTTGATAGCTTGATAATCTTTGTTGGGCATAGCCTCATGCCAGAGAGGATATAAAACCAAATGGAATTCTCCCATCTCTTTCATCCGGGGAGCTAAAACCCGTGCCATCTGTTCAAAAGCGCTGTGCATATTCTCCACTGCCTCTTCCAATTTCTTATCATCTTTGGTTTGTGCAACCGAATCCAGTTTTTCAATGGACAAAGCCAGCTCTTCTCTTTTCTTCTCAAAATCATCCTTGACATGTTGATAGAACAGAGGTAACTCGGCTTTCATAAGTATCTCTTTGCTTTTTTGAAACTCCGGCACTGCTTTTCGAATTGATTCGTAATCGCCATTTGGTAAAAACTCATGCCATACCGGATATAAAACTTCATGAAATTCTTTTATTCCCTCCACCCGGGGTCTTTTCATCTCCGTCACTTCTGCTTGCTCTTTCTTGGTTTCAGCTTCTTTTTTGCATCCACAAAATGCACAGCCCAGAATAGAAATAAAGACAATAAGGGATACCATTAATAAAACTTCAAACTTTTTCATCTTACTCCTCCAATGGGAAAATGGTTAATTACTTCTCCCTTTTTCCCCTTCTCATTTTATGTTGAAAATCCCGCCAGAGGCGGGAGAGAGGGGGTTAGGGGGTGAGGTTATTACTTTACTTCAATGCTTCAGAGGTAACCGTGTAATCTCGATAAAGACTGAAGCTTTTTAAAATCTCTTCTGACAGAATTGGCTTTCCTTTTGTAATCAAGCTCACCAAATTCAAAGCGATTCCCGGACCTAACATGAAACCCTGTCCACAGAAGCCCACCGCCAAATAAAATCCATTTGCGTCTCTGATTTTATCCACTATGGGCACACCATCCGGAGTCATGGGATAAAGTCCTCGCCACACTCGTCTGACTTTGATGTTTTTCAATTTGGGAAAAAGATTGGTCAGTCGTCTTGCCGCCTGTGGGAGAAAGCTTGAGGTGGAATCACGGTTAAACCCGGGAATTATGGGGTCAGGAGTCATGCAGAAAATTATATGTCCCTCCTTTTCCTGATAGAAATAGAAATTTTTTGAACCCGGAATTTCTTGTGTATCCACCACCAAAGGACAGAAAAATGGCTTAATCGGCTCCGTGACTCCAGCCTCATGAGAATCGGGAAATACCGGAAGGTCAACACCCATCATTTTCCCTACTTCGCGAGCGCCAACTCCCGAAGCATTTATCAGAATTTCGCCCGGGTAATCATTTTTTCCCGTCTTGACCCTTGTCCCTTGACCCTTCCTTTTCTCTATTTCCATCACCTTTTCATTAAATTCAAAACCCACCCCTAATCTTTTAGCCCCCTCATAGAAAGCTTTTGCCGCAAGGAGTGGAGAGACGTTTCCGTCTTCAGGTGAATACGTTCCTCCCCTTAATCCACCTGGATTTATTCCCGGAAGCAATTTTCTTATTTCATCTGCCTCTAACCAATCTATGTTAAGCCCATATTTCTTTTGAGTGACCAAAAGTTCTTTGAAGCTTTCCTCTTGAGATTCGGTGTAAGCTGGAAAGCAATACCCACCCCTTTGAAAATGTATATCATCTCCATATTCTTCTTTCCATTGAGAGAATATTTTCAAGCTCAACTGACAGGTTTGGATCTTGGCTGGATCAGAATGGGTTGCTCTCACCCCTCCGATGGCGGTTTTATTTTGTCCCTGCCCGGCTGAAGAAAGCTCGTCAATCACTAAAACTTTCAATTTCTCTTTAGCCAGGAAAAAAGATGTAGGAAGCCCCATGCTCCCCGCCCCGATTATGATGACATCGTAAGTTTCCATATAAATCAAGCAGAGAGCTAAGAGTAGAGAGCAGAGAGTTTAGAGCGTAGAGCAAATGATTTTTAAGCTCTTCGCTTTATGCTCTTCGCTCTATGCTCTACGCTTTTTGCTCTGAGCTCTTAGCTGGTTTTGATCCCCGCCAAGGTTCCCAGATTAACCTCTGCCACCAAAGGACGCTGGGTGAAACCAATCACCTCGCACAAATCTATCCCTTTCTGCTGATAAAGTTTCATAATCAAAGATTGACAAGTCTTAGCTCCACAGGCACCCATCCCGCATCTTAAAACCTTGAGCTGATTCATATCCCTCACCCCTTGTCGGATCAGCTCTTTGATCTCTTTGGCTTTAACTCTTTCACATCGACAGATAATGGTTTCATCCTCGATACAAGTTGGCGCTAAAGCCTCGATAGGTTCACTTATTTTTGGGTCCTGAATTTTCAATCCAGCCACCTGGATAGCTTTATCTTTAGGCACCTTCAAGGTAACTAAAATGGTTTGATCGTAAGCCTTTCTCTTTATTATTTTTTCGACCTTAGCTTTGGTCACAAATTCGCCATCCACGTCCACCGCCTCTACCTCATCCCCCACTTTGACCTTAAGTTCCAATAGCTCAAAAGGTACAGTAACCAAACCATCCGGTCCTTCTTTTCTTATATCCACCAAAGTTATTGCCAATCCAGGGCAGACCGCCACGCAGAGGTTACATCCGGTGCATTCGTCCTTGACCACCACGGGAAGACCAAAAATCTCATCTTCCGGCATTTTGATCATATCTTTAGGACAGATGTGAATGCAAGGATCACAGGGAATCTCCTGCACACACCTTATCACCGGAAAAAGCCCGGATTTTAGAGGTTTAATCTCTAAAGGGATGGTTTTTCCCGGTTTGCTCTTTAAAATCTCCCATCTTTTATACCATTCTTTGGGGATCGAAACATCTTTGCCTAAGGCTTTGGCGATCTCTCTTCCTGCAATCTTTCCAGAAAATATGGCGGCTGACGCCTCCGCAATTTCAAAAGCATCGCCAGCTGAATAGACCTCCATCCCAAATCTTTTGGCTTGGTCAAAAAGCTCATTAACCGGGTTCAAGCCCACTGCGATCAGCACCGTGTCTGCATCGTAGGTTTTTTCTGTGCCGGGCACGGGATTGAATTTCTCATCTACTTTGACCACAGTCACCGATTCCACTTTATCCCTGCCATTCACACATTTGACCGTATGAGAGGTCCAGACTGGTATCCCTAACCTTTTTATCTTATCCTGATGAACTTTGTATCCTCCCACTTGGGGCATGGCTTCCACCAATCCCACTACCTCTATTCCCGCTTGAATGGCATGATACGCCGCAATCAAGCCTACGTTTCCTCCACCCACTATGAAAAGTCTTTGGGAAGGACGAACAAGATCACGATTTACCAAAGTTTGAAACGCTCCCGCACCGTATACTCCCGGCAGATCACCGCCCGGAAAAGAGAGGGCTTTTTCCCTTGCTCCCGCGGCAATCAAAAGTTTTTTGGGATTTATCAATAAATATTCCCCGTCTCTTATCACCCCAATTTTGTTATCACTATAACATGCAACGGCGGTGGTGTTGAGCATATATCGAATGGTGGGATATTTTTGAATCTCTTGGGCAAGTTTTGTGGCAATGTCTATGCCTCGAGTGCCGGCATAGCAATCTGCTACTGTACCGAAGAAAGAATGGGTCTGTAAAACCAGTTTCCCCCCTAAACGATGTTTGTCATCCACAATTAAGACACTTATATTATGTTCCGCCAATTCTAAAGCGGCGGTGATCCCTGCAGGTCCTCCGCCAATAATCAAAACCTCGGTATCAATGGTTGGAATAGGCTCAAATTCAAAAGGCAAAGGATCAACTTCCGGAAGCTCAGGCACGCCTTCGCAGGCAAAGATTCGCATCCCTTCTTTAACCGGGATCATGCATCCTTTGACCGGCACCCCTTCTGCGATGACCATGCATTGGGCACATTGACCATTGGCGCAGAACATTCCCTGGGGGCTTCCATCTTTGGGATGATGTCCAAAAGTTCTTATACCATTGGCAAAAAGAGCGGATGATATTACCTCATTTTCTCCGGCGAAAAATTTCTTCCCGTTGAAATAAAATGGGATTGTGGACTCGCCTTTTGCTTCTAATATGGGATGTTGTTCTATTCTATACATTCGATAAAAAAAATTACTCATTCCATTCATTTCTGGATGCAAAACTTAGTTAAAAATTTCACAAAGTCAATAAATTTTTGCGAGGTCTCTGAAAAACCGCTTTAGAGTGGTAAATTGGAGTGTTCACCTTAGGGTTATCAACTAATTATTGTGACAATCCGACATAAAGGCAATAGTTCCTGTGAGCCGTTACCTCTCCCCCTGTATCCCCCTCTCCACAAGTGTGGAGAGGGGGACTGTGGGGGAGAGGTCTTTCGTTGAGAATAGCATGTTATCGTTACAAGATGCGTCAAGTTAAAAGGTTGATGCCCATTAGGTGAACCGGGTTATTTTTAAGCAGTTACAAGTCAAGCTAAAGCTTGACACTCCAGTATAGCCCTTCTCAATTTGACTTTTTAGAATTCTCTTTGTGGGCTTTCTTTGTTTATCTTAATGTGACCCCTTTCTTCTTATTCCGTGTAAAAGAGCATAAACAAAAAAGTGACAGGATAAAAAATACCTCTGCCACTTATAATCTATTGCTTTAGATGTTTGAGTTAAGCTGAACCGTGGTAAAACCTTATCGTCTGACGTCTCAATCCATGTTCCCTACTTATCAGAGTATTTATTTTCCTAAAAACTTAGTTAAAAAGTTTTCAATTGCGGTCACTTAAGGTTAATCGTCTTAAGACGAAACACGCAACCGACTGACGAAACCGAAACCTAAACCGATAAACGATATAAATTCTTTATCCTCTTTCCAATCTTTCCTTATACAATGGAAATCTTTCACACAACTCCAGAACTTCTTTTTTGACCTTGGCATAGACCTCTTCATTCCCCAAGTTGGAGATGACCTCATGAAGCATAGAAGCAATTTTTTTCATCTCCGGCTCTTTCATTCCTCTGGTGGTCAATGCCGGAGTGCCCATGCGGATGCCGGAGGTGATGAAAGGCTTCTGAGGATCAAATGGAACCGTATTTTTATTTACCGTGATCCCAGCTTTTTCTAAAGCCTCCTCCACCACTTTCCCAGTCAGATTTCTTTCTATAAAACTGATCAGCATAAGATGGGTGTCAGTCCCTCCAGAGACCACATGATAACCCAAATTCACCATCTCGCTTGCCAATGCTTTTGCATTTTTTACTATCTGAATTTGATATTCTTTGAACGATGGCTCCATTGCTTCTTTAAAGGCTACCGCTTTGGCGGCAATTATATGCATCAGAGGACCTCCCTGAATCCCCGGCATCACCTCTTTATCCAGATCCTTAGCATATTTCTTTTTGCACATGATCATTCCGCCACGGGGACCTCTTAATGTTTTGTGTGTAGTGGTGGTGACGAAATCCGCATAAGGAACGGGAGTTTGATGGATGCCCGCCACTATCAATCCAGCGATATGCGCTATGTCTACCATTAAATATGCTCCTACCTCATCTGCCACCTCTTTGAATTTAGCAAAATCGAGCTCCCGTGGATATGCTGACGCACCCGCCACGATCATTTTGGGTTTGGCGTCTTGGGCAATCTTTTTAAGCTCATCATAATCTATCACCTCTGTCTCCTTATTTACCCCATAAGGAACCACCTTGAAAAATTTCCCGGAGAAATTTACCGGACTGCCATGTGTAAGATGTCCACCATGAGAAAGATTCAAACCTAAGATGGTATCACCCGGTTTTAGAACACAGAAATAAACTCCCATGTTAGCTTGTGACCCTGAGTGAGGTTGCACGTTGGCATGTTCACAGCCGAAAAGTTGTTTAGCCCTGTCTCGCGCCAAATTCTCCGCAATGTCCATAAACTCACATCCACCATAATATCTCTTTCCCGGATAACCTTCTGAATATTTGTTGGTCATCACCGATCCCATCGCCTCCAAAACCGCCTCGGAGACAAAATTCTCTGAGGCTATTAGCTCCAAGCCTTGCGCCTGCCTTTTGGTCTCACCATAAATGGCTTGATAAATTTCCGGATCAACTTCTTTTAGTTTGCTCATCTTACCTTCTCCTTTTTCGTCGGGTGCAAGACCCGATCCTACAACCTCTCCCCCTATTTCCCCTTCAGGGTGAATCCCTTCAGGGTGAACCCCTCTCCACAAGTGTGGAGAGGGGGTCAGGGGGTGAGGTCATTTTTTCATCTGTTGGGAAATTCTTTCAACATTCCCTTTCGCTATCCCAATCTGCCCCGGTCCCATGGATCCTAGGGACATCCCTATCTCTTCAAACAAGGTAGTTCCCAGCCACTTTAGTGGCGTAAACTCCGAAACCTGACTAAAGTTCAGTTAGAACTCCCCCCGCCTTTCTTTGGCAGAGGTTACAATGTAGGGACAGCCCTTGTGGCTGTCCGTTTTTTCTTGAGAAGTTCGGACAGGGACAAGCCCTGTCCCTACAAACTTATAGCCATTATTCTTATCTTTTCTTTTGCTCTTTAATGCTGTTAATATTTCTTAAGGTTTGCTCCACCTGCGGTTGCATTCCTATCTCTTGAAATATTTTAAGAGCCTCATTATAATACTTCAAAGCCTGATCCAGATCACCTTTAGCTTTATAGATCAGACCGATGTTGCCCAAATCACTTGCCTCACCCTGCCTGAAACCTATCTCCTTATCAATCTTCAAAGCGGACTGATGATACTTCAAAGCCTGATTTAGATCACCTTTGGCTCGATAGATCAGACCGATGTTGCCCAAATCACTTGCCTCACCCTCCCTGAAACCTATCTCCTTATGAATCTTTAAAGCCTCCTGATGATACTTCAACGCCTGATCCAGATCACCTTTAATCTGATAGATCGCACCGATGTTGCCCAAAGCATTTGCTTCACCTTGCTTATCATCGAATTCTCGTGCGAGCTTTAAAGATTCCTCATAATTTTCCAAAGCCAAAGCCTGCCTTCCAGAAGTATAATAGCAAATTGCAATGAGGTTAAAAAGAGCAACCAATTGGCTTGCCTTCGCTTCCTTCATCGCCTTCTGGAACTCGGAAATAGCCTCATCCCATTTATATTCCGCCATCAATTTCGTCCCTTCCAAAAACGGATCAAAGATGGGCGGGTCCGCAGAAGTCAATCCATCAACATAGATTGGGATACCCAGATGCTTTTCAATATTTATTATATTCTCTTTAGCTTCCCGAGCTTCCTTTGTAGCTTTGGTGGCCTCTTCTTTCGCCGCTATTGCCTCTTCTTTGGCTCTTTTCGCCTCCTTTTTTGTTTTTTCAACAAGAGCGTAGTGAACAACACCAATTATGACCGCAACAACGATTCCGACAATAGCCAAAAATAATCCCAGTTCAATTTGATAACCGAAAATTTCTATCATTTAATCCTCTTTCAAAAGGAGTTCCCGTATGGGTTATCACAAAAGGCTGACCCTTAACTCCTTTTACTGTGCTCTTTTTGTCGGGCTTCGACCTCACCCCCTTCATTTCCCCCTCTCCTTATTTAAGGAGAGGGGGACTATGGGGGAGAGGTTTGCTTTTTAATCCGTCATCCGTCATTAGTGATTCGTCATTAATTTTATCATAAAAGGCTGACGCTCATTTGTCCGTTTGGATTCATAGGAAGTCAACTGACCTTAACTCCTTTTTGCTTTACCTCTCCCCCTGTGCATATGCATCTTCGATATTCCCCCTCTCCACAAGTGTGGAGAGGGGGTCAGGGGTGAGGTTTGCTTTTATTCGTCATTAATCATTCGTCATCCGTCATTCTTCATTAGTCATCTGTTTTATCTCTGTGAATCCTCATAATCTACCATTAACCTCCTGAACCTCAATCTCTTAAGCCTTGCCAAATTTACCACTACTTCGATGGTGATGCAGATACCCCGCATGTATATGGGAGACCAGATATGAATTTTCCTTATAGTAAACAACTTATCCTGAGCCTAGTCGAAGGACCTGTAGTGAATAAACTGAACTATAAAAATTATAAAAACAAAGTCCAGAATGTCCAGAAAGTCCAGAAAGTTCAGACGCCAATTCTTGTATCCCGTTGCTATTCAATAAAAGCCAATCGGACATCCTGAATTTCCAAGAAATGAGACTATGAGAAAAGTCCAGCAACTCTGCTCATCTGTCATTCGTCATTTGTTTTTTTCATCTGTTTCATCTGTTGGGAATCTTTTGGCTTTTATCCGTCATTCGTCATGGTTCGACAAGCTCACCACAAGTCAATCATTCGTCATTTCTTTTCCGTCATTCGTCATTACTTCTCATACCCTTTGATTTTATCTATTCGAGGTTTGTGTCTTCCGCCTTCGAATTCAGTGGACAGCCAAACATCCACAATCTTTTTTGCCAGCTCTTCTGAAACGAATTTGGAGGATAGGGCAAGGACATTGGCATTATTATGCGCTCTTGCCAGACTTGCCATCTCTTCATTCAAGCACAATGCCGATCTTATTCCCTTGACCTTGTTGGCAACGATGTTCATGCCATTGCCAGTCCAACAGACCGTGATTCCGAAATCGGACTCTCCCTTGGCAACGGATTCAGCCACCTTAAAACCAAAATCGGGATAGTCGACGGATTCGGTGGAGTGTGTGCCGAAATCGGTTACTTGATGCCCCAACTCCAAAAGATATCTTTTTATTTTTTCTTTTAATTCAAAACCTTTATGGTCAGCTCCAAGTGAAATTTTCATTTAAACATCCTTTCACATATTTTCCTTTTCTTCCGCCAAGAAACATTTTTTGCGGGGCTGGTCATGCCTTAGGCAGATCCCGCCACAGGCGGGAGAACCCCGCCTACGTATGGCTGAGTCATTTGTAGCTCAACGCCAAACCGCGTAGGGCGGGCTCTTAGCCCGCCGAATTCTGACTTTTTCAAGAACCACCAAAAATTTTCTTGAACCTATAGGTTCGCTTTGCTCACTACAAGTTTTAACATATAGCCGCCCCTAAAGCCATAGAATAGAGCTTCATTTCTGCGGTGTCCGAGCGGGAAAGAAGAACGATGGGGGCACCTCCACCCACTACGATGCCGCCGACCTTTGCCTCTGCCAAATAGATCAGAGCTTTAACCAAGATGTTTCCTGTGGCGATGTTCGGAACTAAAAATATATCCGTGTCTCCTGCCACAGGTGAGATTATACCTTTCATCCGAGCAGACTGCGAGTCGATGGCAATATCGAAGGAAACTGGACCATCAATTATCACATCTTTTATGTCTCCTCTTTCCGCCATCTTCACCAGAACCGCCCCATCCACTGTCTCCTGCATCTCTGGATTGACCAACTCCACCGCGGCTAAACAGGAAACCTTTGGTTTTTCTATTCCTAATCTCTTTGCCACCTCCACAGCGTTTTTCAAAATCTCCACCTTGGACTTGACGTCGGGATTTATATTCATTCCTCCATCTGTGACCAACATCAGTTTGGGATAGCTTTTTACCTCGACCACAGCTACATGGCTTAAGAGTCCTCCGGTTCTTAAACCCTCTTCCTTATCCAATACCGCTTTGAGCAAAGTGGAAGTATCCACCTTTCCCTTCATCAGCAAATCTGCCCTTCCCTGTTTGACCAACCCCACCGCCATCTTGCTGGTAAATTTTTGATCCTTGGCTGGAATGATTTCAACTTTATTCAAAGCTAAATTTAATTTGTTGCAAAGAGCCTCTATCTTGGTCTGGTCGCCGATCAGCACCGGATCGATGAAATCCTCATCCACCGCTTGCTTAACCGCTTCTATTATCTCCTCTCCCTCAGCCGAAGCGATGGCTAATCTCTTTTTTCCTTTCGACTTGACCAAAGACAACAATTGATCGAAGCTTTCAATTCTTTTTCCTGCAGACATATAATCTATTTCCTTTCATGAACTTCAAATCTTCAGAGTATTCTCCAAAAGAATCGTTAATACATCAACCAATTAGTGCACTTAGAAGCAATACCGTGGCCATTTCAACCTCTCCCCCTGTTCCCCCTCTCCATTTTTATGGAGAGGGGGCAAGGGGGTGAGGTTCTAATCTAATTAAGGACAGCCACCCCGATGAATCGGGATTTCGCTACGCTCAACAAGGACGGTCCTTACATTAATGCCTCCCTCTTACTTTACATAAGTCAGCCAGCCGTATTTATCTTCTGCCTCTCCGGATACGATTTCAAAGAATCTATCCTGCAATTTTTTAGTTATCGGTCCTCTGGTTCCAGTTCCTATTGGGATTTTGTCTATGGAGCTTATAGGGGTTATCTCTGCCGCACTGCCGGTGAAGAAGACTTCGTCCGCAATGTATAAGGCTTCACGCGGGATATTCTCCTCGATGACTTTTATCCCCAACTCGTGCGCCAAGGTGATGACCGTATTTCTGACAATTCCCGGCAAGATAGAACAGCCGTAGGGCGGTGTGATCAAAGCCCCGTCCCTTACTATGAATACATTCTCTCCGCTTCCCTCGCTAACGTAGCCATAAACATCCAAAGCTATCCCCTCCACATAACCATGGTCTTTAGCCTCCAGCTTGATGAGCTGAGCATTCATATAATTAGCCCCAGACTTAGCCATGGCGGGTAAGGTGTTTGGAGCCATCCTATTCCATGAGGAGACACACACCGGCACTCCCTTCTCCAAAGCCTCCGGTCCTAGATATTTTCCCCATCTCCAAACGGCAATGCAAACATCTATGGGGCATCCGGTTGGATCCACGCCCAATTGTTCGTATCCACGATATACCACTGGTCTGATATAACATTCATCCAGTCGGTTGATCTTTATCAGATCGATGATGGCTTGATTGATTTGCTCTTTGGTATAAGGGATCTTTATTCGATAGATCTTGCAAGAGTTAAACAGTCTATCTGTATGAGCCTCCAATCTGAAGATGGCAGAACCTTTTTTGGTCTTGTAACATCGCTCCCCCTCAAAAAGACTGGAGCCATAGTGAACCACATGGGAGAGGACATGAATTTTGGCATCATCCCAGTTTACTAACTTCCCATTCATCCAGATTTTTTCAACCTTTTCGAAAGGCATAATTCCTCCTTAGTTGGGTTTAAAGTATTATGTGAAAGGTGTAAGGTCATTTTTGTTTTTCAAATTCCAGCACCTAACTTATGGTCAACAACTTTTTAACTTGACTAATTTAGGCATTAGCTTGGTTGAATTTGGGCAGGGCGGGGGTAGCCGTCCATTTGGACGTAGGTGGAATTTTTTCGCAGACTAAAGTCTGCGGCTACAATAAATATGCCGTAGCCTGCTTCACAAATCCTTATCTGTCAACCAGCCCTTTGGGGAGGGTTGATTTATCTAACTATTACGTCATGTCTGATTGTCACCATAATTAGTGGATAACCTTAAGTTAGGTGTCGGTTCTCTTATTTTCTGCAACTTGCCACCCCAAGTGCAATGGACATAAACTTAGTTTCATGCGAATCCGCACGGGAGGTCAAAATCACCGGAGCTTTGGTTCCTACCACAATAGCCGCGCATTTAGCTTGTGCGAATTCAATTAGAGTTTTATAGATAACGTTACCTGTTTCGATATTTGGACAAAGGACTACATCCGCCTTCCCCGCAACCTGGCTTTCTATTCCTTTCACTTTAGCAGATTTCTCAGAAATGGCATTATCAAATCCAAATGGACCATCCACGATCGCACCTTTGATCTGCCCGCGCTCTGCCATCTTGGAAAGACAGGCGCAATCCACCGTATCCGGCATCTTATCCGGATTTACTTTTTCCACTGCGGCGATACATGCAACCAAGGGAGTTTCGATACCCAAAGAATGCGAAACATCCACCGCATTCTGGATGATCTGGGCTTTTTCCATTAAGTGGGGAGCGATATTTATAGCGGCGTCTGTGATCATTAAGAGTTTATCATATCTGGGGATCTCAAAAACTGCCACATGGCTCAATAGTTTGCCGGTGGTTAGACCTTTTTCTTTATCTAAAATTGCCTTCATGAAATTAGCTGTTCCCACCAAACCCTTCATCATCAAATCCGCCTCTCCCTTATTTATAAGCTCGCAACATTTGAGGGAAGCCTTAAGTCCATCTGGTTCTTTCATAATTTCAAATTTTTCCATGTCGATCTGATTTTTTAGAGCTAATTTTTCGATCTTCTCTTTTGTTCCCACCAAGATAGCTTCAATGATATTTTCTTTTCGGGCTTGATCTAAAGCCAAAAGAACATCTTCATCTTCGGCTAAAGCTACCGCCACTTTTTTGGGCCCGATCTTTTTTGCTAAAGCTAAAATGTCATTTAGTGATTTCATTTCCGAAGGAAATTTTCCGAAATTAATAGCAGACCTTTAAATTGAGACCTCTGACAAAGTCAAATTGGAAAGTTTTCCATTGGAGTGTCAAGCTTTAGCTTGACCTGAAATTTCTCGAATGACAGCAGGTTTACACCTGGTTCGCCTAAAGGCGAACACTCCAAATTCATCTGTCCAAGTAGGTTTTCAGAGGCTTCAAATTTCATTGTTGACAGCTCTAAAAAAATCGTTATAATATAAAAGGAGAAGACTACTAACGCAAGGGAATAAAACTCCAGCACTTAACTTAAGTTAGGTGCTGGAGTTTGTGGAGACTTAAATGAGGCTTTGTCCTTTCTGCAAAGAGGCTCTAAGTGAGGATAGCACCTTTTGTAAGGTTTGCGGATATTCATTTGCCTTGGCTTTACCCATATTAGCTCTTCCTATTAAGAAGTCGAGCTTGTGGTTGGGCTGCGCCAGCATCATCTCTGGGATTTTGGCTTGTGTTTTTTCCTTCTTTCCGGTCCTCTATTGGACGAGTTTTCCATTAGTCATATTAGCCATCGGACTTGCGGGAGTTACGTTGGAGAGGGTGTCCGGAAGATTCGGCGCTCATCCCATCAGGATTTTGGCTATACTTGGTCTGGTTTTGGGCATCTTGGGCTATATATTCTTCATGTTCATTCGTTCCAATGTCCCAGGCATCGGGTACACCATGTAATAATCTGACTATACTCTTAGAGTCTGTTGAAATGCCTTCCCTCCCTTGATGGGAGGGATTGAGGGAGGGTGAAAAGTGACGAGTTACCAACATTTCCACCTCCACCTTTATCCTCCCCCTTCAAGGAGGAGGAGTTTTTCAACAGACCCCTTAGTTATGATGCATTGGAAAAAATGCTGACTTAAGATTTTTAAAATGTGGCTTGCACCGATCACATTTTTTAAGCTTCATAAACTGAATATTGCCGTCATCTTTCTTTATCTTCTTTTCACTTTCATTTTTACCTTTCCCCTATTCTTACATATTTCTACCTTTACCCCCATGGCTGACGGTCAAGGGGATCAATTTCAATATATATGGATGTTCTGGTGGCTCAAGACCGCTCTGTTCAATTTGAAAACAAATCCCCTATACACAAATTTTGTATACTATCCGTGTGGCACCAGTCTAATTTATCATATGCCCATTTTCCTTAGCTTGCTGGCGCTCCCCTTTCAATATTTGTTTGGCTCACCTGCCAATTTAATCATCGGTTATAATCT
>Ga0315294_10001542_pt1 | contig 25174 bp, 21 predicted proteins | sample YL17G13_40_MG_FD_203626 | JGI IMG/M metagenome (GOLD analysis project Ga0315294, IMG submission 203626) | Sediment microbial communities from Yellowstone Lake, YNP, Wyoming, USA - YL17G13_40 | ecosystem: Environmental > Aquatic > Freshwater > Lake > Sediment | place: USA: Wyoming | collected... | reverse complement strand
CCTCCTGGTCAGATGAGAGCCTATGAACCCCGCGGCTCCGGTGACAACGCCTATCCTCTTTTTTGCCTGGGTCTGTTCTTTCGCCATGTCAGTCACCAAACTTGAACGGGCTGCGGAACTCCGAGAAGGGCACGAACTCCTGGTCCCGCTTCGAAACAATCGGCTTCGAATCGGGCCACGGAATCCCCGCGGAAGCCCAATGGATGCCGGTATCACACTCCGTCGAATAGACCTTGCTCACTTTGTACACCAGTATCGCCTGGGGAGACAGCACGTAGAAGCCGTGCGCCAATCCAGAAGGCACGTAGAGCATGCTGCCCTTCTCCCCTGATAACTCCAATACCTCGTGCTTTCCATACGTGGGCGAACCCACCCTCAAATCAACCACCGCATCCACTACCTCGCCGTGGATGCAGTGCACCAGCTTGATGACATCCATGGGCAGCGTTTGGAAATGCAATCCCCGCAGCACCCTCCGATGTGAAACCGAGTAGTATTCCTCTGCCAGCGGCAGCTCTAGGCCCATGGAAGCATACGCTTCTCGATGGTAGGTCTTCACGAACAGACCCCGTTCATCGCTCAAGACTCGAGGGTTTATCAGCAAACAGCCCGGTATGCTCGTATTGCGGATTTCAAAAAGCTCGCTCATATGACCATCCTATCATCCGAAAACTGCTCGATGTTCAAGGAGGCAAACTTGGTGAAGAGATCAGCCAGCACGAGCCGCAGCATAGCTATCGTAGACTTCCGTCGGCGTTGCCAGTTCCGCTCCCTCGGACTTCAGCCACCTCAGGAGCGAGACGAGCCTTCTCTCGTCTTTGCGGATCCTGTGCGCTTCTACCCAGATATAGCAGGCGCTATCCCCTGAGGATGCACTGCGGATTTCACGCCAGAGACTCTTCAGGTATCTAAGGCTGTTTCTGCCTATCATCAGGCCGTCCTCGCCCCGGCAGCAGTCCGTCATGCCCAGGGGTATCATCAATACCCTGGAGTCTCCCTTCCGCGCAACGTCCACCCGGTCCGCAAAGTATGGTCTGCTCGGCGCTTCCGCCCAGTTCCTCCCAGTGAACCGCGTGAAGGTTCCTATGTTATCGAGATTGACAAGGATCTCGTGTGCCTCCAGAATCGGCACCAGCCACTCGTTCATGCCGAAGTAGCCAGTGGACTCGCACGCGGCACGCAATCCGGCCTCCTCCAGCAAGCGCACGTGATCGGACACGACCTTCTCCAGGTGCTCGGGGTACCCGTAGTACAGGCACGAGCCATCCGGCTCTTCCTCATGTAAGTGCAGGCCAAGCTCTCCGCCCTGCGCCACTACTTCGTTCCACATAGATAGGTAGTCCGGCGATGTGTAGAACACATCATTCCAGTTCCGGCGGATGTACGGCGACGTGTGAATCAGAAACGCCGCCCTGCCGTTACACTCCGACAGGACCAGGTCAAGCGCACGCCGCACGCTGTCCATGCTTTCCGAATGGCAATAGGTACAGCGGTTCGCGGTAAACGGCTCGTATCCAGCGTAGTCGCACTCCACCGCCACCAGCAGTCGTACCATAGAATCTATCCCTCATCGGTAGTAAGGCTGAGCACCTGATAGCACTCCCCTCCGTACTGCCACCCTGCCTTCACGCTCACATCGCACATCAGGCGCCTGCCCGAAGCTTGAATCGCGGCAACTCCCAGGCCAGTCGTGCCGTGGAGAAACCGTATTCGTAATCTGCGTCCGTCTATGAACCGCACCGCACAGGCGGTAATGGTTTCCCCGATCTTTCCCACGGGCTCTACCGCTGCGATTTCGGAACCGAAGTCAAGCACCGGGAGGTATACCTTCCTGATCCGGCGGTCGTGAGCCAGAGCTGCCAGCCGCAATACCATTGTAGTTCCGCCTACCGAGGCTGTAAAGCTCATGCCCTCCTTACACCCGCCGGGCGCTGTGAATGACAATACCCGCTCCTGTCCGCCCGCTGGGGATTGAGGCACCGGAGCCACCCTCCTGCCGCTTCTGCTTCGCAAATGAGAAACACCTCTGATGCAGAAGACGGTTTTCACAAGTGCCCTGACCCAGCCCTTCGTCCGGCGAAGAACCCGCCTCCACTTGATGACCGGAACCCGTGCCCGAACCAGGACGACCAATGCGCCAACCTGCACATCAGCAGCAACAACCGGTTTTCCACTGACGGCACGCTCCTCTGAACAGGCGAATGGTTCACGACGGTTGTTCAAAATGGCACATCCGGCGTCAATCAGTCCCCACGTGGTCATGGCGGACTCACCGCCCATGATCGTTATCTCATCCAGCATCTTGAGGTTGTAGGCCTCCGATATGCCACCGGTGACAGGATTCTGAAGGCTGACCGCTCGGGCAAAGGCAAACTCGGCAGCCTTCTGCCAGAACGAATCATCCGTTGCAGCGTACAGACGCGAGTAGAGTTCGGAGGCTAGAGATGTGGCCCATGGCGAGACATGCGGACAGAACGACTCGGCCATCGGGTCTATGAACCCGTAGGGGTCTATGCCCGGGGCACGCCACCAGATGTGCCACGTGAGCACATAGTACCCCAGTATCGTTGCAGTCTCCAGATACTCGCGCCTGTGAGTGACCTCATAGAGTTCCAGATTCGCATTTGTGAGCTGAATGCCCGAGGAGGCGTCCGTTTCGTACTCGCTGGCATCTCGCAGGTCTCCATAACCCCGGAAGGCGTAGAACGGGGGCGCCGGGTTGATGGCCTGCACCGCCTTTTCGGCGGCCGATAGATAGGCCCTCTCATCGAAGACTCTGAACGCCCAGATCAATGCCCTTGCCGCCTCTGCGGCGCCGCCGAGGGCCCGGGACTCCGGACCGGTGATGGACTTCTCCAGGGGATTCCCCAGCTCGGCGAACGTCGGAACCGTAAACGGAAAGGATCCGTCCTCACGCTGGACCAGAAGCAGCCAGTCCGCTCCCTGCTTGAGCCTTGGGAACAGGTCATCCGCGCCGGTGCTGTGACCGTACTCCAGAAGCTTTCTCACAAGTGTCGCCATGCCGCCCGGGTAGCCGGAGTATCCCGTGCCGTAGGTCGTGCATCCGTACAGGGCGCTGTCGCCCCTCAGGGTATCAAAGCAATTATGCCAGATCCGATACGGGCCTATCTCGTGGAGCTCCGCGGACAGCGTTTCGTCGAACACCAGGCGTCGAGCGATCCGGTCGCACTTCGTGTGATTAGTGTTGCTCAGGCGGCACAGCGAGGCCACGCGACACGCCTCGAAAGACGGATGGTTGAAGATGGCCCCGCCGTACGGCTCCGGACGATCCGGGTAGACGGTCTCAAGGTGAACGCCATTAACGACATCGAACATGCGGTCGTAGAACGCCCCGGCCATGGATAGCGCTTCCTGGACGCGCTTGGTCTCTATGATGTCATGGCGGTCTGCCAACTCTGCTTCGACCATCCGGCGCACTATTTGCCACCATTTCCCCGCGCGGACCACTGAAAGCTCGGGCAGGGACGAAACCCTTGGCCGGTACACAGATTCTCGCTGCCAGGAGCCGAGATGCGGAGCATCCTTGCTCTTCATGACGTGGGAGATTTCCGCCGTATACTCGAAGTGGCAACCGTCGTCACCGGCCCACACGGACACCGACGGGATCTGATCATCAACGACGGGTGAGTAGCGTATTCCGACTGCTTCGTCGGCGAACTGGAATATGCACAGGGGCATTTTTGTGTAGATGGCGGACCTGTAGGTCTTTCCGCCCACGGCGGTTTCGTAGAGGCGGAAGTAGGCATAGTTCTCACCGATATATCTTCTCGTCCAGCGCTTCAAGGCCCGGCCGAGGTCCGGCGAAGTGTCGTACATGAATCCGCCGACTATTGTGTACACGGGTGTTCGCTTGTCTTGGAATTCACGGTACACCATATCGCTAGGTGTCCCTCTAGCTTCTCAACCGACCGAGGTAGCCGCCTTCCTCAAAAAAGTCGCTTTGAGAAACTTGTAGTCGTCGTGTGTGACCGATCGGGTCAGCACCAACAGAAGCAAGTATACCGGCGCTGCGAGGGAAAGAGTCATCCACTTGCCTGCACTTGTTCCAATCAGATACGCAACTATCAGCGTTGCGGCAGCGGTGAGAACCGGCCGCACGATAGAGTCAAGCACGGGCAGCTTTACTACAAACCGGTGTACCGCATAGATCGCCACTATCATGTTGATATACACGGCAACCACCGTCCCTATAGCCGCGCCCATGTAACTATACTTGGGTATGAGCGCCAGGTTGAAGCACAGACACAGGACAGCCGCTAGTAGTGCAACCTTTGCGCTCAACGTCTGCCTGTAGGTAGCTCCAAGTAGCATGCCCATGGCCACTGTTACCGCTTCTGCGGGGGGAATCCACGCAATGATCCGCAAAGCTGGCCCATAGCCTGTATATCTCTCGCCGAAAACCAGTTCGACGATCTCAGGTCCGGCAATGGTCAGAATAACAGCAGGCAGCAGGAAGACCATCATGAGATACCTGGACAGCAGCGCCTGCAATCTGGCCAGCTTCTCAGGGCTTTCGCTGAACGTGCGTGACATCACCGGATAGGCTGCAGCGTTGATGCTCCCTGCAGTCAGTAACAAAAAGTCAACCGCCATGTACGCAGCTCCATAGCCGCCGACGATCTCATCGCCCTTGAGCAACGACAGAACGAGGACATCATTCTTGTAGTAGACCCGGCTCAGAAGCATGATATAGAAGAACGGCAAAGACTGCGTCAGCATGAACCTTCCAATGCTGGGTGCGCACGGATTCTCCGCTGGCTGCGTGTTGCGGAACAACCTCCGGAAGAAGAACCAGTCCATCAGGGAGTTGAAGACCCAGACCCCCAGCAATAGTGTAAGAATGGCCAACAGACCGAAGCCCTGGGTCAGCAGATAGATGCCGATAGCAATCTTTAGCGTGTTGCCAGTAATGTTCGTAATGGTCACGTACACCGAGGATTGAGCGGCAATGAACATGCTCTCCAGGATATCCACTGCCGCCATCGGAAAGAGTGACAGGCCGCAGATCATCAGCCCGATGTTGACATCGCTGCCCTTGTTGAGGACAAGCATCACGAGGCACAGCAACAGAAAAGCGGACGTGGTGGTGAAGAGCCGGATCCGGAACGCTCCGCGGAGGATGAACCTGTATTGCGCGGGAGCCTTTGCAACCTCACGGATGACAACATTCCGCAGCCCGAGCAGCGAGAGCACGGAGCAGTAGCCCACAAGGGTGAAAATGAACAGATACTTCCCAAACTCGACTTCGCCGAGATATCTGGCAATGTACACGCGGTAAACTGCTCCCAGAAGCGCCACGGAGATGCTCCCGGTTGTCAGCGCCAGGGAATTCTTGGCGAAAAGTCGTACTTCGCTCATGTGATCTGCCTATGCACACTCCTGGCCACGACTGCCAGAGCGTATTGGTGACAGGGTGCTCGGGCTGGACTCGCGCGTCCAGGCTTTCCCAGTCCGCGCAGTGGCCCAGCGAACCGGAAAACGGAGAGCCACACGATCTTCCAACCGTATCTCGACTTTAGAGTCCGTTGACATGCAGCAACAAAGCAGGCAGACCACTGCACTGACGTTTCCAGACGGCAGGCCAGAGAAGAGTGCGACCGTGAGACACCTATCAGGCTGCGAGATCATACCCTTACCACCGCTGGTTCCGCCTGCACGGGCACGGAAGCTGCTTTCGCGTCAGCCTGAGCTTGCTCGTTGAGCCGCCAGATCGCTTCAACTATGCCCCACATGAGCGCTGCCACGGCGATGTTGTGCATCTCGTGAGTGGCGTTCATTGTAACCGCAGCCCTGATCAAGAAAGCTACATAGCCCGCGAAAAAGGAAATGGCCAGAATCCTCCAGGTAGGATCTCGGGCCCTCCTGGAGAGGACAAAAGCCCTCAGCAGAAAGGCAATAGACATCCAGATAAAGCTGAGTATCCCGATTAGGCCGTAGACCATCCATAACTCGAGGTAGCTGTTATGAATAAAGTACACGGGGTATATTACCTTAGTCCACAATCCCGGCCTGGTCCATTCACCGTACTGGCGTGGAGCATCCGCGCCGATCCCGAACACAGGACTCCGCTTGATTTGCTGGATTGCGGACCGGTTCTCACGCAGCCGGCTCTGGAAAGACTCGCCAACCGTGTATGTGGGCCGGTGGATAAGCGAGACAAACCGCTCGCTCAGCGCACGGGAAAACCTTTCTCCAGCCGTTCCTGGGGCCAATTTCGCAAGAGAGAGACTTCCCACGACGGAGAAGACTGCTACGACCACAGCCACCATGGCCAGCCTGCTCTTGACAGTTCTGTTGGCGAGCAGCCAGATTACGAATACGCCTACAAACATGGAAATCCAGTAGTTCCTAGCAAACGTGAAGATCAGGCCTGCTCCGACGACAGACGCCGCGGTTGCCGGAACAATCCCCGCACGAAGACCTCGATAAGCAGCCTGAGCTAGCGGCACCAGGAAGAAAGCCAACATCAGCGCGATTCCCGGCGGAAGCGACCTGGCTACCTTCTCCTCCTCAGGTGACAACGCAGTCGTATAACCCGGCGTGAACCGGGTGCCGATGAAGAGAGACTTATCCGTGCCCAGGAAGTACTGGATAACCATCATAATGGCAACCATAGCAGCTACCCATATCAGCAACCGCAGCGTCAGATTCAATTGACGCTCAGTGCGTATCCCGAAGGCAATGGGGAAAAACAGGAGGTAGAGAAACATCTGACGCACGCTGTTATAGACACGTTCGAAAGGCCATATGCCGCGAGGGTCTCCCAGATAGTTTACATAGGAAACCAGCATTGATATCAGAACAGCCGCGCACAAAAGGAGCAGTGGCAGTGTCAGCGGGCTCTTGAAGAGTTCGAATTTGCGACGAGTGGAGAATTGGAGAAACACGGCTATCAACATGAAGACTATCAGCAGTTCCGCCACATTGGGGCCCATGCCGCCTGCGGTGATCGGCCTCGGGATGGCGCTGGGGTTGATGAAGCTGGCTGTCGTTATCATGAGGGCGACTATGCCAAGTTCCAGGCGGCGTGCGATGACTGCCAACACGAATAAGCCCAGTACCGGCGCTACCACCTGCTGCGGAGACGCCTGCAGTATCCCCCATGCCAACACGGCACAGCCCGCCCAGGCGGCGACCCAGTACCACACCTCGTGTCGGCCCATGAACTTGCGAACACGCCGGACGAGCCGCTTGACCGGCCACCACAGGTAACGTGCGAGTAAGTTCCACAGCAGTACCAGGATTCTGATCGCAACGCGAACGGCATGCTGACCGGCCAGCCAGCGGACGGGGCGGGACCGCATGATGAATCGGCCCGCGGCGGCAGCCCGAGCACCCGCAAATCTCCGTATTCGCCGTCCAAGCTTCCTAAACACAGCTTCTCGGCCTCCGAATCTTCCTGCCCCTCAAAGCTTCAGTAGCTCCATTTGTTCTTCAGGATCCACTTGATCGGCGTCCAGATGTCTTTCTTGATCGCAGGGCTCACGCTCCCGATCATCCAGCACTGAAAGCCGCAGTTCCGAGCCTTCTTCCGGACCTCCCTGGCGCGTTCGCTGTTCCAGATGGTCCAGAAATCGGCTTCCTTTATGTTCCCCATAGTCTCGTCGAGCACATTGCACGGCTTGATATCGCCCCATGGCTCGCACAGGAAGATATCCTCTCCCATCGCACAGGGAAGCAGCCTCTTGCCGCCGTTTACGCGATTGATGATTCCGTGGTTGAAGTAAGCCCTGAACCAGTTCTTCACGCGCCTGGTCTTGAAGAGCTCCCTGATAAGCATGCGGAATGCCTCCGAGACCTCTTCCTTCTTTGCTATCTCGTTGTCAAACTTGTGGAAATAGTAGCCGTTGTGCACGACCGCGGTGGCAAACTCCACGTTCAGACCCTTCGCCAGTTCGTAGAGCTCCAGGAGATCCTTCGCATTGCGATCGGAAACGGTGATTCCGAATCCTATGTCTTTCATGCCCATCCGCTTGAGCTGCAGAAGCGTGCGAAGACCGTGATCAAACCCGTCGGGGATGCCGCGCAGATCGTCGTTGGCCGACGGCAGTCCCTCGAGGCTGATGCGAATGCCTATGTCCCCGTGGAACTTCCTCGCCAGGGCCACAATGCGCTCCGTGAAGTAGCCGTTCGTGCTGATACAGATCCGGTTGCATTTGGGTTTTACGATGCTGACTATCTCCTCCAGATCCTCGCGCAGGAACGGTTCCCCTCCGGTGATGTTGAGAAACTTGAGCTTGGGAAACCGCTCGTAGTACCTGGGGTCCATCTCCTCGTCAAGCGAACTGGGGAACTTCCACGTGTTGCACATATGACACCGCGCATTGCAGCGATAGGTAGCTACGAGAATGCCTTCCATCCCAGAACGAGCCTCCCGACATAGTATGCGATGATACGACAATCCAGTGTACACAGGGCAACCGTGTCAGACATTACAGAACACTATGCAGACATTACCCATGCAACGCTTCCATCCGACGGTCTCGACCCCCCAATCGTACAGGGCCCCCAGCGCCCCGAAGCCGGGCAGCCTGCGCGTGTACTGCTGCAAGCAGGAGTAGTGGTGGACGCCCACTGTCCGGAAGCCCACACCTTCGAAAACTCTGCACAAGTGCTCTACGCTGTCGTAGGCGTAGCAGGTCGGCCAAGTTGGGCCGCCTCGAACAAGCTTATGGAACCAGAAGGGCGTGCAGCGCGCCACAGCGAACTCCACTGCCTTGGGATTAGGCACACTGGCAACGTAAAGTCCACCCGGTCTCAGAACCCGCGCGATCTCCGACGCTGCCTTATCCAGATCCACAACGTGCTCTAAGAGATAGTTTGAAAAAGCAGCGTCGTACGAGTCCGAACACACAGGGCCCATTGACTCAACAGAACAGCGATAGCAATGCCTGACGGTGGGGTGCTGAACCTGGCAATCGGCGATGTCAACTCGGTCGCAAACCAACCTACCCCCGCCCTCGATTAGATGGTTCTCGATCACAAGGCTCTTGCCCGCACCGATATTCAGTAGCTCAGCCTGTTGACCCTGGTGCCTCGCCACGAAATGCCGCAAAACCTCGATGAGTTTTCTCTCGGCTGGAGTCTGCATAACCTCAAGATCGCTTTGCGGCGAATTCCTTCCTAAAGTACGGCAGAAAGTCCTCGGCAAAGCGCACTAGCTGCTCTACCGCCTCATCGTCGGAATCTGTTACCTCGGTAGAGAGCCTGACCAACGCCGACGGCTGAACCTTACGGGCGAGCAACCTGTTCATGAAGATCTTCAGCTTGTAGGTCCCCAGAAAAGTCGAGGTGGTCTCGCTTCCGGCAAACCAGAAGACGAAGGCATGCCTGTGGTAGTCCTCGCTTTCCGCGATCAGCTTGACGCCTTCAAACGAAGAGCCGTCAGTGTCCCTGATCAGTACCTTTCCTTTGTACACGCTGCGCAGCCCCTGGCCCTCAAGGCACATCTCCGGTTGGTGGAAATCGCCCAGATCCGTACCGTACACGATCGCCAGCTCGATCGGCGCATACACGCTTTCGTGCTCGTAGTATCGGAGTAGAAGGCTGCACGTCGGGAGCAGGTCGTACGTCGTCTTGGCAAACTGCATGTCCTGACCGACCCAACCGGCCAGCTCCATCGGAATTGCCTCGAAGGTCGTGTCGGGCCGACCTGTCAGCGAAAGGGGTTTGCCGGACTTCGCCGCTATCAGGGCCAGACCGAGCACTACTGTGAGGACACAAGCATGGAGTTGAATTTTTCGCATTTAACTAACCTCGCGAGCCAGAAAAGCGCTATGAATGCCAGCACAAGCATCAGGTATCCGGAATAATCGTGGAATGCATGCATGGCGTCCGATCCCATGAACTCGCCAACAATGGCTATCATGGCTATCCGTATAGAGTTCAACACCAGGCTCAGCGGCAGTGTCAGGCCTATCAGAATCGCCTTGCCCCACCATGGTCCCTCCTTCAGGTAGACGAACAGGACGGACAGCGCGAAGAGGGCGATAAGGAGACGGAAGCCGCTGCATGGAGCGCCGACCAGCACCTCGATATTCGGCAGCGTAATGGTCGCACCCTCGCGGTACGCATCGAAGGTCAGCGCCCGAAGGAGCACGGTGCCGCCCATCGTGGAGAGCATCTGTATCCGAAAGCTCAGGATGGTGAGGATGAAGCCGGGGAGCGCGCACATGAAATACAGATAGCCTATGGGAAACGCCAGTTCCCTGGCCATAGAACGGCCGAGGATTACGAGCACTAGGCCACCCAGAAGCAGCGGAAACACGAGCCCCTGTACGCTCAGCGCACCTGCCCAGAACATAAATACCACGATCAGCAGGTTTGGTATGATGACCAGGTAGGCCGGGGCGTATGCCTGGACGGGAATCCCCTTCAGCTGTTTCCGCTTCAGCCAGACGACGAAGGCGGAGATGAATGGCACCAGGATGCCATGAGAATAGTAGCTCTCATCCGCCATCCACATCCTGTACCACCACTGGAATATCGGCATATACAGCCAGGCGAGCAAAGCCAAAGATGCGCCTATCGGGATGTATGTCGTCCATTTGAGGTCGCTTATGGTCACGCCCTCTCGGGCGACGCTTCTCACAGATTCCTCAGAGGTGTTCATATTGTTCATGCTGGGTTTACTCCAATCAGCCGCACAGCAGGCGGATACAAAACGAACCCGCGCGGGAAGGAGACGAGCTCCGAATCCTGTAGCACGTGCATGCTCGCGCTGCCCATGCCATCACAGAGGAGTCCTACCGAGCGCCGGTTCCTTTGAAGTCCGCCGATATGATCTCAAGCAATATGTGCCACAGGGGCTGATTGCCAATATACCCAAGGCCCGGTTCGACCCACTTGACGAACGGGAGGCTAATCCTCCCCCGAAGTTCTCACGAATCGGTAAGGCGAGGACACGTCGCCGCCGATCTCAGCACGCCGACTGCCCGCCTGCGCGCCTGTTTACGACTCGGTACCGCCGCTTTTCTTAAGGTCTTCGTCTGACTTCCCGGAAATCGGACCAACCACGCGGCCGGGCAAGGCTGCAGGCCCTCTGCCGTCCTTCATCAACTCCTCGTAGGCACTCCTGAAATGGTAGAATCCGTGACTGTCTTCGGGATTGACCATGTTCAAGACTGCTCCCAGGAGGTTCGCATTGACATTCTCCAACCTGTTGCGAAACTCGGCCTCCGCCCCCCTCGGAACGGTTCCGGCCGCGTGAATTATGATCACGTTTCTGACGACTGCAGCGAGCAGCGCGCTGTCTGCAAAAGTGATGCCCGCCGGGCTATCGAAGACCACGAAGTCGGCCAGGCCGTTGACCGCGTTTACAAACTTGCTCAGCTCCTCAGAGCGGAACAGCCTTACGGGGTTGGCCGGCAGCGGCCCCGACGGTATGAGCAGCAGGTCCGTAACGGAAGTCGGCTTGAGCGCATCTTTCAATGACAGCTGGCCTGCGAGAACATTGCTGAATCCCTTATCGTTCTCAATGCCGAAAATGATATGCTGTGCAGGTTGTCTGAGGTCGCTATCCACCAGAATCACCCTTGCGCCGTCCCTGGCAAGCGTGATAGCAAGGTTCGCCGCGGTCGTGGACCTGCCAACATCCGGCTCGGCGCTCGCGACCAGAACCGTCCGCCCTTCCATCTCAGTGTTTCCTATGAAGAGATTGGTAGAGAGCATCTGGTAGGACGTGCCTATTGCCGCCAGGTGTTGTCCATCCACCAGCGAGTGAGCCTTTGCCATGGGCACAACCGCGAACACGGGCAGCTTCAGCAGCTCCTCGGCTTCGGCAGGCGTCCTCACGCTGTTGTCCAGGTAGTTCAACAGGAGCGCGATACCCGAGCAGAATATCGGACTGAGAAGGATAGCGAGCACGAGTTTCAGCCCCTTCTTCATATCCGCCGGCCGTGTTCTAGCGCTGTCCACGATCTGGATGGAACTCACGTTCTCTGCTTCCTTCTCCTTAATGGTTGCCTCGTCGAGCTTCCCGCGCAGGAGAGAGTAGGTATTCTTTGCGGCCTCCTCATCCACGGTGAGCTGCGCCAGCCGCATTTCCTTCGCCGGAAGAGACTGAAGCTCGGGCTGCAGTGAGCCGATGACCTGGCTGGCAGCGGACTCTGCTGCAGCCGCAGACGAATACTCTACGAGAGCGGAAATGTAGTTTTGAACTACATTATCACGGATCGGATTCACCGTCTCGGTGGTGCTGCTGAGTATCTCCTTACCCGCTTCTGTCAGCTTACTCTTAGCTTCGGCGATCTGCTGCTCCAGGGCCTGAACTTCCGGATGGCCGGGCTTGCGGTCCTTCAGCATCTTCTGAAGTTCTATCTCCAGCCTGACAAGTTCTACTTGCAGCGTCTGCCAGACCGGATTAGCGGACACGACGGTAGCCGCAGTCCTAGTCTCGGGGAAAGCCTTCATCTGATCTTCTAAGCTGTCCAGCTTCGCGTTGGCTTGCTGGGCTTGAACCGCGTACTGCGATAGAGACGTCTCGAACTGCGATAACTGCTGGAGCAGGAAATCGGTCTGTCGAGGAAGCATGACCGCGCCGCTTTCTTCCTTGAACTTGCGCAGTTCGTCTTGTATGCCATTGAGGCGAGCTTCTGCCTTTGGCAATTCGTTCTTTATGAACTCTCTCGAACGGGCAGCGCCGCCGTAGTTCAACTCGTTGTAGAACTTGATGAACTCCGCAGCTACCACGTCCGCGGTGGCTTTCGCCTCGTCCTGCGAGTCGGATCGCAGGTATATGCCGAGGATCATCGTATCACCGACCGGCCTGACAGCCAGGGTCGAAAGGATATCCTGAGGCGAAGCAGATATTCCCAAGCGCCACAACGTCTCGGCTGACCGCTGCATGACCGTCTGACTCATGAGCAATTGGGACAGATTACGCAGGCTCAACTGGGGGTCGAGCTGCAAAATGGGCGAGTAGAAAATGTCGATGTTGTAGCTGCCCGGAACCTGTTCCATCATGGTCGCATAGGCTTCCCATTTCTGTGGCGCGAGGTAGGTCGCCGTTCCGACGATGCCCACGCAGATCAACGTGCCGATTATGATAAGCCATTTGCGCTTGCGCAGTATCCGATAATATTGCCAGATTTCCATCCGGGTGCGCCTCCCTATCCTTGCCTACCACAGCCCCCACATACGGAGCAGGTAGCTGCTGTTCACAACACTGGACACGATATTCGATATCTCTCTCCAGTCAAGTTTAGACGTCTCCGGTACGTAGACCACGTCACCCGGTTGCAGTTTCAGATTCTGCGTCATGTCGGCTGACTTAATGATCTTCTCTACGTTGACCTGGACACGCTCCGGGTTGTTCGGATCGCCGCGTATTATGCAAGCGTCCTTCAGACTACCGCGTTCCGTAGGTCCGCCCGCCGTAGAAATCGCGTCTATCACGGTAACGTCTTCTTTCAACCTGAAGAAGCCCGGCCGCAGCACCTGGCCGAGCACGAAGTACTTGTTCGTGGTGTCCTCGGGGATATAGATCGTGTCGCCGTCCTGCAACACCAGGTTCTTTGACATATCGCCTTCGTAGAAGAGCTTCCTGAGATCCAGAGGGAGGGACTCCTCAGAGTCGCTGTGAGTCAGCTTGGCCCCTTCGAGATGTGCCGCTTCTGTGAAGCTGCCTGCCTTGGCGATTGCCTCCATCACTTTGTCGCCGATCTTGAACTCGTGCAGGCCGGGCCTGTTGACCTGGCCGAGCACGTGAACCTTTGGCTTGCGAAACTGCATCATCGCCACCTGGACCTTTGGCTCGACCAGGTATTCGTTCAAACCCTCCTTGAGTTTGTCCGTCAATTCACTCAGGGCGAGACCTTCGACGTGCAGTTGACCGAGCAGAGGCATGTTTATGTAGCCTTCGGGGTCCACCACCTGCTCGGCGCTCAGATTCGGCTCGCCCCACACGGTTATCTTCATCACGTCTTCGGTCTGGATCCTGTAACCCGCAGGAGGATACTCGACTTGAGCCGCTTTGGGCTCACGCTGGGATTCGGGAGCGGAGACGGGCTGATCCTGCGCCATACTTGCGCCCACGAGGAAAGTGAAGACTGCGACAGACAAGAACGCCGCGATTGCGATTCTTTTCATCGTTGAGATCCCTCCGGATGAGCCGGCACGCTTCGGCATATCTCCTAGGCTTGGAACCGCGAGCCCCCTGTCAGAAATGCGGGCCTGCCCCTTAGTTATTATGGCCTATGCCAACCTCTGCTAGAGAGACAGTACACGGCATGCCGGATACGCCGTAGAGATATACGCAAGATGCTTGGGCATAGTTCCTGCCCTTTCACTCATTCGCGCCCCTGTGCCAAGACGCCAGCTTCTCAAGACCCTCCCCAAGCCCCACCTCCGGCGAGAACCCCAGCAGGCTGCCGGCCTTTTGAATGTCCGCCAACGAGTGTTTCACGTCGGCGGGCCTCGCCGGTTCGAAGGTGGGATTCGCCGACTTTCCCAGAGTACGGTTGAGCAAGTCCACTATGTCGAGCAGCGTATGGCTTTGCCCACATGCAATATTGAACACTTCTCCGCCAATACCCGGCTGGTGACATGCCAGGAGATTCGCAGACACAGCGTTAGAGACGAAGGTGAAGTCCCGTGACTGCAATCCGTCGCCATATATCACAGGCTGTTTGTCATCGGCCATCAAGCTGAGAAACCTCGGTATACATGCAGCGTACATGGACGTCGGGTCCTGCCGCGGGCCGAAAACGTTAAAGTATCTAAGGCTCACAGTCTCGAGGCCGTAAAGCTTCGTGAACATCCGGCAGTAGTACTCGCCTGCCAGCTTTGTCAGGGCATAGGGTGACAGAGGGTTGGTGGGCATGTATTCGACTTTGGGCAGGGCCGGACTGTCGCCATAGATGGATGCAGACGAGGCGTAGACCACCCGCTTGACGCGGGCATCTCTGGCAGCCATAAGAATGTTCAGCGTACCCGTGATATTGGCTTCGTTGCATGCGACCGGATCGTCTATTGACCGAGGCACAGAGACCAAGGCTGCGTGGTGAAGAACGAAATCCGCTCCCTCGACCGCGGGCCGGACTGTGTCTATGTCGGCAACGCTTCCTCTAATCAAGTGTATCTTGTCCAGATTATGCTCGATGTTCTCGATCTTGCCCGTGGTGAAATCATCGAGAACTCGCACGCTCTCGCCCAGCTCCACGAGTTGATCTACTATGTGCGAACCGATGAAGCCGGCGCCACCTGTCACCAGGTATGTACCCATAGTCCCACAATCCCCCTCTTCCCTTCACGCTGTCGGGAAGCCGCTGCGACCACAACTTTCCGGCGCTTGGGATACGTAAGTCCTGCGACGGGACTACGCTTCTTCGCGCGGTCGTCGGACGGAACGCAGCCCGCTTTCGAGAGACCTTGCTCTTCGGGGCCGAGCAACACACCAGATGTTAGCACGTATCGGGGGTCGTGTCAACGCGCCGGCGTTACGGGAGCACAAATGCCTGTTCAGAAAATTATTGCTGCCTCTAGCCACATAACTGCGGTTTTGGCCCGATTCTTGCAGGACAGATTGTCAGGGATTTCAGAAGTCACGGCTGAACACGGCTCAGTGGCAAGCGTGCTTGCGGCACGCTCCGGAAAGGATAGGGGAAGACATGAGATTAAGGGTTGCGTTAGTGAGCTTTGCGCTTCTGGGGCTCGTAGTCGGAGCGCTTCACGTGGCAGCCGCAAAGTCTGCCGGCGAAGGCGCGTTCCTCACCGACTTCGCGGACAACACAGCAGCACTTGTGACGCAGGTGGAAGGCAACCGTCTCGTGGCGCTGCGCTATGCGAAGCATTTCCGCACAGAGCCCTCGTCGGTGCTGATCTATTTCCGAAACGAGCTGTCGGTCACTAAGCTGGAGCAGACGGTCGAACTAACCGTATACCATATTGATGCATCTCTCAGCATAGTGAGCGAGACCAAGGAGTTCAAGGCTGGCACAAAGGTTTTCGCAAACAGGTTCGGTGTTCCCATCCTGGAGTACGGAACCGGGAATCCACTGGCAACCTCGCTGCCTTCCGTAGTCGCGCCAGCGCCTGCCGACGGGACAGTGGGCAAGCCTGGCGACACGCTTGGCGCAACGGTCCAATCACCGGCACAGCCAGGGACACAACCGACGGCACCAGCCGCAGTCGGGGATTCCACAGCTACACTAGGTACGCCGCCTGCCCCACCGAGCGCCGCGACTCCCGGCCAGCCCGGAGAGATGGTTGCCGGCAGCATCCAGGCAACGTCACTGCCTGGTCTGGGCGGTGCGTCACAGGGCGCCGGGTCAGGTGGGCGCTCCTCTTTATCCAGCTGGCTGCTACCCATTGGCGTAGGCGGCATTGTGGCAGCCCTAGCCGGTGGGGGCGGCGGTACCCCGGCGGGGGGTGGCAACGGAGGCGGTCCCAAACCCACCATTCCTGAGCCAGCGGGCATGGCTGTCCTGGGGTCCGGTCTGATCGCGTTCTGCGGGCTGCTGTACCGCAGGCGCAAGCACTCAGGCCGCCAGGCGTAAAGAGTCGAACCACTCAAGGAACCTTAACGGAGGCAGGTCCGATCACCGATCTGCCTCCGTTTTCACATTCGCTCGATGCTACACGCTTCGTCTGTCTGATCCCACGCTACGCGTGACCGCGCTGACCAGGCACGTCGTGCGCTGAACCGGAGATCAGCATCTGAACAAAAAAAGGCCGCCCAAGAGGACGGCCCATTGAACTGCGCGAACCCGGATCAGAACGAAGTGGAGAACAGCGCCCCGTAGTAGATGTCTCCCTTTATTGAAGACACCCGCACCTTCACAGCCTGGACGACGCCATAAGACGCGGCGAAGTTGAAATCCTCCGTATCATACTCGCCCGCCAGACGGATGCCTGCGGGAAGCGTCCCCTCGATTCCGAAGAAGATCCCGCTGAGCGATTCGGTCCCGATCCCGCCGTGAATCTTAACGTCCTGGAACAGCAGAGGGACGCCCCCTGTCACCGGGACGCTCTTCGAAGCTGCCAGGTAGAATGACCGGCCGCCGTACAGAGCTCCCTCCGCGCCGGTCTCGTCCGATATATCCCTGACCCCCAGGGCAATGGCCGGCGTGAAGCTGGTCTCCGGGACCACGGCAATCTGGGCGCTTATGACATCCACGTCCTCCGGCCCGAAATCCTGGAACCTCGCTCCTTCGACCTCCAGACGGGAGACTCCCACGTTTACCCAGTACACCTTCGCGTTGTCCCCGTCCGGACTCGTTGCGAACTCTGCCTTAATGCCTCCGGTGGTCAGAGTCTTGCCGGTCGGGATGAGTATGAGCCTGTCGGCCACTGCCGAGCCTGCTACCATGCTGCACAGGACAACCACAGCGATCATCAAAACGAGCGTTCTAGACATCGGCTCCTCCTAATCAAGATTAGACTGCGCGCAGCAGATTAGCTGCCTACATAGTGTTTATATGTTCGGCGTACACCTTTTGTTTCACCTTCTGAATGTTCGAGCGACTTGCGTTACTGCCAGTGTCCACAATCGCCACGAACTCGACGTTGTGTGACTTCGGTGACGGGCGCTGGCTGCTTACCCTGTAGCGCTTATATCTCTGAGTCACAACCGACAGCCTTCCTCTATCCGCCAGAGTCTCCAGGAGATCATCGAACGAGATAATGCCGTCCGTACTGTAGCTGACGAGTATGAACCGTGCCTTAATGCCGTTGACCAGTCTGCGAAAGGCATCAGCCGCGGCATTCCTGTAGCAGTAGGGGCTTCTTCGCTCAGTCCGCCAATCCTTGCGGATTGCTGCCTTGCCGTTCATCTTGTCCCTGGCCTGGAACTTCGGACTGATCGGTGGTTTGTCCCACAGGGCGATGGTGTTGAGAAGGTGGTAGTTCGCCCCGTACTGATGCTGGTTGTACGGCGGATCGAGGTAGGCTATATCGCACTCGATATCGTCCAGAAGCGCGTCGGCGTCCTCCCTGTACACCAGATTCTCGCAGCCGTTGTCCAGGAAGACGGGCGCCGCAAGGGTCAGGGTACTGCGAATCCGGTACCAGGCTGTTTTGGTCGCGCCGCCCCAGCCTCGGTGAAATCCCTTGAAGACGCCGGAGGTATTGCTGCAATACACCGCCTGGAAAATGAGCGGTGCGAGCAATACTGCCTCTTCGTTATCATCAATCCAGCCGGACGCTTTCCAGGAAGCGATCTTCTCCCGAATGGCGTCTATCCGGCGGCCGTTCTCCTGGGTGTAGAACATGCGCTCTGAATCCGGGGCGTAATGCTCATCATCCTCGGGACAGTAGTGGCGGGCAATATAGCCGCGTACGGGTTCGAGGTCGTTCAAGGAGTTGACTGCATTATCCAGACCGCCGAGAGCGCGGAATTCCGGCGGCCGGTTGTTCTTGATGTACGCGAGCGCTGTGCAATACGAATACGGCTCCCAATCATTGGCGATCACGCGATAACCCAGCGTTTTGGCCAGACGTGCGACGACCGTGCTGCCGGCGAAGGCATCATAGAAAGTGCCGCTGCGAACGCCGGTGACTTCGGCTGCACGCCGGATCAATGGAAGGAGCTTGCGCTTGTTCCCGATATACGGTATGAGCTGATGCGTGATGAATCTCTGCTCGCCCGCCGACACACAATCGCCTCCGGGGAGCAGCGACGACCGCTGAGGGTTGAACACGTTAAGACTTCTTTCGAACTGCAGGAGACCACGCCGGGCTGTGATTGTCTCCTTCGCCCTGGGTGAGGTTAGCCGCCTCGGAGCCGTCGGAGTTTGCCCGCCAGATGTCACGTCGCCCATCTTCCCGCGGGAGAGTGTAGACGATGCGTTTCCCATCAGGCGACCAGCACGGCTCGCGCGCGTCCCCGGCGATCAGCAATTCCGGATCCCCGCCGGAAGCGTTGACCGCATAGATCCCCAGGCATCTCTCAGGCGTGCCGTCCTGTACCGCCCACATCTCGAAGGCGATCCTCTTCCCATCGGGAGACCATGCTGGCCTGGCCGCCCCGCTACTATCGCCTTTGGACATAAAGAGATTCCTGACCTCCAGAGTCCCAGGATCCCCAACCAGCAGGCCGTTCTCGCCCTTGCGATTGATGAAGGCAACCGCGATACGTGACCCCGAGGGCGCCCATACAACTTCCAGATTGCGGGCCGTGGTGATTCCGACATGCCTGACCTCCTCATCCTCCCACGACTGGATCTCTTCTCTCTCGGCCGCGTAGGCCTCCAAGCCCAGGTCAGTCTCCTGGACATAGAGCAGGGAGCCGGAATCGGGCGACCAGGCGGCGTACACATAACTGAGTTTCGCGAGCATGGGAATTGCGGCAGCCTGCGGCGGCGGAAGATACTGCTCCTCGCGACCGCCGTTTCGCCTAATCCCATACACCTTCCCGCCCGAGATGAACGTGATCTCCCGGCCATCACCGCTCCAGATCGGCATATCCTTCGTGCCCTCGCTAATGGTCAGAGGATGAGTATACCGCCCGTCCCAGGCGGAGACGAAGACCTGATATATACGGCCGCTTCTGTCGGAGATAGATAGCAGTTCCCTCGCATCGGGCGACCAGGCAGGGCGTGCGTCGTCCGCGGAGTCATCGGTCACTCGACGCTTGTCCGAACCGTCCGCACGCATCGTCCAGATATCCGTATTGCCGCCCCGATCGGAGACAAACGCAATCCTCTCCTGCGGCGGAGGTTTAAGGAAGAGCGCCGGGCCACGCTGGATCGCGTAGAGCGCCAGGAAGCCGAGAGCGATTATGCCGACCAGTATAAGAATGATTCGCCTATTCACGTATCAGCCCTTCAACTCACACCTCTGCGCAGGACCCTGCCGGGCCCACGGCCGCTCATATCGGCCACGCATCCGTCATCGAGAGCAACCTGTCCGTTTACGAGAACGTATCGAATGCCGTTCGCGGTGCTGTGCGGATGGTCGAACGTGGCTCCGTCGGAAATCCTATCCGGATCGAACACCGTGACGTCGGCATAGTATCCCTCGGCCAGGATGCCGCGGTGGACCAGCGACAATCGGCGCGCGGTTCGTCCGGTCATCTTGGCGACCGCCTCTTCGAGCGACAGAATGCCGTCGTCACGCACGTACTTGCCGAGAACCCGGGCAAACGTGCCGTAGGCACGAGGGTGCGGTTTGCCATGACTGAGCGGTCCCGTTGTGGCGCGCGCCGTCGCGTCCGAGCCGATAAGCACGGCCGGGTGCCGCATCACGGCCGCTACATCCGCTTCATCTATCACAAAGTGCGTTATGCCTACGCTCCCGTGCTCGTCGAGCAGAAGGTCAATCACCACGTCCACACCCTGCTTCCCCGTTGCCTTTGCGATCGCCGTCACGCTGATCCCTTCGCAGAAGCGGTTCTTCGGCTGCTTGACAAAGCTGATCACGACCGAGTCCCAGCCGCCGAAATCGGCAATCCAGCCGTCGGATGCATCCCGCAGCAGCTCTTCCCTGACCCTACGCCGTTGACTTTGATCCTTGAGCCTCGCAAGCAGCGCGGATGTGCCGCCGTCATGAGCCCATTTCGGAAGCATGACTCCCAGTCCGGTGGCGGTCGCCACATACGGGTATTGATCCGCCCACACGTCGAGGCCTTGGCCCCGAGCTTCGTCTATCATGGCAAGGCTGTCCTTTACCTTGCCCCGGGATTTGCGGCCGCAGGCCTTGTGATGCGAAATCTGCACGCCGACGCCCGCGTCGCGCCCTATCCGGATAGCCTCGTCCACCGCCTCCAGAAGCCGCTCGCCCTCGTTCCGCATGTGAGTAGCATAGATGCCGCCGTATGGCATCACACCACGACACAGCTCGATCAGTTCCTCGGTATCCCCATAACAGCTTGGAGGGTATATCAAGCCGCTGGACAGCCCAAACGCGCCTTCCTCCATGGCCTGCTCGGCGAGACAGCGCATCTCAGCCATTTCCTCGGCGGTGGCCTTCCGGTCTTCATAACCGATCACTGCCGCGCGCATGACTCCATGGCCCACAAATGTCGCGAAGTTGATCGCCATCGGCGTCTGGTCCAACCGCGCGAAGAACTCGCCCATGCTGCGCCAGTTGAGCTCGATGCCGTGCTCGGCCAGCCAGCTCGCAAACTCGTCCAGGTTCTGGCGGCCTCCGCGAGGTGCGGCTGAATCGCCGCAGTTTCCGGAGACCTCTGTTGTCACTCCCTGCGTGACCTTGCTCTCGCAGGTCGGGTTAGCTAGCACAAGTTCGTCGGTGTGCGAGTGAATATCTATGAAACCGGGGGCGACTACGCAGCCTTCCGCATCAAGTATACGCGCGCCTGAAGTGTCCAGTTCCCCTATCTGCACTATCCGGTCGGCTTCTATGGCAACATCCGCCCGGTGCCTCGGCGCGCCGGTGCCGTCCACAATCACGCCGTTCTTGATGACCACGTCGAACATTCCAGGTCTCCAATCCACAGAATTCTCTATATTGTACCGGTTCCCGCCACCCTTGTGAAGGGAACCCCTTACGAGTAATTCACGATTCTTCATATGCTCCTGGTTTTTCTAACCTCACCCCCGGCCGCTGGAGCGCCCGCCGCCTCTCCGAATCGGAGAACGCGCCTCGAAGCGTTGAACAACATACATTCTTTCTGGTATACTGTCAGGCGGATGGTGGGATGGGCATGAGCAGGGCGGGATTTGCGACCTTCGGGCAGGAGTTCTATTTCGACGAAAGCATACGGGCCATCGAGTCGTTCTCCGACATGCCCGAGCACGATGGCCTGTCAGCCCAAATAGCCGGACTCCTCCCCCACCCCTCTGAAGCGACCCGGCTTCGCGTCGCGGCCAAGATCATCCAGCGGTTCTTCAAAGCCGCGGATGGGAAATCTCGGGCTGTGCCATTTCTCAGACTCGTGAACGGACTCAAGAGCGAGTCCGCGCGGCGAGACCTGCTTTACTGGCGCACCGCTCGCACCGATACGATCATCGCGGCCATGGCCAGGGAGGTCTTCTACCCTTACTTCGTGCTGAACGCCTTGCCTGAGGGATATGATGAGGCGGCTTTTCGCATGGCGAACACGGCGACGCTCTTCTCCGTGGACCGGGTGATCAGCCGGGATTTCGCCGTGGAATATGCCCGGCGCGCCTGGAAGTTCGATAACGCGCGCACGGTGACACTCGCGCTCAGGATCATGAGACAGGCGGAGATTCTGGGCGCCATTTCGGTGAAGCTGGGGCGCCGGCATGTGCTGGGCTACTATCCGCAGCCGCACTCGCTCCGCCCGGAGGTCTTCGCCTACTGTATGTACGAAGAGTTCCTGGGCGGCGGGTCGGCTTCCCTGGTCTCGCTCGACCGCATCCAGAACGGGGACTGCGCCAAGCTGTTCTTCCTGAGCCAGCTCCAGGTGGACTCGCTCCTCAAATCGCTCGGGAAGAGAAAGCTGATCGAGCATGTCAGTCTGCCCGGGGGAAGGCACATCCGCTTCGCCGCGCAGGACCTGGAAACGCTAACGCGCTCATTAGTGGAAGGCTAAGGAAGAGGCAGAGACCCTTTCCCGTTATTCCGATCTGCCATCGAACGTTCTAACCGAGGTGTGACCATGACGAAACCAGACGGAGTTATCCAGAAGAACGTCGCCAACCTGCACGGCGAGAAGTCAACCGACTCGGAGCGGGTGACACAGGCCATCATGGGCCAGCCTGTCCGCGTCGAGAAGGACGAAGGTGACTGGCTCTATGTAGAAACCTGGGACACGTACCACGGCTGGATCCAGAGCCGATGGGTGAACCGCACAGTTCCCCACCCCGCCAGGATCGCGGCGGTCACATCTCTTTTCACGGACGCGCTGTCAACTCCCGACCCGGGCGGCGAAATCCGGACCAAAATGGTCATCACGACGACCCTTGAGCTACTGGCGGAAGAGAAGGGCCTGGCTCATGTCCGATTGCCCGATGGTAAAGAGGCGTGGGTACTGACTAAAGATGTGAAGTGCCATCCAGCAGGCGAGGCGGAACTGCCGCTCGGACCCGTCGGCGCTGAACTCGTGCGCACCGCGAAGCGCTTTCTCGGCGTGCCGTATCTATGGGGAGGGACCTCTCCCTTCGGGCTGGATTGCTCCGGATTCGTGCAGCTCGTGTACAGGTTGAACGGCACGGGGCTTCTTCGGGACGCGAACATCCAGGCCTCCGACCCGCGGGCGATTCCCACGGAGAAAGCGGAACTGGTCGCGGGCGACCTGGTGTTCTTCGCGGGCGGTGAGGACAAGACGAAGATCACGCACGTCGGCATGGCCCTCGGGGACGGAACACTCATTCATTCCGCCGGGAGCGGCGTGGGAGTGACGATCAACCGCCTGGACGAGGAGCCCTATGACGTAAACTACTGGGGCGCGAGGAGGATGGCGGGCGGGCGGTAGTCGGTGAGCGGCCCTCACCTTGACCCTCATCCAAGGGGAAAGGGAAATCCCAGAAGCACGAACTCCTCTTACCTGGCGAGTTCCGCGCCTCTCCGGAGAGCCGCCTCATTCAGCGGGATGAACTTGTGGCGGTGGGACGGAAGCACTTCGGGCAGAGAGCGCAGCAGAGAGTCGAGCGACACCACGCCCGTTGATGCGGCGTAGGCCCCCAGAACGATCATGTTCGCCGCCCGAACGTTTCCCAGTTCCTCGGCGATAGTATTCGCCGGTATCAGGAGGGCGTCGCAGTCATCCCGCACCGAGGCGGGGTCTACCAGCGAGCTGTTCACAATGAGCCTGCCGCCGGGCCTTACCGTGGGCTGGAACTTGTCGAACAGGAACTGGTGCATCCCTATCAGCGTGTCCGGACTGGCGGATATCGGGGAGCCGATCTCGTCGGAGGAGATTATCACTGTACAGTCTGCGGTTCCGCCTCTTGCTTCCGGCCCGTAGGAGGGAAACCAGACGACGTGGCAGTCCTCCAGCATAGCGGCGTGTGCCAGGAGCTGGCCCATGATCATTATCCCCTGGCCTCCCGTTCCGGCCATTATCACTTCCTCATGCATTGGAGACCCCTGATCCGTAATGCGTAACGAGTAATGCGTATGGGGAGAGTTCCCACGCATCACGGACTACGCATCACTCTTGAATTCGCCCAGCGGGTAGTACGGCACCATGACTGAATCCACGTGCTTCATGGCATCGAGCGGAGCCATGCCCCACTGCGTTGGGCACGTGGAGAGAATCTCGACGAGCGACAGCCCCTTGCCGTCTAACTGGGCCTGAAACGCGGTCTTTATCGCACGCTTCGCCTTTGCAACATTCGGCGGGCTGGTGAGAGCAACCCGGGCGGCGTAGGCAACTCCTTCCAGCGGCGAGAGAAGCTCGCACACTTTGAAGGGATAACCGGCCCTGGCTTTATCACGTCCGCCGGGCGTGGTGGTACTCTCCTGGCCGAGCATGGTGGTGGGCGCCATCTGGCCGCCGGTCATTCCATACGTGGCGTTGTTGATGAATATGACGGTGATATTCTCGCCCCTCGTCGCTGCGTGGACGATTTCGGCGGTGCCGATCGCGGCCAGGTCGCCGTCGCCCTGATAGGTGAATACGACTCTGTCCGGTAGACAGCGTTTCACGCCGGTCGCCACCGCCGGCGCGCGTCCGTGGGCCGCCTCGATGCTGTCACATTCGAAGTACTCGTACAGGAAAACGGAGCAGCCCACGGGACAGACACCGACTGTGCGGTCCATGACGCCGAGCTCGTCAATCACCTCCGCCACCAGCCGGTGAGCGATACCGTGCGTGCATCCCGGGCAATACGCCATTGCAACGTCGGTAAGAGCCTTTGGCCTGCTAAACACCTGTTGCATCTGCTTCCTCCGCCTCCAATTCGGTGGCCGACGCGGCCGCACCCAGCGTGTTCCTGCCGTTGATGCGCGGGCTCACGCCTCCCTGTACATACCCCGGCAGAAACGGGCGCATGAGCGTTTGCTCTATCTGATCCAAAATCTCGACCGGGCTGGGGACTACTCCGCCCAGCCTGCCGTAGAAATCAACCTGCGCAGAACCGTTGATGGCGAGGCGAACGTCCTCCACCATTTGCCCCGCGCTCAGCTCCACTACGAGAAACCGCTTGCCTTCCAGAGCGAGCGCGGCCAGCCGCTCCGATGGAAACGGAAACACGGTGATCGGTCGGAAGAGGCCGACTCTCAGACCCTTCTTCCGCGCCATATTCATCGTGGTACGGCAGATACGCGCCACGCAGCCGTACGCAACCAA